>Ga0265293_10001140_pt1 | contig 59641 bp, 60 predicted proteins | sample Munlanlewell138R_FD_192505 | JGI IMG/M metagenome (GOLD analysis project Ga0265293, IMG submission 192505) | Leachate microbial communities from a municipal landfill in Southern Ontario, Canada - Leachate well 138R | ecosystem: Engineered > Solid waste > Landfill > Unclassified | place: Canada...
TCCCCTCGCAGACCGCCTACTGGTTCGCGTGGTCCGGAGCGTTCCCGGACACGGAGGTGTGGCTGCCCTAGGAAGCCTCCGCTCGATCCTCGGAGGGCTCCGGGACATCCCTGAGTTGACGGCACCCCTGCAACACCTACACTTGCTGCGTTATGGCGTGCATCACTCGTCGCACCGCCCCCGCCTTGCAGGTCGCCCCGCGCGACCTCGGCCTCCTCGTACTCGTACTTAGCTAGGCGACGCCGCGCATCGCGCTGCGTCGCCTGCCGCCCGATCTGGGCGGCCACCGGTGTCCCTCGATAGAGGGTGCGCCCAACCAGTCATGTCTCGAACCAGCCGGCCCCCCAGAAGCAGAGAAGCACTGAAGCAACCCGGCCTGTAGCGAAGGAATCCAGCGATGAGCCCCACCCCCAATGGCACCCGCATGAGCGGCGCCGACATCGTCCTCGAGTGCCTGAAGCGCCTCGAGGTCGACACGGTGTTCGGGTACCCGGGTGGGGCGGTACTGCCCCTGTACGACCGGTTCCCGGCGCACCCGGAGATCCGGCACATCCTGGTCCGGCACGAGCAGGGCGGCGGACACGCCGCGGACGGCTACGCCCGCGCCTCCGGCCGCCTCGGCGTCGCGATCGGCACGAGTGGTCCCGGCGCGACGAACCTGGTCACCGCGATCGCCACGGCGCACATCGACAGCGTGCCCACGCTGTTCCTGACCGGGAACGTGACCCGCGCCCTGATCGGGCGGGACGGGTTCCAGGAGGCGGACATCACCGGCATCACGATGCCGACGGTGAAGCACAACTACCTGGTCATGCGCGCCGCTGACATCGCGCCGACGATCGCGGAGGCCGCCTTCCTCGCGACCACCGGGCGGAAGGGCGCCGTCCACGTGGACATCCCGAAGGACGTGTTCATCGAGGAGGCCGAGTTCAACTGGCCGGACACGATCTCGATCCGCGGCTACCGCATCCCCGGTCCCGCCGACGCGGAGGAGGTCCGCCGGGCCGCCGAGGTGATCGACGCGGCGGAGCGCCCCGTGATCTTCGCGGGCCACGGCGTGATCCAGTCCGGCGCCTCGGATGACCTCCGCCGGTTCGCGGAGAAGGGCGGCATCCCCGTCCTGAACACGCTGCTGGGCCTGGGGAGCATCTCCCCGGACCACGCGCTGTCCTACGGGATGATGGGGATGCACGGGTCCTACTGGGCGAACCACACCGCGAGCAACGCGGACGTGATCATCGGGCTGGGCATGCGCATGGACGACCGTGCGCTGGGCCGCTTCGCGGACATGAACCCCACCGCCACGATCGTCCACGTGGACATCGACCCCGCGGAGCACGCGAAGAACCTGCCGACCGCCCATCCGATCGTCGGGGACCTTGCGCAGGTGCTCCCGCAGCTGACCGAGGCGATCGAGGCGCGCACCCACGTCGAGTGGATCCGCTGGATCGACACCATGCGGAACGAGCACCGGCAGTCCATGTCCGTGCCGTCCGGCCAGGAGCTGACGCAGCAGTTCGCGATCACCAAGATCGCGGAGTTCATCGGCCCGGAGGCCGTCCTCACCACGGGCGTCGGGCAGCACCAGATGTGGGCGGCGCAGTTCGGCCACGTCGCGCGCCCGCGGCAGTTCATCACCTCGGGCGGCCTCGGCACGATGGGGTTCGAGGTGCCTGCGGCGATGGGCGCGCAGGTGGCGTGCGCGGACCGCGCCGTGTGGACGATCTGCGGTGACGGCGGCTTCCAGATGACGTTCCAGGAGATCGCCACCATGGTGGACGAGCGTCTGCCCGTGAAGATGGCGATCATGAATAACGGGTTCCTGGGCATGGTGCGCCAGTGGCAGGAGCTGTTCCACGGGAACAACTACGTGGCGGTCCACATGTCCCAGCCGGACTTCGTGAAGATCGCGGAGGCTTACGGCATCCACGGCATCCGCGTCACGGACCAGTCCCAGGTGGAAGACGCCATCCGCGAGGCGGCGGCGTACCCCGGTCCGGTGATCCTGGACTTCCAGGTGACGGCGGAGGACAACGTCTGGCCCATGGTGCCCGCCGGCGCCGCCCTCAACGAGACCATCGAGGCCCCCGTCCGGGTGACTCACTAGCCCGGAGCCCAGGAGGCAACTGACATGACGACGATGACCCCCGCTGCCACGACGACGTCGGCCACTTCGGCCACGCCGAACAAGCACACGCTCGCCGCGCTGGTGGAGAACCGGCCCGGCGTCCTCAACCGGGTCGCCAGCATGTTCCGGCGGCGCGGCTTCAACATCGACTCCCTCGCCGTGGGCACCACGGAGGAGGAGGGCGTCTCCCGCATGACCATCGTGGTCGAGGGGCCGCCGGAGATCGGCGACCAGGTGCGCAAGCAGCTGGACAAGCTGATCGACGTGATCACGGTGGAGCCGCTCTCCGAGCAGGAGGCGATCACGCGCGAGCTGGCCCTGATCAAGGTCGTCGCGCGGCCGGACCAGCGGCGCGAGATCCTGGACCTGATCGCGATCTTCCGTGCGCAGGTAGTGGATGTCTCGCAGACCACGCTGGTGGTGCAGCTGACCGCGGCCGGGGACACCCTGGACGCGCTGATCGAGAACTTGCGGCCGTACGGCATTCGGGAGATGGTGCGCACCGGCCGCATCGCCCTCGCCCGGGGCGCGCGCACGACAGCGACCCACCAGCACGAGCCGGAGGCACTGCGACGCTTCCACCAGGAGTCCGGCCGTCGCCCGGAGGGCGACCTGCCGTACACCACGAAGTAGGGCACAAACGCAATCCAGCGCACCACCCGCCGGCGAGGATGCCCGGCGGTGAACAGCAGACGCGAGTCCGCGACGTGCGGTCCGCGATCCATGAAGGACTGAGGAGACCGAACCCGTGGCGAAGATCTACTACGACTCCGACGCCGACCTGAGCGTGCTGAACGGCCGCACGGTCGGCATCATCGGGTTCGGCTCGCAGGGGCACGCACACGCCCAGAACCTGCACGACTCCGGCGTCAACGTCGTCGTCGGCCTGTACCCCGGCTCGAAGTCGTGGAAGAAGGTGGAGGAGGCCGGCCTGCGCGTCGGCACCGTGGATGAGGTCGCCCAGGAGGCGGACGTCATCATGATCCTCACCCCGGACCAGGTCCAGAAGAAGATCTACGACGACCACATCGCCCCGCACCTGACCGCCGGCAAGACGCTGATGTTCGCCCACGGGTTCAACATCCACTTCAACGCGATCCGCCCGCCGGAGGACGTGGACGTCACGATGATCGCCCCGAAGGGGCCGGGCCACCTCGTGCGGCGCGTGTTCGTGGAGGGCGGCGCAGTCCCCGCGCTGGTCGCCGTCCACCAGGACGCGACGGAGGGCGCCCTCGCCACGGCGCTGGCGTACGGCAAGGGCATCGGCTCCACCCGCTCCGGGATCCTGGAGACGACGTTCCGCGAGGAGACCGAGACCGACCTGTTCGGCGAGCAGGCGATCCTCTGCGGCGGCCTGACCCAGATGATCAAGAATGCCTTCGAGACCCTGGTGGAGGCCGGCTACCAGCCGGAGTCCGCCTACTTCGAGACGTTCCACGAGGTGAAGCTGATCGTCGACCTCATGTACGAGGGCGGCATGGCGAAGATGCGCGACTCGATCTCGGACACCGCGGAGTACGGGGACTACACCCGCGGCCCGCGCGTCGCCCCGCCGGAGCAGAAGGCGGAGATGAAGAAGATCCTCCGCGAGATCCAGACGGGCCAGTTCGCGCGAGAATGGATCACGGAGAACCAGGCCGGCCAGCCGCACTTCCAGGCCCTGCGACGCATCAACGCCGAGCACCCCATCGAGGAAGTCGGCGAGGAAGTCCGCGGCATGATGTCGTGGCTGGGCAAGTAACACCGGGTGAGTAGCGCGCTGGGCTAGTCACAGCCGAGCGAGCAGAGACTGAGACGATGACGAACACCCCCGCGAGTCGCACGACGGAAGCTGTACGCGTATGCGTCAGCGGTGTCGTCGTGCCCTCGCTGGGGGCAGTCCGTGAGGCCGGTGCAGACCGGCCTCACGCGTTCCCCGCGCGACTGACCGCGCTCCTCCTTGGCCTCGTCCTTACGCAGCCCTCCGCTGCCGCGCGTTCGGCGTGGCGGATGGGAGGGCACGAGGACCACCCGACCGGCTGAGGACACCCCGAAGGGGCACCGATATGAGCGACACCGACAAGATCTACGTCTTCGACACCACGCTGCGGGATGGCGAGCAGTCCGCCGGCATCGCCTTCACCATGGACGAGAAGGTGGAGATCGCCCGCCAGCTCGCCAAGCTGAACGTGGACATCATCGAGGCTGGCTTCCCGGCCACCTCCCCCGGCGACCGCGAGGCGATCGCGCAGATCGCCCGCGACGTGAAGGGCCCGGTCATCGCCGGCCTCGCGCGGGCCGTCCACGCGGACATCGACCACGCCTACGAGGCCGTACGGGGCGCCGAGGCCCCACGCATCCACGTGTTCCTCTCGTCCAGCGAGATCCACATGGGCCAGCAGCTCCACAAGAACCGCGAGGACATCCTGGGGATGACCCGTTCCGCCGTGGCGCACGCGAAGAAGTACGTCTCGGACGTCGAGTTCTCGCCGATGGACGCCTCCCGCTCCGACCGCGCGTTCCTGTACCAGGTGCTGCAGGCCGCCATCGAAGAGGGCGCGACCACGGTGAACATCCCGGACACCGTGGGCTACGCCATCCCGGAGGAGTTCGAGGACCTGATCCGCTCGATCATCGCGAACGTGCCGAACATCGACCGCGCGCGGGTCTCCGTGCACTGCCAGAACGACCTGGGCATGGCGACCGCGAACTCGCTCGCCGGCATCCTCGGCGGGGCTCGGCAGGTGGAGGGCACGATCAACGGCATCGGGGAGCGCGCGGGCAACGCAGCGCTCGAGGAAGTCGTGCTCGCGATCGCGACGCGCCCGGACTTCCTCCACGTCCACACGGACGTGAACACGCGGGAGTTCTACGCCGCCAGCAAGCTGGTGGAGCGCTACTCCGGCATGATGCTGCAACCGCACAAGGCGGTCGTGGGCAAGAACGCGTTCCGGCACTCCTCCGGCATCCACCAGGACGGCGTCCTGAAGATGCGCGAGACGTACGAGATCATGGACCCCGCGAGCATCGGCATCCCCGAAGGCTCCTCGATCGTCCTGACGAAGGTGTCCGGCTCGCACGCGGTGAAGGCGCGCCTCGCCGACCTCGGCATCACGCCGGACGACACGGAGTTCAACCGCATCTTCGAGGCGTTCAAGGACGTCGCGGACGCGAAGGACGAGGTGGACGACCGCGACCTGATGGCGATCGTCTCGGAGCAGACGCAGATCAGCGTGAAGGACCAGTGGACGCTGGACCTCGTGCAGGTCTCCAGCAGCGACCACGGCGCTCCCACCGCCTCCGTCCGCCTGCTGGACGTGGACGGCCAGCCTCGGCAGGACGCGGCGATCGGGACCGGGCCGGTGGACGCGATCTACCGCGCGATCAACCGGGTCACGGGGGTGGATAATGAACTCATCGAGTTCAGCGTGAAGTCCGTGACCGAAGGCATCGACGCCCAGGGCGAGGTGACGATCCGCATCCAGACGGACGCGGGCGTGTACCAGGGCCGGGCGGCGGACACGGACATCCTCGTGGCGTCCGCGCGGGCATACGTCCACGCGGTCAACCGCTCGATCGCGGCGGCCCAGCAGGCGGAGCGCGTGACGGCGAACGCGTAAGGGCCGGATGGACAGCAGTCGGTAGGAACAGGCAGAGACGCCCTCGGAGGCGGCAGAGTCCTCCGAGGACAGCCCTCGGAACCAACGGAGAAGGCATCCCCGTGGCGAAGACGATCATCGAGAAGATCTGGGAGCAGCATGTCGTGCGGTCCGCCGCCGGCGAACCGGACCTGCTCTACATCGACCTGCACCTGGTGCACGAGGTGACCAGCCCGCAGGCGTTCGAGAGCCTCCGGATGAGCGGCCGGAAGGTGCGCCGCCCGGACCTCACGCTCGCCACGGTCGACCACAACGTGCCCACCACCAACCGGAGCGAGCCGAACCCGGACCCCCTGTCCGCACAGCAGATCGAGACGCTGCGCGAGAACGCGAAGGAGTTCGGCGTCCCGCTGTGGGACATCTTCGACATCCGGCAGGGCATCGTGCACATCATCAGCCCGGAGCACGGCCTCACCCAGCCGGGCATGACGATCGTCTGCGGTGACTCGCACACCTCCACGCACGGTGCCTTCGGCGCGCTCGCGTTCGGCATCGGCACGTCCGAGGTGGAGCACGTGCTGGCCACCCAGACGCTGCCGCAGTCGAGGCCGAAGACGATGGCGGTGGAGGTCACCGGCAAGCTCCACGAGGGCGTCACGGCGAAGGACGTGGTCCTCGCGATCATCCGCAAGATCGGCGTCGACGGTGGCGTCGGCCACGTCATCGAGTACCGCGGCGAGGTCATCCGCAACCTCTCGATGGAAGAGCGGATGACGATCTGCAACATGACGATCGAGGGCGGCGCGCGCGCCGGCCTCGTCGCGCCGGACGAGACCACCTTCGAGTACCTCAAAGGCCGCGAGTTCGCCCCGAAGGGCGAGGCGTGGGACCAGACCGTCGAGATGTGGCGCGCACTGACCACGGACGAGGGCGCCACGTTCGACACCGTGGTCACGCTCCGCGGCGAGGACATCGAGCCGCACGTGACCTGGGGCACGACGCCCGCTCAGAGCGTGGGCGTGACCCAGGCCGTCCCCGCGCCGGCGGAGGCCGCGACGGCGTCCGCCCGCGAGACGGCGGAACGCTCCCTGAAGTACATGGACCTCGAAGCCGGGACCCCCATCGAGAGCATCGCCCTCGACCGCGTGTTCATCGGCTCATGCACGAACGGGCGGATCGAGGACCTGCGCGCCGCGGCCGGCATCGTGAAGGGCCACAAGATCGCGGCCGGCATCCACGGGATGGTGGTGCCGGGCTCCGGCCTCGTGAAGCAGCAGGCGGAGGCCGAAGGCCTCCACCAGGTGTTCCTCGACGCCGGGTTCGAGTGGCGCGAGCCGGGGTGCTCGATGTGCCTGGGCATGAACCCGGACATCCTGCTGCCGGGCGAGCGCTGCGCCTCCACCAGCAACCGCAACTTCGAGGGCCGGCAGGGCGCCGGCGGCCGCACCCACCTCGTGTCCCCCCAGATGGCCGCCGCCGCCGCCATCGAGGGCCACTTCGTGGACATCCGGAATTGGAAGAAGTAGAGCCATGCGTAAGGTCACTGGGGTCCAGGGTCGCGCGGTTCCGCTGAACAAGGCGGACGTGGACACGGACCAGATCATGCCGAAGCAGTTCCTGAAGCGGATCGAGCGGTCCGGGTTCGGGCCGTATGCGTTCTACGACTGGAAGAAGGACCCGGACTTCGTCATGAACGTCCCGGCCTACCAGGGCGCGCCGATCATGCTCGCGCAGCAGAACTTCGGGTGTGGCTCCTCCCGCGAGCACGCGGTGTGGGGGCTGGAGGACTCCGGCGTCGAGGCGATCATCGCCCCGTCCTTCGGGGACATCTTCCGCAACAACTCCTCGAAGGTCGGCCTGCTGACCATCGTGCTGCCGCAGGACGACATCGACTACCTGATGGCCCGCCACGAGGAGCTCCCGACCGCTGAGCTGGTCGTGAACGTCGAGGCACAGACCGTCGCCGTCGCGGATGGCTCGTGGTCGCGCACGTTCGAGATCGACCCGTTCGTGAAGCACCGGCTCCTCAACGGCCTCGACGACATCGGCCTCACCCTCCAGCACGGGGACGACATCGCGAAGTTCGAGGAGACCCGCACGGAGCTGAAGCCGGACACGAAGCTCGCGGCGTTGAACTCGCTCAAGGTCGGCTAGCACCAACATCCGTCGGACACATGCAAAGGGGCGGCCCCGGAGTGGGGGCCGCCCCTTCTGCGTTGCGCCTCTCGGAAAGCGTTAGCTCGCCGGGGCGAAGAGGCGCACGGTCACCTCGGTGTCCGCGGGGTCGTGCGGCTGGGAGGCCAACGGGTATGGCTGCACGTCCAGCACCTGCATCCCGTACCCACCGAGGACCACGGACGCGTCGTCCGGGCCCTGGAACGTGATCACGAACGGTTCGCCATCGTGCTCGAACTGGAGGCGAGCCTGGCCCTGCCAGATGCACATCGCGTCCGCCGGGCAACGCGAGTCCTCCAGCAGCGCGACGAACTCGACGGTCGTCCCATCCGGCAGGTCGAGGGTGTCACCGACACCGAGGACCACGGGCCGGAAACGGCCGCCATCGCCCTCGTCCGGCCCGTGCGAGACCGGCAGGTGTTGCGCCGCCATCGCCGAAGCGAACAGCCCGAGCAGGATCATCGGCAGCAAGAAGAACTTCATCATCGCGGTCGCCCTCCTCGGGCAGTGGCGGATGGGGTGGATGTCGCATCGATGCTCGTGAGGGTGAGACGCCGAGGTAGGCATGGCAGTTCCCGACCTCTGACCCGCTCCCCTTGAGGGGGGAGGGCTGGGACGGGGCGGAGCGGTGCTCGACACGGACCACACCGGCCGCCCTCCGAGCCCCCGTGCTACGTTCCGCCTCGGATGCCCACGCCACCGATGACCCGTCCTGCAACCCTCCCCATCGAGGCGTACGCCCCACTGCGCGAGGCGCTCCCCGGTGCGCGCCCGGAGGCCGCGAGGTGGATCGGTTCCGGGTGGGGCGCCGCTGCGTTCCTCGTCCCCAGCGCGGACGGCGACTGGGTCGCGCGCGTGCCCTCGGCCGTGCCGTGGTCCGTCGAGGACCTCGAGCGCGAGGTGCGGACAGTGCCGCTGCTCGAATCGCGACCGTTCGAGGTGACCGTCCCCCGCGATGCCCGTCTCGTCCGCGACGCCGAGGGTGCGCTGCTCGCGGCCGTCCACCGGATGGTGCCGGGGAGCACCTCCAAGGGGCGCGCGCTGCGCGGTCGGGCGCGACGCGAGCACCTCGCGGGGATCGGGCGCTTCCTCGCGGTGCTCCACACGACCCCGCACGAGGCGACGCGGGCGCACGGCGTGGAGGCGCGCGACACCTGGCGCGAACTCTCGCTCCCGCGCATCGAGGAGACGATGGCGCTCGCGGGGCCGATGAGCCGCGCATGGCTCGAGGACCGCGTCCGCACGTTCGAGGCGCTCGAGCCCTCGAGCGCGACGGTCGCCCTCATCCACGGTGATCTCTCGGGCGACCACCTGCTGATGCACGAGGACGGACGGCTCTCCGGTGTGATCGACTGGACGGAGGCGCGCCTCTCCGATCCCGCCCTCGACTTCGCGGGAGTCCTCAACCGGTTCTCCTGGCGCGACCTAGAGGTCGTGCGCGCGCACTACGACGCGCCGGTGGACGCCACGCTCATGGAGCGCGCACGCGTCTACATCGACATCGTCCCGATCTACTCCGTCACGGATGGCTACATCGCGGCCGGCGAGGCCGAACGCGCCGCCGGCCTCCGCAAGCTCGCGGCGCGTGCCGCGGCATGGGCTCGCGCGACCGGCCGAGGGAACCGCACTCGGTAGCACGGCGTCATATCCCTCGTAGCGCGGTCAGCTCGTCCTCGCGACGGGTGGAGGGAACCCTATGGCTTTCGCACGACACCGCATCTCGAAGCTCCTCGGCGTGGCGTTCGTCGGCGCCATGCTCGTCGTCGGCGTCGCCTGTAGCGACGACAGCGGCAACGAGGACGGACCAACCTCGACGCCGACGAGCACCTCGACCGGCACGCCCGAGGCAACTGCGACCGAGACACCGCAAACCACCGGCGGCGGCGCAGCGGGTGGCGGCATCGAGCCCGCGAATCCGGAGGAGCCGCCGACTGGCGCGCTGGTCTCCGAAGGGGGCGAGGTGGACCTCGGCCTCGGGACGTACTGCTGGTCGCCGCCGGCGGGCAGCGGTGCCTTCGCCGGATGCGCGGACATGATCGGCATCATCACCGGCACAGAGGACCTTGCGGTCACGGCCGGCGAGGTGCTTACGGTCACCGGTGACCTCACCTGGCCGCCGATGACGATCGCGTACGCGCAGCTGCGCCCGGCCCCCGCCGACACGGTGGTCCCGGCCGAGGGCGACTTCCGCGCCTGGTCGCCCGAGGCAGAGCCGACGGAGCTCGAGTTCGAGGCAGGCGCTCCGGACGAGCACACGATCACCCTGCCGGCTGACCTCGAACCGGGCCGCTACCTCCTCGCGGTGAACTACACCGCTGGCGAGGGCCGCGGCTCCGAGGCCACGTACGGAGCGATCCTCGTCGTCGAGTAGTCGCTGGCCGAGGGCGCGACCCCGGCGAACACACGGCGGGGCCGGGTTACACTCGGCCCCGTTCGCGTGTGCGCGGGCGGCCCCCTCCCTTGCTCGACGATCGGAGTCTCGATGGCGACCTTTGACATCCTCGTGCTGCCCGGCGACGGCATCGGCCCGGAGGTAACGGCGGAGGGCGTCCGCGTCCTGCAGGCGGTCGGCGAGCGCTTCGAGCACGTCTTCAACTTCGAGCAGGACCTGGTGGGGGGCGCGTCGATCGACGCCGACGGCGTCGCCGTCCTCCCGGAGACCATCGAGAAGGCGCGGTCGTCATCGGCGGTGCTGTTCGGCGCCGTGGGCGGTCCGAAGTGGGACATCCCCACGGCGGACGTGCGTCCGGAGCAGGGGCTACTGGCGCTGCGCTCCGGCCTCGGCCTGTGGGCGAACCTCCGCCCTGTGACCGCGATCCCCGCACTGCTGGACGCCTCCACGCTGAAGCCCGAGGTGATCGAGGGTGTCGACCTCCTCGTCATCCGCGAGCTGACCAGCGGCCTCTACTTCGGCAAGCCGCAGGAGCGCCGCGTCGTGGACGGCCGCCGGGAGGCCGTGGACACCAACTACTACAACGAGGACGAGATCGCGCGCGTCGCCCACCTCGGCTTCCGCACGGCACGTGAGCGCCGCAAGAAGCTCACGAGCGTCGACAAGGCCAACGTGATGGCCTCCAGCCGCCTGTGGCGCGAGATCGTGGTCGAGGTGTCGCAGGAGTACCCCGACGTGGCGCTGGAGCACGTCCTGGTCGATGCGATGACGATGCACCTCATCCGCCGCCCGCGTGACTTCGACGTGGTCATCGCCGACAACATGTTCGGCGACATCATCACGGACGAAGCCTCGATGCTCACCGGATCGATGGGCATGCTCGCCTCCGCCTCCCTCGGCCAGCTCGGCGAGGACGGCCTCGGCCTCGGCATGTACGAACCGATCCACGGGTCGGCCCCCGACATCGCCGGCAAGGGCGTCGCGAACCCCCTCGCGATGATCCTCACGACCGCGATGCTGCTCCGCCACTCCTGCGGCCTCGAGGAGGAAGCGCAGGCCGTCGAGCGCGCCGTCATGGCCGTGATCGACGCCGGCCTCCGCACGCCAGACATCGCCGCCACCGGTGAGCCCTCGCTCCCCACCCGGGAGATGGCGGACGAGGTGCTCTCCCGCCTGGGCGCGTAGCACCCCTCGGAGACACCTCGCGGGCTCCGGCCCCGCTCTGGCTCCGCCTCCGATCCGACTCCCCTCTCCCGGTTCCGGGAGAGGGGCCGGGGGTGAGGGCCCTCCCCCCACGAGGATCTCGGGAAATGGAAGCAGATCCGGAGCGGCCCTCACCCTAACCCTCTCCCGGAACCGGGAGAGGGGATCAGAGTGCGGGAGTCGTGGGGCCGAAGGCGGCCCGCCGCACAATCTCCCCACCGTCACGTTCTCTGGTAGAGCAAGGCCGTTCGGCCCTGTACCGTCGATCACTGGGGTCATTCCAGGAGGAACTCATTGCGTACGTTGAGATGGCTCGCAGTGCCGGCTGTCGCGCTGGCGCTCTTCTCGGTCGCCTGCGGTGGCGACGACAACGGTGGCGAGGACAGCGAGGCGACCGAGACGTCGACCACGACCTCCACCGCGACGTCCGAGACGACGACTGAGGCCACGGCGACGGAGTCCTCTGGCGAGGGCGAAGAGGTGGATCTCGCCTCGGTCTTCGCGGGGTTCGGCGAGGCGACCTTCAACATCACCTACCGCATGGACGGCGGCGCCGAGGGCGAGTCGATCGCCGGTGACTGGAAGTGGATCCAGGACGCCGGGGGCGAGCGCACCCGCTTCGAAGCTGAGTCCGAGGGCCAGACCGTCGTGATGATCACCACGCCGGAGCAGACGCTGGTCTGCTCGCAGGACACCTGCTTCGACGCCGGTGGCGCGATGGGCGGCGCGGTCCCGGACATCGGCGACATGTTCACGGAGAACATCGACGACGTGCAGGCGGAGGCCTCCACCGGCACGGTCCGCAAGATCGACGGCCGCGAGATCGCCGGCACCGACACCGAGTGCGTCGAGTTCGAGGATGAGGCCGAGGGCGTGAACGGCGTCGCCTGCTACGCCGAGGGTGGCATCCCCCTCTTCGTCGAGAGCACGACCGCGGACGGCACCTTCCGCATGGAGGCGATCGAGTTCTCCACGGACGTGAGCGACGCTGACTTCGAGGCGCCCTTCCCGGTGATGAGCCTCGGCGGCTAGTCCGCGTTCGGGCGAGGGGATCAGAAGTCGGAGGGCGCTCCTGCCCTCTGTCACCTCATAGCCCACGAGCAGAAGGCATCGGCGCCCTCCTCCCTCGCGGGGGAGGGCGCCGCTTTCTACGCGACCGACCGTCGAGGGCTCGCCTCGTCTGTCTCCGTTGTGAGCGATCCAGTGTCGGAGGAGACCCTCACCCCAACCCTCTCCCGCTTCGCGGGCGAGGGGGCCAGAGGTGGTTCGACCTCCAGCGCCACTACCCGCCGACGGGCGAGGAGGTGAGAGGGCGCTACCATCGCCTCGCTCAACCCCGACTTGAGGAGGACTCCACCATGCAAGACTTGGCGACCGAGCTGCGCGTGCCGGATCCGGGGATCCGTGTCCTCTTCGGGCGGGACGCGCGATGGCAGGCATGGCTGGACGTGGAGGCAGCGCTCGCGGCGGCGGAGGCGGACCTCGGGATGATCCCGCGGGAGGCGGCCGAGGAGATCGCGCGGAAGTGCCAGCTCTCACTCCTCGACATCCCGACGATCGAGGAGGGGTTGCGGGTGACGGGGCATCCCCTGGTGCCGCTGATCTGGGAGTTGGACCGCGTGTGCGAGGGCGACGCGGGCGGGTACGTCCACTGGGGCGCGACCACGCAGAACATCACGCAGACCGGGCTCATCCTGCAGCTCCGCAAGGTGCACGCGATCATCCTCGAGCGGCTGGCGCACCTGCTGGAGGCGCTCGCCGGCCTCGCGGAGCGGACGCGGGACCACCTGCTACCAGGGCGCACGCACGGTCAGCACGCGGTGCCCGCGACGTTCGGGCTGAAGGTCGCGAGCTGGATCGACGAGATCTGCCGGCACGTGGAGCGCCTGAGGGCGTGCGAGCCTCGGCTGTTCGTCGCGATGCTCGGTGGGGGCGCCGGGACGGTCGCCTCCTTCGGCGAGCACGGGATGCAGGTGCAGGACCGGCTGGCGGAACACCTCGGCCTCGGGTCGATGCCGGTACCGTCGCGCGTGATCCTCGACCACCAGGCGGAGTACGTCCTCGTCCTCTCGATGTTCTCCTCGACGGCTACGAGGATCGCGCGGGAGATCTTCACGCTGATGAAGGAGGAGTTCGGGGAGGTGGAGGAACCTGTCTCGCCGGGCACCGTCGGCAGCAGCACGATGCCGCAGAAGCGCAACCCGAAGCTGAGCCAGGACATCATCACGCTTGGCGCTCAGATCCGCTCGAACGTCCCGCTCGCGCTGGAGGCGATGCAGGCCGAGCACGAGGCGGACCGCGCGATCACGAACATCGGCGCACGTGCCCTCGAAGCGTCGTGCACGATGACGGGCGACGTGCTCGAGCGCCTGATCATGCTCGCGGAGGGGATGCGCGTCTTCCCGGAGCGGATGCGTAAGAACCTCGACCTCTCGGGCGGCCTCATCATGTCGGAGACGCTGATGCTGGAACTCGGCCGCGAGATCGGCCGCCAGCGCGCGCACGACGTGATCTACGACGTGGCGCAGGAGGCCGCCGTCTCCGAGCACTCCTTCCGCGACCTCCTCGCACGGAACGAGGAAGTCACGAGCCGCCTCTCCGCCGAGCGCATCGAGCAGTTCCTGGACCCCGCGAACCACATCGGACAGTGCCGGGAGCTGACGGACGCGCAGGCGTCGAGGGCGCGCGAGGTGGCCGCGGACGTGCGGTCCTCCGTCCCCGCGGGCTGAGCCTCACGAGGGTTCGGGGGATCGAGATGAGATTCACACCCGGATTACACTTTGCTTGCGGATCGTGAATCGGCCTTCGCCACAGTGGACGGTGTGGAAGGGGCCGCACCCGAACTGCGGTTCGCAAGAATCAAGCAGTAGTGGTGGGAGCGGTTGCGGACCATATGCAGTGACCTTCGGGTCACGGGTTCGGCCCCGACCACAGCACACACTCCCCTCGGACGCATGAGGGCTAGAGTGACGAGCGACGAGCCCTGCTGATGCCCGCCAAGATCCTCGTCGCCGACGACGAACCCAACATCGTGAAACTGCTGCGCATGTACCTCCGCGAGGAGGGCTATGACGTGGTCGCCGCGCGCGACGGGCGCGAGGCGCTCGACCGCTTCCGCACGGAGAAGCCGGACCTCGTCGTCCTCGACCTGATGATGCCTGAGATCGGGGGGTTCGAGGTCTGCACCGAGATCCGGAAGCAGTCCGACATCCCCGTGATCATGCTCACCGCCCGCTCCGACGATGTCGACAAGGTCGTCGGCCTGGAGATGGGCGCGGACGACTACATCACGAAGCCGTTCAACCCGCGCGAGTTCGTCGCGCGGGTGAAGGCCAACCTCCGCCGCCGCGACTGGGACCGCGCGGGCGCGGAGGAGAAGAACGACGAGCCGATCACCATCGATGACGTGACGCTCGACCCGGCGGGTCGTGACGTCCTCGTCGCGGGCGAGCGCGTCCGTCTCCGCCAGCGCGAGTTCGACCTGCTCACCGCGTTCATGCGCCATCCCAACGTCGCCCTCGACCGGGAGCGGCTGCTCTCGATGGTGTGGGGCGAGGACTTCTACGGGGACGCTCGCACCATCGATGTCCACGTCGCGTGGTTGCGGGAGAAGCTGAAGGCCGCGAAGCCCAAGATCGAGACCGTCTGGGGCGTCGGCTACAAGTTCGTCCCGGCGGATGCTTCATAGCTTTCGTGCCAGGCTCCTCGGGGGCTTCGGCATCGTCATCCTCATCACCCTGAGCTTCTCGGCCGTGCTGGTCGCGCTGCTGTTGCGCGACCAGCAGGCGGAGACCGCCGAGGCGCGCATCGGCGTGCTGGTGGCGCCGATCACGCAGATCGCGAGGGAGAAGGAGCTCCTCGGCTGGCCCGACGAGCTGATCCGCGTGGAGCTGTCCGCCTACGCGGACGCCTTCGACCTGCGCGTCCTGATCATGGACCGCCGCAACCGCGTCGTGATCGACACCGCAACCGGCGAGCCGCTCCTCGGCCAGGTCATGGAACTATCCTTCACCGAACCGATCCTCGCGCAAGGGCCGATGGAGGCATTCCGCACCCAGCGGCTCCGGGTGGGCGGCGACGAGCTCTACCTGTTCACCGTGGGCGAGTCGAGCTCGAACTCCATCCTCGACCGCGCACCGCTGCGACAGGTGGTCATCGCCGTCCCCGCGGGCGACGTGGCCGGCGCGTGGTGGCAGCTGCTGCCGCGCCTTGGCATCGCGGGGCTCGGTGCGGCAGCGGTCGCGGTCGTGTTCGCGCTCCTGTTCGCATCACGGGTTACGGTCCCCCTCCGCGCGATGACGCAGGCCTCGGAAGCCATGGCCGCCGGCGACCTCAGTCAGCGCATCGACGTGAACGGAGAGGACGAGGTGGGGCGACTCGCGGAGGCGTTCAACCTCATGTCCAGCCGCGTCAGCCGGGGCGACCGCTCCATGCGCGACCTGCTCGCCAACGTCTCCCACGAGCTGCGCACGCCGCTCACCTCGATCCAGGGGTTCTCGCAGGCGATCGCGGACGGCGTCACGGACGACCCCACCGAGGCGGCCCTGCTGATCTCGGACGAGGCGCAGCGCATCCGCCTGCTGCTGGACGACCTCCTCTACCTCTCCGAGATCGAGTCCAGCACCGTGCACCTCAACCTCGAGGAGGTGGACCTCGACGGACTGGTGGAGGGCGCCCTCCGCCGCTTCCGCTTCCAGGCCGACGAGCGCGAGGTGGAGCTGGTTGCGAACTCGCATGGCGGATCGATCCAGGCCGACGGCCGCCGCATCGAGCAGGTGCTCGCCAACCTCGTGGAGAACGCCATCCGCTTCGCGCCCCCTCGGACGGCCGTCACGATCACCACCTCCGAGGTCGCCGACGGCGTCCTCATCGACGTGCACAATGGCGGCGCCCCCATCCCCACCGAGGACCGCGAGCGCGTCTTTGACCGCTTCTACCAGGTCGACCGCGCGCGGAGCCCCGGCCGCCACCGCGGCCTCGGCCTCTCGATCGTCCACGAGCTGGTGCAGGCCCACCACGGCCACGTCTCCGTCGACTCCTCCGAGGAGCGCGGCACGACGTTCTCCGTCTTCCTCCCCCTCTCGCCGAGGGCGACCGAGACCGCGGGATAGGTCGGAGGGCCCTCACCCCCGGCCCCTCTCCCGAAACCGGGAGAGGGGAGGCGGAGTCTTCCGAGCCATCCGCCATAGCCCAACGGATCGGACGGTTCGGCCCCCTCCCCTGTACGGGGGAGGGTGGGGGTGGGTACTGCGCCAGTCCTGCAAGACAGCGCCGATATCGGAGCAGACTCTCACCCCATCCCTCTCCCGCTTCGCGGGCGAGGGGATCAGAGGCAGAGCGGAGTCAGAGCCGGAGACGCTACGTCGAGGCGATCTCCGCCTGACCCCAGTGCAAGATCCAGTACTCGTACGCGTCCTGGAGGGCGAGCCAGGACGCCTCGATGACGTCGGTGGAGGCGCCGACGGTACGCCAGCGGTGGAGGCCGTCCGAGGTCTCGATGAGCGTGCGGACGGCGGCGTCTGAGCCGGCCTGCGAGTTGATGATGCGCACCTTGTAGTCCACGAGATGGACCGGGGACATCGAGGGGAACACCTGGAGCAGGGCCTTCCGCACGGCGGCGTCGAGGGCGCTGACGGGGCCGTTGCCGTCGGCCGCGACCTGTACCATCTGCTCGCCGATGCGGAGCTTCACCATCGCCTCCGCCATCATGGCGCTCGCGGTCTGCTTGTCCGCCTCGTCGGAGTGGCGGCGGCGTTCCACGATGAGGAAGTCCTCCAGCATGAACGGTGCCTCGTAGCCCTCCAGCGTGCGGCGCACGAGGAGCTCGAAGGACGCCTCGGCGGACTCGAAGGCGGCGCCCTTTGACTCGCGCTCCTTCACGCGCTCCAGGGCGCGGGCGGTCTGCTCGTCGGTGAGTTCGAGCTCCACGCCCTGCTCGCGCAGCTTCTCGGAGACGTTGCGGCGGCCCGAGAGCTCCGAGACGAGCACGCGCTCCCGGTTGCCGACGCGCAGCGGGTCGACGTGGGTGTATGAGCCTGCCGACTTGGTGATCGCGGCGACGTGGAGGCCGGCCTTGTGCGCGAACGCACCCGAGCCGACGTAGGGCTGCTGCGGGTCCGGCGGCAGGTTCGCCAGCTCCTGCGCGAAGTGCGCGACCTCCGTCAGCCGGCGCAGCTGCTCGTCGGTCACCACGTCGAGGCCCATCTTCAGCTTGAGATTGCCGATGACGGAGACGATGTTGGCGTTGCCCGTGCGCTCGCCCCAGCCGTTGAGGCACGCCTGCACCTGCGTCGCCCCCGCGCGGATCGCGAGGAGCGTGTTGGCGACGGCGCCGTCCGTGTCGTTGTGGGCGTGGATGCCGATGGCGCACGAGACCGCCTCGCGCGCGGCGCGGACTGCCGCCTCGATCTCCCAGGGCAGCGCGCCACCATTGGTGTCGCACAGCGTCACGGTCGTCGCACCGCCACGCTCCGCCGCCCGCAGGCTCGCGAGGGCGTACTCGGGGTCCTCGCGGTAGCCGTCGAAGTAGTGCTCCGCGTCGAACGTCAGCTCACGGCCCTGCTCGACGAGGTAGGCGATGGAGTCGCGGATCATGAGGAGGTTCTCCTCCTCGGTCGTCTGCAGCACCTCGCGCGCCTGGCGGCTGGAGGACTTCCCGACGAGGGTGACCGCAGGCGTGTCGGCCTCCAGCACGGCGCGGATCGCGGGGTCGGTGGCGGCATCGCCGCCGGCGCGGCGGGTGGAGCCGAAGGCCACCAGCTTCGCGTGCTGAAGCGGGACCTCCTTGGCGCGCTGGAAGAACTCCGCATCCTTCGGGTTGGAGCCGGGGTAGCCGCCCTCGATGTAGTGGACGCCCAGCTCGTCCAGCTTCTGGACGATGAGCAGCTTGTCCTCCAGCGAGAGGGAGAGCCCCTCCATGCCGAGGCCGTCGCGGAGCGTGGTGTCGTAGAGGCACAGGTCGGCGGCGTTTACGGAAGGGGCGGCGGTCTGTTGGGTATCGGTCGTCATTGCGTGATCGTCTCTCCACCCGGGCGGGGCAGCGTCTGGCCGATCACACGTTGAGGTCGAACGGGGCGAGACGAGCCGGCGCGTCCGGGAACGGGTGCGTTCCTCGGTGGTTAGCGAAGCGCAATGATCGAGGCTGCCGGTCCGTGGGACCGGTCAGCGCTCACCGCCTTCGTCGTCGCAGGCACGCTTGTCATAACCAAGCCAGTGTAGGGGCGGCCCATGGCGGTGGGCAATCGGCCTTGAACCTCCGGCCGCTTCGAGGGGCAAGTGTGCTCGCATGCGTGCCCACCCAGTCCCCTAGTCGGCTGGGCGGGATTGAGGGCGCTCCAACCCTCGGAGGGCCTGGGCGAGGCCCTCGCGGCCGGCAGCGATGCCGGGGAGCCGGGCCGCGGCCTGGTTCTCGCCGGCGACCTCGACCAGGAGTTCCTCGCGCAGGACGGACACGGACCGAGGCGCCTCGATCCCGATCTTCACACGCTCACCATCGATCGCGAGCAGGCGGACGACGACCTTGCCGTCGATGACGATCCCCTGCTCTGCCTTCCGCGTCAGAATCAGCACCCGTGGCCTCCTTGCCTCTGGGCTCCGATCGCCTTCGTGCCCTCGCCGCCGCGCGGCAGGGGGCGAGCCGCCTCGTGCGGCCGTATCGAGGGCGATCGAGGGTGCGGCCGAGCGACCGAGACCCCACCGGGATCATCGGTCAACGGGACGCACTTCTCCAGCATCCGGACGCTCGCGGGAGCGAGCTCCTGGACGCTGCACCGAGGTGCCGGACGCTACGCGCTGGCGCGGAGGGCGACGCGCTCCTCGGCGTTCCCGGCAGCGGCTCCCACCTCGACGGCGCCACCCTCGGCCTCGGCCGCGGCGACCTGGGCGAAGAGGGCGAAGCGCATCGGGTAGTCGCTGTGCTGCAGGATGACCTGGCGCGCCATGTGCGAGCGGCGGCTGAGGATCATCGGAGCCAGCAGGTTCGCCGTGATCTTCTCGGGGTCCTCGTGCAGGGTGAGCACGCAGCGGACCAGAGCGTCCTGCGCCTCGTGCATGCCCAGGGCCTCCGCGTCCGCGTCGGACAGCTCGAAGGCGTACCCCGGCATGAACGCGAACGGCTCCAGCAGCGCGAACGCGACGTCCGGGTCCTCCAGGGACTGCAGCCACTCCACGGGGGAGTCCTGCTCCGGGATGAGCGCGTACCGGCGGAGCGACTCGAAGCCGCCGACGCCGGGGTCGAAGGAGAAGATCTGCTCCTCCATCACCTCGATCGTTTCCTCGACGCCGAGGAAGTTCGTCTTCACCAGCATGGTTCCTCCTTGGCGAGGGTGTCCGGCCTCGCCCTGTTCACTTGAAGTGCGTGCATCACCGGTCATCGCAGGAAGTCCATCAGGCTCGGCCCCAGCGACCGCGCGGTCGCCGAGAGCGCGGCCTGGAAGGCCGTGTCCCGCATCTGCAGCTCCACCACCTCCTGGGTGATGTCGATCTCCTCGAGTCCGGAGATGGTGGTCCGCAGGGCCAGCTCCTCCTCGCTCAGCCGGTCCCAGGTCATCTCCACGCGGCGCATACGCGCACCGACCTCGCCCCGGGCCGTCAGCACCGTGTCGATCTCTCGCGAGATGTCCCCGGAGGCGACGTTCATCGCCGTGCGGTCATTCGCGAGGAGGCCGTCACGGAACGCGATGAGGGAGGCGAAGATGCCATCGAACAGCGGGTCGCCATCGATGTTCACGGCGATGGTCTCGCCGTCACCGATCTCACGAAGCACCTGGCCACCGTCGCCGTTGTAGGTGACGGTGGTCGGGTTCTGCGGCACGTCCGGCGTGAACGGCTCACCCCCCTGGTGCCCCCCGAAGATCCGGCGGCCGGAGTAGCTCGTGTTGGCGATGGAGAGCGCCTCGTGCAGGAGTTGCTCCACCTCCGTCGCGATCTGGGCGCGCGCGTCACCGTTGAGGCCTGACGAGTCCGCCTGCACGGAGAGTTCGTGCGCGCGGCTCAGTACCCCTCCCAGCGACTCGAGGGCGGACTCCACCGCGCTCAGCTCCGTCACGGCAAGGTCCGCCGTGCGGATGCGCTGCCCGACGGTGTCGAGCTTGGAGCGGGCGGCGAGGGCGCGCGCGGTGGCGAACGGGTCGTCCGAGGGACGGTTGATCTTCCGGCCGCTGGCGACGCGCTCCTGCGTCTCGTTCAGGTTCGCGGTCGCCCGCTGGATGTGTTGCAGCAGGCGGTCGTGCACGCTTCGGTTGCTGATGCGCATCGCCGCCTACCCGATCATCGCCATGAGCTGGTCGAGCATTTCGTCGATGGTGGAGATGACCTTCGCGGCGGCCTCGTATCCCTTCTGGAACTGCACCATCGCCACCATCTCCTCGTCCAGGCTGACGCCCGACACGCTGGAGCGGAGCTGTTCGAGGTGCGCGATGGTGGCGCCCTGCGCCGCCGCGATGCCCGAGGCATCCCGCACGGAGACGCCGAGGCGCGTGAGCATCCCGTTGAAGTACGCCTCGTACGTCTGGCTACCACCGGTGAGGTTGGTCGCCCGCTGCAGGTCTGAGATCGCGAGGGCGCCCGAGCCGTCGCCGGTCGCGCCCGTCGCGGTCGCCGCCGCCACCAGCCCGAGGTTGGCCTCGACGGCCGCGTTCACGGCGATGTCGGTCGCGTCCGTGCCCGTGAAGAACGCGGTGCCCGTGGTGACGCCGTCGAGGGCGTACCCGGTGGCGTGGACGGCGTTCACGTCCGCGATCACCTGCGAGATGAGCGTGTTCAGGTCCGCCATCCGCGCCGGCAGATCCACATCGCGCTGGTGGAGGAGCCCGCCGACCTCGCCGCTCTGGAACTGCACCTCGGTGCCGTCGGAGGCCCACTGGAGGTCGTAGAAGTTCTGGTTCGTGGTGTCCGGCACGAGGTTGATCGCGCTCGACTTCACACCCTGCACCAGGGCACGCCCGCCGACGAACACGTCGATATGTCCGTCCTCGTGCTCGATCGTGCGCATGTCCGTGAGCTGCGCGAGGCGGTCGAGGGCGAGGTCACGCTGGTCGCTCAGGTCGGAGGCCGGGTCCACCGTCGCGCGCACCTCGATGATGCGCTGGTTGAGCTGGGCGATCTGCTTCGAGAGGTCGTTGATCTCACCGATCGAGGCCTCCAGCCGCGTGTTGGCATCGGCACGGATGTCCGCCATCGAGGTGGCGAGACGCTGCGCGACGAAGGCGAGCGACTGGCCGGACTGCACCACGGCACTCCGCGCGGCGCTGTGCTCCGGCGCGTTCGCGAGGTCCCGCCACGCGTTGAAGAACTGGCCCATCACCGCCCTCAGGCCGTTGTCGCTCGGCTCGCCGAAGGCGAGCTCGACCAGGGAGAGCGAGTCCGCCCGTGCGGAGTAGTCCCCGGCGGCGTGGCTCTGGGTGCGGATCTGGAAGTCCACGAACATGTCGCGGACGCGCTCCACGGAGAGTACCTGCACGCCCTGGCCAACGCCGGCGCTGCCGGCCGGGGCGACCGCGGCGAGGTGGATGCGCTGCCGGCTGAAGCCGGGCGTGTTCACGTTGGAGATGTTGTGCGTGACGGCGTCCATCGCCTCCTGGTGGGCGAGGAGCGAACGGACCGCCGAGTTGAGGCCGATGGAGATGGCCATGCTGGGCTACGCCGACCGGTCCAGCGTCCGGCCACCCTCGACGGACGGGCTGTCGCCCTCCGAGGTGTAGAGCGACCCGGCGAGGACCGTGCGCAGGTAGTGGATCCAGCGGTCGACCAGTGCGCGGCTGTTCCGGAGCAGCCGTGCGTTCACGGCGTGCGCCTCCTCCAGCGCGACGGCCTCCGCGCGCAGCTCTCGCCCGGCCCGCTCGAGCTCGTCCGCGATCTCGGTGGGCAGGTGCGTCGCGATCTCGGAGACCGTGGCGGTGTCCGCCGGGATGCCCGTCGCCATCTCGATCGCGACCAGCGCGGTCATGCGCTCGGTCTCCATCGCGCGGAGGTGGTCCAGCACCTGCTCCTTTTGCTCCACGAGCCGGGTCAGGCGCTCCACGTCTCCCTCCACGATCGCGTCCTGCTCCTGCGTCGCGATGCCGAGGAGCGCGCGATAGAGGTCGCGCTGCCCCGTGAGGACGTCCGCGAGGGTCACGGCCCCCACGGTCAGGTCAGAACGCGGCGAGAGAGTTCGCGTCGAGGAGGAGGTCACGGACTCACCCCGCGGTCGTGCAGCAGGCTCGCGAGGCCGAAGTAGTCCACCTCGTACTGGCCGTTCGCGATCCTCGACTTCAGGTCCTCCACGCGGGAGGCGCGGGCGTCCGGGGACTCCTTCACGGCGTCCATGATCCGGGCGAACTCGCGGGCGCCCTCGGACAGCGTCACCTGGTCCGTGCGGCGTCCGGCGGCGTGCGCGCCACGGCGGGCATCCGCGGCGGCTTCGGCTGCCTCGGCGCTCGTGACCTGCCGGCGGTAGATGCCGCTGGCGTCGTGGGGGCGGATGGGCTGGACCATGATGGTGCCTCGTTCCCGCGGAGGACCGCGTCCCGGTTAGACCGTGACGTCGTTCGCCTGCGTGAGCATCTGTTCGATCGTCCGGAAGGCGACCAGGTTGAGCTGGTAGCCACGCTTCGCCATGACCAGGCCGGTCATCTCCGTCGCGATGTCCACGTTGGAGGCCTCCAGCCAGCCGGAGAACACCGCGCCCATGCCGTCCGCGCCCGGCGCGCCGTTGATCGGCGGCTGCGACTCCGGCGTCTCGCGGTACCGGCTGTTGCCGATCGCCTCGAGGCCCGCGGGGTTCGAGAACCGCGCAAGCTCGATCTGGCCCACCACCTGGCGGACGCCGTCGCGCGGGTCGAATGGCCCGAGCGCGGCGAGCTCCGCGTCCGTGTAGTCACGGATCACGGACACCTCGCCGTTGGTCTCGATCCGGAGGCCGCGGAAGTTCTGGGGCAGCGCCAGCGGCGGATCCAGCAGCTCACCGGAGGCCGTGGTCACCTTGCCGTCCCCGTCCAGCATGAAGACGCCGGAGCGCGTGTAGGCGACGGAGCCGTCATCCAGGCGGACGCGGAAGAAGCCGTCCCCGCTGATGGCAAAGTCCATCTGGCGGCCGGTGGGCTGCAGCGTGCCCTGCGCGAAGTCGCGCGTCATCGCAGCGGTGGAGACACCGGCGGACTCCGCCACGTCGCGCTGGTCCACGGTCCCCGTGGCGATGGCGGCGAAGACGGAGGAGGAGTTGAGGATGTCCTGGAAGTGGATCTTCACCCGCTTGTAGCCGGTGGTGTTCACGTTCGCCAGGTTGTTGGAGATCGCCTCGATGTTCTTCTGCTGCTGCTGCATGCCAGAGACCGCGGCGTCGAGAGAGAGTGGCATCGCGCGCCTCCTACACCCGTCCGAGGTCGGCGACGGCCGTCTCGAGCGTCTTGTTGATCTCGGCGAACACACGCTGGCTGGAGGAGAACGTCCGCGCGACGGAGTACATCGTGGTGGCGTTCTGCCCCACGTTGACGTTCGCCTCCTCCAGCGATCCCTGGATCAGGAAGGTGCGCCCCGCCTCCATGTCCACGGGGGTCACCTCCGCGCCCTCGGGGATGGTGAACTTGGAATCGCCGGCGCGGATCAGGTCCTCCGCGTTCAGGTTCACCAGCTGGAGGCGCGCCACGGGGTCCTCGTTCACGTCGATGAACGTGGAGCCATCGGGCTGCGGGATCTCCGTGCTGATCAGCTGGATGACGTCGCCGTTCATGCGGATGCGGATCTTGTCCGTCGTCAGCGTGATGTGCTGGCCGGCCTCGTCGAGGACGAACGCGCCGTCGGCGCTGATCAGGCGGCCTTCCGGGTCACGGGCGAAGTGGCCGTCGCGCGTGTAGCGGATGCCCTCGTCGGTCTCGACGACGAAGAAGCCGTCGCCCTGCACCATGACGTCCAGCGCGATGCCGGTCTCACGCTCGGCGCCCTGCCCGAGGAACGTGCGGACGTTCTCCACGTACGCGCCCGTCCCGATCTGCCCGATGACCTCGTCGAGGCGTCCGGGCACCGGGCCGTCGGCGGGCACGCTGCGCCGCGCGAGGACGCCGGCGAAGGCGGTCTGCGCGGACTGGTCGGCCTTGTAGCCCACCGTCGAGGAGTTCGCGATGTTGTCCGCGACCACGTCCTGCTGGCGCATCCCGATGAGCATCCCAGAGGCGGCGGTGTAGAGCGCGCGGATCATGCGGTCCTCCGGCTCAGACGCACGCCGACCACCACCGACAGCCCGAGGGCCATCGCGAGCGCGGCGACGCGGATCACGTCGGTGATGAAGGCGGGGTCGCCGGTGTTCGGCAGCGAGCCGGGGACCTGGAGGCCCAGCGAGCCGCCCTGCGCCTCGCCGCCCTGCCCGTCCGTGGTGGCGATCCCGATGAGGGAGAAGTACCCGCCGATCGAGCGGTCCTCGGTCGGCTGGGGGACAGCGTCGGGGTCCGGCTCCACGGTGAGGATGAGCAGGTCGAACCCGAAGTCCGCGATCGGCGGCAAGGTGCCCTCGAACGCCACGGCGCCGGAGGCGCTGGCGTTGAAGCGGCCCGCCGAGATGGCGTCGCCCGCCTCCGAGTTCACGAGCCACGCCTGGTACAGCTCGTCCTCCAGCATCGGCAGACCGTCCGCCTCGATGCGGATGATGCCCTCCGCGAAGATCAGCTCCGCGCTGCCCGAGGCGTCCTGCGGTCCCCAGTTGGACAGGTCGATGTAGGACAGCTCCACGGTGACCGGCACGCCGTTCGCGCGCGCCTCGGGCGTCCCGCTCGCGACGAGCGCGAGCACGGCGAGCGCGCCGGCGAGGGCGACGCGGAGTCCACTGCGGATCGGGCTGCGCATGCCGAGGATCATGAGTGACGGCCCTCAGTGCGATCGGTCCGCCCGGACATGCGCGCGATGCGCACCTCCTCCAGGCCGATGTGCAGCTCCCGCGCGATCGCGCGGTCGGAGAGGCCCTCGTCGGCGAGCTGCGCGATGCGCGAGCGGACGCCAGAGGTCCCGCGCGAGACGAACTCGCCGGCGGCGACCGGGAGGTCGTCACCCTCGTCGATGGTTCCGTCCTCGAACGTGTCGAGGGAGAGCGGAGCGACGGCCGCGAAAGCGGGCTGCAGGCGCTCGCCCGTCAGGCCGTCACGCGCGCCGCCCGGCCGGCCACCACTGAGCATCCCGGCGAGGGTCTCGCGCTGGCTGACGAGCTGCGCCTGCATCTCGTCCACGGCTTCCTGCAGGGCGAAGAGCAGCTCCTCCGCGGACTCCGTGGCCAGCGAGTCCACGTGGTCCTCCAGGAGGTCCATGGGCTGCCGGCTGAACAGGTACGCGTGGTAGAGCACCCCCAGCGCGAGCAGCATCAGCGGCACGCCGAGGGCGAGTGTGACCAGGAGGACCGTGGGGGAGACGCTCATGCTGCCTGTCCCTGCTGCCGGCTGGTCACCCCAGCCCGAAGTCGCGTCAGCGCGCGGGCGTGGAGCTGGCAGACGCGGGACTCGGAGATGCCCAGCACCTCACTGACCTCCCGCATGGTCAGCTCCTCCTTGTAGTAGAGCGAAAGGATGAGCTGCTCCCGATCAGGCAAATCCCTAATCGCAAACGCGAGATCACCTATGAGTTCCTGACGCTCGAGGTCAGCGGAGAAGTCCTCCCCGTCCGGGTCGGCCACCGCCATCGCCCCGCCGGAGTCCTCCTCCCCGTCGCTCGCGCCGAGCGTGTCGAGGCTGACCGTGATCCAGGAGGACTCCACCTGCGCCTGCCGGTACGCGTCCGGATGGATCCCCATCGCCGCCGCGACCTCCTCGTCCGTGGGGTCGCGGCCGAGCTCGTTGGTGAGCCGGAGGATCGCCTCGTTCGCGTCGCGCGCCTTCTGGCGCACGGAGCGCGGGAGGCGGTCCAGCGAGCGGAGGGCGTCGATGATCGCGCCGCGGATGCGGGCGATCGCGTACGTCTCGAACTTCACACCCTTCGTGTGATCGAACCGCTCGACGGCCTCGATCAGGCCGATCGTGCCGAAGGAGAGGATGTCCTCGTAGTCCAGGATCGACGGCAACGAGATCGCGAGGCGGCCCATCACGTACTTCACCAGCGGCGCGTATTGCAGGATCAACTGCTCGCGCACGGCCGGGTCACGCTCCTCCATGTAGCGCTCCCACAGCGCCAGGTTCCGGCGCTGCTGCTCCGCCGGCTCCACCACCGCGAGCTTGCCTCGGCGGCCCGCCGGGCGTGCCGAGGCCGCGGGCGTCCCTCCCGCCGGAGTCGAGGCCCCCGGCTGCTCGGGCGGTGGGGCAGGCGTACGTCGTCTGTCAGGCATGGGCTGCCATCCTCAGTTACGCCGCTCGACTCTCGTCGACGGCGGTGTCTCGTTCTGCTCGGACTGCGGTCAGGCTGACCGGCTGGGGGTCTTCGTCGTCATCGAGGAGGGCGTCGTCATCCTCGAGGGTGCGGGGGCGATGGACGGGCGGGGCGGTGAGGACCACGAGCTCCGCGGCGTACGCGACCAGGCTGCCGGCGATGAAGGCGAGCAACCCGCGCAGCATCGCCACCTCGATCGGGTAGCCGACCGAGGTCGACTGCCACGTCGCGATGATCGCGAGGCCGACGGAGACGTAGAGCCCGGCGCGCAGGATCAGCACTAGATCACGCCCTTTCGCCGCATCTCCGCCTGCTGTCGGTAGACAAAGCGGACCAGGCGCTCTCGCTCGGAGCGGTTCGGCTCCAGGAACTGGCAGTGCAGCCGGTAGTGCTGGGCACTCGCGACGGGCCGGCTGCACGAGAGCACGAGCGCGGCGATGTCCATCTCGAACGGATCGCCGTCGATCTCGAACACCAGCCGCAGGCGCGTGCCGGCCGCGACGAACTCGCGGCACTGCAGGAGGATCCCGCCCCCACCGAGGTCCAGGATCACCGCCTGCAACTGCTGGGCCTCGCCCCCGGCGTCGTCCAGTCGCGCGACGATGCGCGGCGCGATGCGGACGGGGAGCCGGTAGAACTCGCGGCGCTCGGTCTTCTCGGCCTCGCGCGGCGTGTCGATAAAGAACGAGTCGGTCGCCAGCTCCACCATGTGCACGGACGTGTTGAAGCGGAACACGCGGCCGTGGACGGTGGTAAACATCGTCAACTGCTCACCGGGTTCGACCACGAGCACCTCGCGGTCACGTCGAGGCAGCCCCAGCCGCAGCTGGGACGGCAGGATCGCGCGGACGGTCGCCTCGTACGAGACGCCGAGGGGGTCGCCGGGAGGCGATACCTTGAGCCGCGTGCCGGGCTGCAGATCGACATAGGCGGGCATGGTGGCTCGCTACCCCACCTTCGCGAGGGTGCGCTCGGCGGCGGGACGCCGCGCCGGGACCACGGGCTGCGCGGGCGACCACTGCGCCCGCACGACCGCCTCCGCGAGCGCGAGGTTGTCGCCCGGCACGGGAGCATCGCCCACCTGGTCCGACCTCGTCGTAAACGCCACCCCGAGGGCAGCCTCGATCAGGACGCTCGCCAGGTGGCCGAAGTGCGCCGTCTCGTCGCAGCGCGTCACGACCGCGCCATCGAGGCCGACCGCGCTGAACGCGGAGACCACCTCGGCGAGGTCGGAGCCTTTGGTCGTGGCGGGGATGGTCAGCAGCACCAGGCGCTGGCGGGCGACATGGAGGAAGGAGGTGAGCTCCGCCATCCGGTCGCGTCGCAGGCCGTTCTGGCCGGGGGTGTCCACGATCACGAGATCCACACCCGGCTCCTGGAGGATCGCCTCCAGCTCATCCGGCGCGTAGCAGAGCCGGACGTCAAGGCCGGTCACGGCGCCGAACGCCACCAGCTGCTGGGGCGCCCCAGCGCGGTTCACATCCGTGCCTGCGATGACCACGTTGAGTCCCTGCCGCTGGAGGTCCAGCGCCATCCGCACGGCCATCGTGGTCTTGCCGGCGCCACCGGGCCCCACGAGGAACATCGCACGCTGGCGTCGGCCCACCACGCTGGCGACGGGCGGGAGCTTGGCCGCCAGGCGGCGCTCCACCATGGCGGCGAGCGTCTCCTCGTCAGTGGCGGCGCCCGCGTCCACCTCGCCCAGGAGGTTCGCCGCGAGGGCGGGCGTCATGCCGTGACGCAGCAGCCGCTCGCGTACTCCGCGGAGGGCGGTCGAGCCGCCCTCGATGCGCTGGTCGAGACGCTCGGAGACGAGCTGCTCCAGCAGCACACGCATCTGGTCGAGCTGGCGGCTCCACGTCTCGTTGCCCTCGGCGGACGGGAGCATGGAGGGCATCGCCGTCGGGACGGGGAGTGGGGTCGGCGCGGCCGGCTGTTCTGCTCGCTTCGCGGCAGCGCGCTTCGGTGCGGGCTTCTCCACCTCCTGCGGCGCGCGCTTCTCCGTCACGCGCTTCTCGGTGGCGCGCTTGCGCGAGGGCCGCACGGGCACCGGGACATCGTCCACGGGCGCGACCGCCTGGAAGCCGGCGAAGGGGCCCGCTGCGAGCGGTGCCGCGGCGGTCGCCTCGGCGACGGCGCGTACGAGGTCGTGTGCGGCCTCGTCCTGCTCCAGCGTCGCGCGCGATGCTCGGACGTCGGGGGCCTCCTGCGGGACCCGCGCGACGACCTCGACGAACTCGCGGCCCGGCTGGCCGAAGAGTCCCGGCGCGAACGCCTTGCGGGTCGAGAGGATGACGGCGGCATCGCCCAGGTCACGTCGGACCTGGTCGTACGCCTCCGCCATCGTCGGTGCCTGGAACCGCTTAGGCTGCTGCATGTTCCACCTCCACCTGTCCCACCGCGTCCACCTCCACCTCGCGCGCCACCTCGGCGAACGACATGACGGCCAGCGTGGGGAGCGAGCGCTCCAGCAACCGGCGGAGCGGCCGCCGGATCCGGGTCGATGTGAGCAGGACCGGCTGTGTCCCCGTGGCGGCGGCGTGTTCCATCTGCGCCGCTACCCGGTTCATCAACCGCTGCATCAGGTCCGGCGACACCACGAGGGCGACGCCGGCGTCGGTCTGGGTCAGTGACTGCGCCAGGGTCTGCTCCAGGCGCGGGTTCATCGTGATCGCGTGCAGGCGGTTGTCGGAGGCCCGGTGCTGCATCGTGATCTGGCGCGCCAGCGCCTGCCGCACGCCCTCCGCGAGCGCCTCCACGTCCTTCGTCTGCCGCCCGAGGTCCGCGAGCGTCTCCGCGATGCTGACCATGTCGCGGACAGAGACGCCCTCCGACAGCAGCAGCTGCAGGACGCCCTGCACCTCGCCGACCGTGAGGACGCCCGGCACGAGCTCCTCGACGACCGCGGGGTACTCCCGCTTCAGGTGGTCGAGCAGACCCTGCGTGTCCTGCCTCGAGAGGAGCTCCGGCGCGTGCCGCCGGATCAGCTCGCTGAGGTGGGTGATGAGGACGGAAGCCGGGTCGACGACCGTGTAGCCCATCAGCTCGGCCTGCTGCTTCGTGTGGGACGTGATCCAGCGCGCCGGGAGGCCGAACGCCGGCTCCACGGTGGACTCGCCCTCGATGTCCCCGGTCGCGAGGCCGGAGTCCATGGCGAGGAACTGGTTCACGTAGAGGGTGCCGCCGCCGATCTCGATGCCACGGAGGCGCACCACGTACTGGTTCGCGCCGAGCGAGAGGTTGTCGCGGATGCGGATCATCGGCACGACGATGCCCATCTCCATGGCGGTCTGACGCCGCATGATCGTGATCCGGTTGAGCAGGCTCCCGCCACGTTCGTCGTCCACCAGGGGGATGAGGCCGTACCCGACCTCCACCTCCAGGGGATCGACGCGGAGGACGGACACCACCGAGTCGACGCTCTGCGACTCCTCGGCCTGTTCCGCCTCTTTCGCCTCGGCATCCTCGACCAGCTGCGTCTTCTGACGCTGCCGGACCAGGAACCCCGCCCCGGCCATCATGGCCGCGATGAGGAGGAACGGGGATCGGGGAAGTCCCGGAGTGAGGCCGAATCCACCCAGTACGGCGGCCACGATGAAGAGCACCCGGGGGTTGCTGAACAGCTGCGAGCCGATGTTCAGGCCCAGCTCCGTGTCCGAGGACGCCGCGCGGGTCACGATGATGCCCGTGGCCGTGGAGATCAGGAGCGCCGGGATCTGCGACACGAGGCCGTCGCCCACGGCCAGGATGGAGAACGCATTGACCGCCTCGCCGGGCGACATCCCCATCTGCATGATGCCGATGGTCATACCGCCGATGAGGTTGATCGCCGTGATGATCAGGCCGGCGATCGCGTCGCCCTTCACGAACTTGGAGGCGCCGTCCATCGCGCCGTAGAAGTCCGCCTCCGAGGAGATGCGACGGCGGCGATCCTTCGCCTCGGTCTCCGTGATGAGGCCGGCGTTGAGGTCCGCGTCGATCGACATCTGCTTGCCGGGCATCGCATCCAGGGTGAAGCGCGCGGCCACCTCCGCGACGCGCCCCGCGCCGTTGGTGATCACCACGAACTGCACGACCAGCAGGATGAGGAACACGACGATACCGACGACGAGCGATCCGCCGATGACGAAGTGTCCGAAGGCGTCCACCACGGCTCCCGCATCGCCGTGGAGCAGGACCAGCCGCGTCGTCGCGATGTTGATGCCCAGGCGGAACAGCGTGGTCAGCAGCAGCAGCGAGGGGAACACGCTGAACGAAAGCGCGTCCTGCGTGTACATCGAGATCAGCAGGATCGTGATCGCGATCGCGATGTTCGTGACGATCAGCATGCTGAGCAGCACCGGCGGCAGCGGCACCACCATCAGCGCGATGATCATCATCACGGTGACGGCCATCGCCACGTCAGAGTTCTTCGTCAGGATGTCCAGCATCCCCGTCCGACGACCACCGACAGAGGACATCACGGAAGCAGCCATGCGCTCGCTCTCCTCGTGCTCTCGTTACGCCGCATCACGCCGTCGCCCGCAGCCGCACACCGCTGGTGCGCAGCCGGTAGACGAACGCGAGGATCTCCGCGACGGCCTCGTAGAGGTCGATCGGGATCTCCTGGCCGATGCGCGTGGCCTTGTAGATGGCGCGGCACAGCGGCGGGTTCTGGATGACGGGGATGCCGTGTTCCTCGGCGACCTCGCGCATCTTGAGCGCGACGAGGTTGATGCCCTTCGCGAGGACGACCGGGGCGTTCGAAGAAGCCGGGTCGTACTTCAGGGCGACCGCGTAGTGGGTGGGGTTCACCAGCACCACGTCCGCCTTCGGCACGGACTCCATGATCCTGGACATGAGCTTGCGGCGCTGGCGGTTGATCGCGCCCTTCATCTGCGGGTCGCCCTCGGTCTGGCGGTGCTCGTCGATGACCTCCTGGCGGCTCATCCGCAACTGGCGGACGTGGTCCGCGCGCTGGAAGACGTAGTCCGCCACCGCCAGCACGAGCACCGCGAGGGCCATGCGCGTCACGAGGTCGAACGAGACGTTCACGAGGATCGCGAGGGAGTCCGCGAGGCCGGCCTGGAACCCCATCGTCGTGATGTCGTCCCAGTGCGAGATGAAGACGAGGTACCCGACCAGCCCGAGGACGACGAACTTGATCACGGACTTCAGCAGGTTCACCCACGCCTGCCGCGAGGCGATCAGGCGCTTCGTCCCCTGCATCGGGTTCATGCGGCTGAACTGCGGCTTCACCGCCTCGCGCGAGAACAGCGGGCCCCCGGTCTGCGCCATCCCGCCAAGGACCGAGAGCACCATCACCGCGCCCATCAGCGGGGCGAGCAGCATCACCGAGCGCCACATGAGGTCGAGGCCCACCGACGCGGTGAGGTCGATCGTGAGCGGGTTCCGCTCCAGGTGCGCCCAGCTGTCGATGGTGAGCGCCTCCAGGTTGCGCCACATGTACTCGCCGCCGAACCGGAACACGCCGATCACGGCGAGCAGCACGATCGCGGAGTCCACCTCGCGCGAGTGGGCCACCTGGCCCTTCTTGCGCGCGTCCTCCTGCCGGCGTGGGGTGGGCGCCTCGGTCTTCTCGCCTGACATCAGCGCACCACCAGTGCGTTCACGTCGACAAGTGCGCGGCCCATGGTGGCGCCGAGGAAGGAGACCATCATCGGCATCGACGCGCCGAGGACGAGCAGACCGACGCCGATCTTCACGGGGAAGCCGACGACGAGGGCGTTCATCTGCGGCACCGCGCGGTTCGCGACCGCCATCGCGAAGTCCGCGAGGATCACCGCGCCGAACACCGGCAGCGCGATCTGCACGGCGGAGACGATCATCGTGCCGAAGAACGGGATCACGCGGTCGCCCGCCACCACGCCCAGCGTCGCCTCGCCCGGCGGGATGGCGTCGAAGGTGCGGAGGAAGCCCATGATCACGAGGTAGTGGCCGTTGATGGCGAAGAAGACCAGGGTGATCACCACCCGGTAGAACTGCTCCATCGTGCCGCTCATCGCCCCGGTCATCGGATCGAAGATCTGGCCGATGTTGAAGCCGATCTGCACGCTCACCAGCGAGGCCGCCATCTCCAGCCCCTGGAACACGAGCATCACTCCGAGTCCGATCGCGATGCCGAGGATCACCTCCGTCCCGAGGGCGGATGCGAACGCGAACAGGTCGGTCGGGGAGCCCTCGATCGTGCGGTCGCCGACGGTCTGCGAGGACAGCGGGAGCACGATAAGCGAGAGGATGATCGCGAAGCCGACCTTGGTGTGGATCGGCACGCCGCGCGCCCCGAACAGCGGCGCGGCGACGATCGCCGCGGTGAGGCGGCCCATCACCAGCAGGAAGTACGCCGACCACTCCGGCGAGACGGCGAACACCTCGGACAGCACTTAGCGCGCCAGCTCCGGCAGCGACTCCAGGAGCCGCGAGGTGTAGTTCACCATCGTGCCGATCATCCACGGCCCCACCACGGCGCAGACCGCGAAGACGCCGAGGATCTTCGGCACGAAGGTCATCGTGACCTCGTTGATCTGGGTCATCGCCTGGAACACGGAGACGACCATGCCGATCACCAGCGACACCACGAGGATCGGTGCGGAGACCAGCAACGTGGTCCACAACGCGTCCTGCGCGAGGGTGATCACCTGTGCGTCATTCATGGCATGTCCAGTTCGGCTCGCCCGGTTTCCGGGTGAACCCCTATGCGGAAGCGATGGTCAGAGGACGAACGATCTAACGAGCGAACCGATGATCAGGCTCCACCCGTCCACCAGGACGAAGAGCAGGATCTTGAACGGCAGAGACACCACCACCGGCGGCAGCATCATCATGCCCATCGAGAGCAGCGCCGAAGACACGACGATGTCGATGATCAGGAACGGGATGAAGATCACGAACCCCATGAGGAACGCGGTCTTCAACTCGCTCACGATGAAGCCCGGGATCATCACGTAGGTCGGGACCTCGTCCACGTTCGCCGGACGCGCGTCCTGTGACAGCCCCACGAACAGCTCGAGGTCTGACTCCCGCGTCTGTGCCAGCATGAACGTGCGCAGCGGGCCCTCGGCGCGGTCGAACGCCTCGGACTGGCCGATCTCGCCGTTGAGGTAGGGCTGCAGCGCCTGGTCGTTCACGGTGGTCCACACCGGCGCCATCACGAACACGGTGAGCAGGAACCCGATGCCGATGAGCACCTGGTTCGGCGGCAGCTGTGGCACGCCGATCGCGTTCCGGACGAGCGACAGCACGATCACGATCCGGGTGAACGAGGTCACCATGATCAGCAGCGCCGGCGCGAGCGAGAGCGTGGTGAGCAGCAACAACAGCTGCACGCCAGTCGCCCGTCCGGAGGGGTCGTCCACCGACTCCGGCCCGAGGCCCGGCGCGGTCACGCTGCCGTCTGCCGCGACGCACCCGCTCGACAGCGCGAGCAGCACCGTCAGCCCGAGCACGAGCCCGACTGAGCGGCGCGTCACGCGCACGCGGCGGAACGGGAGACCTCCCAGGGTCACGCGCTAGCTCGCGTTCCGGCGGGCGGCCGCGATGGCGCGCTGCAGCTCGGCGATCTGCTCCTCGCGCGACGATGCCGAGGGAGCCGGCGGCGCCTGCCGCGCCTGCCCGTAAGACGCGCGCGCCCGAGGACCAGCGGCCGTCGAGCCGTTCGGCATCACCTCGACCGCGTCGATGCTGGCGAGCGTGCGGTCGAAGAGCGACTCTCGCTCCTGCTCGGCCGTCGCGATGATCTCCTCGGAGGTGCGGGGAGCGGGATGTGTGCTGCGCGCGAGCATCCCCTTGAGCGCGCCGAAGCGAGGAGCCTCGGTGGCTTCCGCTGTCGCGACGCGCGAGCGTCGAGGGGCACGCCCCGGGCGAGCCTGGCGCCCGCCCTGCTGCTCCTTCAGCGCCTGACGGCGCTCGTTCATCTCGGACTGGCGGGCGCGCATCGCCACGAGGCCGGTGCGGAGCGATCCGAGCAACGACATCGCACCGAGGGCGACGCCACTGGCACGTGCCGGGGCGCGGACCTCGGGCTCCTCGGGCGAGGTGGTGAGGCGCTTGAACTCCTCGGGGTCGTCGACAGTGAGGAGCTGGGTGATGCGTTCCTGCGTCACCCCCACCAGCACGGCGCGGTCGCCGAGGCGGACCAGGTGCAGCGTGCGGTTCGGGCCGAGCGCGTGCGTCTCGAGGACCTCGAGGGCGCGTGTGCTACCGCGCGATCCTCCGTGGTTCATGCGCCGCACGTACCAGCGCATCGCGTGCACGGCGCCCCAGATCACGGCGACGACGAGGGCGAGACGGATGCCGAGGCTGAACCAGTCGCCGGCGCCGAAGGAGGTGACGCTGGAGCCCACCTCGTCGCCGGACTCGCCCGCCTCCTGCGCGGACGCAGTCGCGACCGTGGCGACGGCGAACAGTCCGCCGAGGAGCGTGGCTCCGACGAAACGGATGGAGGGACGATCGAGTCGCATCACTACGCTCCCATCGCCTGCGCTCGGCGGCGCGGGGAGACGATCTCCGTGACGCGGACGCCGAAGTTCTCGTCCACGACCACGACCTCGCCGTGGGCGATGAGCTGGTCGTTCACCATCACATCCACCGGCTCGCCGGCGAGCTTGTTCAGCTCCACCACGCTGCCCGGACCCAGGCCCAGGACGTCCTCCACGGTGAGGGACGCCCGCCCGAGTTCCACGGTGACGCGCATGGACACGTCCATGATCAGTTCGAGCGAGCGACGCTCGGAGGACATGTGCGCTGGCTCGCTCAACGGTGGGAAGCGCACCGGGTGCACCTCCACGTCGTCGCGCGCGCCGGCGCCGAACGTCCCCGCCGTGCGGAACGGCGACACGTTCCCGAGGTCCCCCCCAAGCTCCGAGGTCAGGTCGAACGGATCCGACGCGAACCCCGCAGCCGCCGGTGCGGCGCGAAGCGGCGTCGGGTCGGCCTCGACGTTCGCGGCATCGAGGCTGCGACCGATCGCGTCGAGGAAGGACTGCGGAAGGATCAGCACGAGGCGGGCGGGCTCGCCATCGGCAAGGCCGAGGCCGAGGTCGATGCGGATCACCGGGCTGCCGGCGGCCGCCTCCACGACGACGCCGACGGTGCTCGCGATGTCGCCGAGGCGCGCATCCGCCGGGACGGCCTCGATCCCCGCGAGCTGGTCCTGGAACAGCGTCATGCCGAGAAGGTCGAAGTACTCGCGGGTCGCGCCGGAGATGACCTGGAGCTGCGCGTTCGCGAAGTCCGCGTCCGCCATCCGGTCCGCGCCAGCCTGGATGCCGAGCAGCCCACCGAGGTCCGGCAGCGGCACGATCACCGCGGAGGCGAACCGCTGGCCGGACGGCGACGTGAGCGCGACGTCGATCCCCACGTGCGGGACCACCTCGAACTCGGCCTGCAGGCCGCCAGCGTCGGCGAGGCCGAACGAGATGTCCGCGAGCGCGGGCCGCTCGGTCGTGAGGCTCTCGATGCCGGTGAGCATCTGCTCCCGGACGAGGCTCGCCACCCCGGCGAGGGCGTCCGCATGCCGTCCGAGGGCGTTCCGCATCAGTTCGTCCATGTCGTACCCCATCGACTCCGGCCGCCCGGCGGGCGGCCTGCGCACTCGAACGGTTCGGTCTAGCTAGCCTGCTGCTCCGGCTGTTCCGGTTGGCCGGCCTCGGGCTGCGGTTCCGCAGGGACGAGGTCGGCGACGGGAAGGCCAGCCGGGCGCTCCTCGATGACGTCGGCGATCTGGACGCCCATGTGGCTCCCGACCACGCCGGGCAGCGCGAGGAAGCGCGTGCGCTCGCCGATGACGACGTGCAGCGGGCGCCCGAGCCGCGCGTCGAGGACGAACGTGTCGCCCTCCTGCAGTCCGGCCACCGTCCGCGCGGGCAGGTCCACTCCGCCGAGGACGACCGAGAGGTCCACGCGAGAACGCCCGATGAGCGTCTCCATCGCGTGGCGTTCCTCGTCGCTGATCGCGTGACGGGTGTTGTTGGTCATCCAGAGCTGCGCGGACAGGCTCGGCGTCAGCGGCTCGATCACCTGGTAGGGGATGCAGAAGGACATCTGCCCGCGGTGGTTGCCGATGATCATCTCGAAGGCCGCGGTCAGCACGACATCGGTCGGCGCCGCCACCTGGATCAACGACGCGTCCAGCCCGACGTCCTGCAACGTCGGCTCCACCGGCCGGACCGTCGACCACATCTCCTGGAGCGCGAGGCTGAAGATCCGTGAGAAGGATCGGAGGAGGCCGACCTCCATCTCGCCCAGCTCACGGGTGCGGTCCACCAGCGCGCCGTTCCCGCCCAGCAGACGGTCGACGACCTCCGCGGCGATCTCGGTGTTGAACTCGACCACCATATTGCCGATGAGCGGCCGCATCCCCATGACGTAGCAGACGGTCGGGTTCGGGACCTGGACCTGCCACTCCTCGTACAGCCCTTGCTCCAGGCTGGAGAGACGGACGGACACCATGGTCCGCAGCCGCGAGGAGAACGAGGCGCCGAGCATCCTCGCGAAGTGCTCGTGGATCGACTGAAGCGTCGCCCACTGCTCCTTCGAGAACTTGTCGGGACGCCGGAAGTCGTAGGACTTGATCGCGGTCAGCGCGGAACGGTCGTGGCGCGTACCCGTGTCTTCCTCCGACGCATCGCCGGGGAGGTCATTGAGGAGCGCATCGATTTCCCATTGGGAGAGGGCTCGCTGCTCGGCCATCGTTCTCGTCGTCTCGCTGATCTACTGGTGGGCTCTGGCTGGTTACCGATGTGGGCTGCTGGGCGTGGGCTACTGGGTGATGAAGTTGAGGAAGAGCACGCGGTGGACCTCGGGCTCGTGGATCAGGGCATCCACGGCGGCCTGGATCTCCGCCTTCAGCGCTTCCTTGCCCTCCGCCGTCGCGACCTCGGACGCCGTGTGCACGGTGACCACCGTGGTGACGGCGTCCTCGATCAGCTGGAGGCCCGTCCCGATCTCGTGCTCGAACTCCGTCATGAGCGCCTGGCGCTCCGCCTCGCACGGGTCGATCACCTCGCCGCCGCTGGAGCGGTCGAGCACCGGGGCCGGAGCGCCACCCGGCGCCGCGGAGACCACGAGGTCACCCCACCCGCCGAGGAGCGCGCCATGGCTTTCCTCGGTCGCCTCGGGCGTCGTCTCGCCTTCCGTCGTCGCGGGAGCCTCGGCCGGAGCGGTGCGCCCGACGTTCGTGTGGCCGCAGCCGTGGAGGACGGACTCCCAGCGCTCGTCGTAGCTCTCGAACTCGATCACGGTCTGGAGCTTCAGGTACTGGCGGTCGGAGCCGGGCTCGGGCAGCAAGTTGAACACGCGGTCGGCCAGGGTCAGATGCGGCCCCAGCTTGCCGGAGACGTTCACGGGCTGCGTCGGCGGTGCCGCCGCGGCAACCGGCGTCTCACCGCCCATGAGGAACGTGAAGGCCGCGAACGCCACCACCACGCCCACGACGGCGCCACCAATGCCCAGCAAGATCGGCTTATTCATGGTCTGCTCCAGCTCCGCTGGTATTGCCGTCGATTGGGTTGCGGTCGATTGGGTTGCCCTCGGCCGGAATGCCCTCAAGGGGGCCGGACGTACCGTCGAGAGAAGCGTTGGGGTACAGCAGGACGATGTCCGCGCGCCGGTTCAGCGCACGCCCCTCCGGGGTGAGGTTGGAGGCGATGGGCCGGTACTCGCCGTAGCCCGCGGCAAACGCGCGCGCCGGGTCCACGTTGAGCTCCTCGGTGAGGACTCGGAGCACGGCAGTGGCGCGGGCGGACGAGAGCTCCCAGTTCGAGGGGTACTTCTCGGTGGCCAGCGGGATGTTGTCCGTGTGGCCCTCGACGCGGATCTCGTTCTCGGTCTGGTTCACCGCCGCCGCGACGATGCTGAGCAGCGGGCGCGCCTCCGGCCGGATGTCCGCACTCGCCGAGGGGAACACGAGGTTGTCCGCGAGGCGGATGACGATCCGGTCTTCGTCGCGCGAGACCAGGATCTGGCCGTCGAGCCCGGCCATCGCCGAACGCTCCTCGATCACCTGCCGGACACGCTCCAGGTCCATGTCCAGGACGGAGGCGTCGTTGCGCTCCGGGACGATCCCGGTGCCGCCGTCGAAGATTGAACCGTCGGAGGCGCCATCCTTGACGCCCACGTTGAACGCCTCGGCGAGCCCTCGCGCGAGGGCCTCCATCTTGACCTCGTTCGCGTCCGCGGTGGCGTACAGGATGATGAAGAAGCCCAGGAGCAGCGTGACCAGGTCGGCGTAGGAGATGACCCAACGCTCGTCCGGGTGTTCCTCGGCGTGGCCCTTGGAGCGGCGGCTCATGCGGCCGCCCGTCCGGCGCCGGCGCCCTCGTCCTCGTCGTCGCTGGTGCGCAGCTCGGGCGGCAGGAACGACTGGAGCTTCTCCCGCACGATGCGAGGGTTGTCGCCGGCCTGGATGGAGAGGATGCCCTCCAGCACCATCTCGCGGACGGCCTGCTCCTCGGCGGCGATGCCCTTCAGCTTCATGGCGATGGGCAGCAGGACCACGTTCGCGAACCCGACGCCGTAGAACGTGGCGACGAACGCGGTCGCGATGCCGTGGCCGAGATCCTCGACAGCGCCGCCGAGGCCACCGAGCACGGTGATGAGGCCCATGACCGCCCCGAGCACCCCGAGCGTCGGGGCGAAGCCGGAGCCGGCCTTGAAGACCTCCGCCTTCTCGGTCTCGCGCTTCGCGGCGCCCTCGATCTCGATCTCGAGGATCGAGCGGAGCGCCTCCGGGTCCGTGCCGTCGATCATGAGCATGAGCCCCTTCTTCGCGAAGGGATCGCTCATGGACTGCGCGTCCTCCTCCAGCGACAGCAGGCCCTCGCGGCGCGCCTTGTCCGCCATGGTCACCAGGTGGGCGGCCATCTCGTGCGGCTCGGCGTTGTCGCCGCCCTTGAGGGAGCGCATGTAGCCGGCGGGGATGCTCTTGAGCTGGGCAGGCGGGAACGAGATCACGGTGGCGCCCAGCGTGCCCACGATGACGATCAGGAAGCCGGGGATGTTGATCAGCGACGGGATCGTCCCGCCCTCGACCATGTAGCCGCCAAGGATGCCGATCGCGGCGATGACCAGCCCGGCAATCGTCGTAGCGCCCACGCCAACCTCCGCTCGCGGACCGCCCGAGGACCTCGGACGACGCGGGATCCCTCGTCGTCTAGTCCTGGACGAGACTCAGCAGCGGGCGGCCGACGCCCCCGTAGACCGCCTTGCGGTAGTCCATGACGCGCTGCACCACCTCGTCGCGCGTCTCGCGCACGACGAACGAGACCCCGTTGAACAGCACGATGTGCGTGTCCGGGGTGCTCTCCACCGACTGGATGAACTCGGCGTTCAGCACGAACTCGCTGCGGTCGAACCGGGTCACGGCGATCATGTCGTCCCCTAACGCCACCCTTCGCCACCCCCGATCGAGGCAGCCCGCGGCGTCGAGGCCCATTGTTCGGCTGCGCGTTCGCCGTCCGTATTGGGGAAGCACCCTAGCGATCCGCCAGGCGTCCCCTACCTTGCGGCTGACGAAGGTCGGAGGCGGAGCAGACCCTCACCCCAACCCTCTCCCGCTTCGCGGGCGAAGGGGTCAGAGCCGGGCACGAATCACGGGCACACGATCCGCCGTCCGCACTCCAACTCCCCTCTCCCGGTCCGGGAGAGGGCCGGGGCGAGGGCCCTCGGCGCTCGCGGACTACGAGGGCCGGCGGTCGCGGGGGAGGAGCGAGGAGAGCATGGAGCGCAGGTCGGAGATCGTGAAGGGCTTCGGGAGGAAGGCGTCCGCGCCCGCCGCCTTGATCTCGTGCTCCTGCAGGTCGTCGCTGTAGGCGGACATCGCCACCAGCGGGATCAGGTCCCAGCGGCGGTCTTCCCGGATGCGGCGGGCGAGCTCCACGCCGCCCATGCGAGGCATCCGCACGTCCATCAGCACCAGGTCCGGGAGCAGTCCATCCTCGAGGCGGGCGAGTGCGTCCTCACCGTCCACGCAGAGGATGGAGTCGAATCCAGCAGCACGAAGGGCGATGCCGAGCATCGCCCTGACACCTTCCTCGTCTTCCGCGACGAGGACCACCGGAGCCGGTGAAGATTGGTCCGCCACAGGCCGGTATGTTGCCATACCTATCCCCGTCCGACGAGTCGCAGAAGTTGAGAAACGGGGAGCCGGAACGCACTTCACCAGAACGTCAGAAAAACAACAGCGCCCTGACGGGCGCTGTTGTACCAGGGCTGCCATTCATGACAGGAACGGGCGTCGGGGCGTGCTCGGCGCAGGCTAGATCGCGGCGCGCGTGTCCGTGTCGGACGCGTCGAGGCCCACGAGGCCGCGCTTGATCGCGTAGCGGATCAGGTCCGTGCGGTTCTTGGCGTGGAGCTTCGTCATGATGTGGGCGCGGTGCGCCTCCACCGTCTTCACGGAGATCACCAGCTCGTCCGCGATCGCCTGGTTGGAGAGGCCCTCCGCGATGAGCTGGAGCACCTCCCGCTCGCGCGGGGTCAGCGTCTCGTAGCCCGTCTTGCCCTCCGGCTGCTTCGCCTGCATCAGCACGTCGTTGACGGAGATCTCCTCCGAGACCGAGGTGGAGAAGTAGGTGTTGCCGCGGCGGACGGACTGGATGGCGAGCAGAAGCTCCTCCATGTCCGAGTTCTTCACCACGTAGCCGGCGGCGCCGGCGCGCAGCGCCTGCAGCAGCCGTTCGTCCTCCAGGTATGCGGTCAGGATGAGGACGCGCGTGCTGGGCGAGCGCTTCACGATCTGCCGCGTCGCCTCGATACCGTTGAGGCCCGGCATCACCATGTCCATCAGCACCACGTCCGGCATCAGCCGCTCCGCAGAGTCGACGGCGTCACGACCGTTGGTCGCCTCGCCCACCACTTCCAGGCCATCCTGCGCCTCCAGCAGCATCCGCAGCGCCTGCCGGAGGAGCGCGTGGTCGTCCGCGACCAGGATGCGGATGTGCGAGGAGCCGCGTACCGGCGGCCGCACTCGGGTAATCGGGGCGTTCAGACGGTCGTGCTGATTCACTTGGCTTCCCCCACCTACCCGCAGGTTACCCGACGAGTAACTGTCCACTCATTACGTCTTCCTGTCGCTCAGACAAGTTCTGTCCGAGGCTGGCAGGAAGACGCTTCGTGCGTCGCGTTATGACAAGTCGGCGTTATTCGGACTCGACTCCGCCCCGGACGGCGCGACGAGGTCGCGGTCGTCCTCGGAGCGGTCGACGCCCTCCACGCGAGCGGCAAAGACCCGCTCGCCGCCGCACCGCTTACAGCGGGCGGGGATAGCGCCCTCGGACGGATCGCCGAGCACCCAGTGGTGCACGCAAGCCGGGGCATCCTCGGTCACAACTTCGAGCTCGGTACGCCGACCCATATTCGGAATCCTCACTCCGCCCCGCTATGGGCAGTGAAGATCTGCGCTTCAGGGTGACACATGTCATCCCCGTTGCATGCATCCTATGGAGCCACTGCGTCAACCCTTATAGGGGGAACCCCTAAGGTTTTGGGCCTCGCCCCCCGATTCGCCCCTCCGCGGTGGGGCCGGGAGCGGTCCATCCATCAGGGAGTACGCGGACTCGTGCCCACGTACTCCCCGCGGCGCGGGCGGTCGACTCCGTGACGGGCCCGCGGCGAGTCTCTACGCGCGCGAGCCCCGAGGTCGCCCTCCGGTGGTTGGCCCTTAGAGGTTGTCCGGGGTGCCCTCGAAGCTGAACTCGTAGTGGGTCTCTTCCTCCACGAGGCGTCCGAGGTCGGAGCGCAGCGCCATCGAGTGCTCCGCCTGCGCGGCGTGCTCGGCTGCATCCACGGTCTCCCAGAAGCCGACCCGTCCCCAGCGACGGTCGTCCGACTCGGCGCCCTCGTACGGGTTGAGGATGTAGCCACCCTGGTAACCGTTCTGCTCCCGGTAGAACGCGGAGAGCTTCTGAAGCACTTCCTTCAGTCGCGCCTCCTGTCCCTCCTTCGGGTGCATGTAGGAGATCCGGACGAACATGGCAGCCTCCTGGATACGGCGACCGAAATCCTCGACGGGTTCGAGAAGGCCGGACACCCTGATCATGCGTTGAGCGCGAGAATAGCCGCGATTTGGATCGAACGTGAAGGTGCTGCATGAGCTGGCGTCGAACGTGGCGATCCCCGCCGCTGGCGGCCCGCTCCCCTCTGCATGTCCCCGGACACGAGAAACGCGCCCCCGGCAGAGCCGGGCGCGCGTTCATCGCGTTCTGGGAACGAGTATTAGAGGCGGAGCTTGCCGTGGGACGGCTGGCGGCGGCGCTGCTTGCCAGCGGCCAGACGCTCTTCCTCCTCGAGGTCCTTCGGGTCACAGCGCTGAGCCTCGTGGACGTAGCCACAGGCGACGCAGGTCCCGAACTGGCCGTACCAGTCGTCCTCGATAATCATCAGCCCACGACAGCGCGGGCACTTCTTTGGCGGCGCACTCACGATCATGCCGCACTCCTTCTGGAATCGTCCGCATCCGGCTTCCCGCCGGTCGGGCTGATCCAGTCAGCCTCCGAGGTTAGCTGTCGGGTTCGGGCTGGTTCAGTATGCCCGTCCTTCTCATCCCGTGATGGGAAGGATTCACCCCAAGGTGTTGGGTCCCCCGGTCTCGATCGAGACTGCTCCCTTCGAGATTAGGCCGGTCACTCATCACAAGTGTGAATACCTCGTGCTTGTGACAACAAGAGCATAGGCGGGTAAAGGTGCTTGTCAACCCTTACGCGCCATGATCTCAAGACAACATTTTGAAGATCACACAAGAGTTTCTACATCGCGTTCGGAGCGTTTCGCTATCCAAACCATTTCAGGTGCGCCGTCCTGATACGGCTGGCCCTGAAACCCTCCCCAGAGCGACTCCACCTCGAACCTGCACCGCTCGAGGAGATGCTGCATCTCGTAGCGGTGGACGTAGCGTAGCCGGAAGGAGGTGCGCCGCCACTGGCCGTCCTCGTCGCGGACCCGGAGCGAGGTGGTCACCACCTGCTCCGTGGGGCGGTAGTCCTGGTGCGCCTGGTAGCCCTCCCACCCGAACGGCTCCCAGTCCTCGGCACGGCGCCCCATCCACTTCGCCATCATCCGCAGGTCCGGGTTGAACACGTTCAGCGCGAGGCGTCCCCCCGGTCCGAGGGCATCCCGGCACGCCCGCAACGTGGCGATCTGGTCCTCCGTCGTGAGGTTATGGAGAAACGTGCGGAACGGGATCGTCACCAGCGGCACGGGCGCGTCGAGGGTGAACGAGCGCATATCCCCGTCGCGGAGCGTGACCAGGTGGCTGACACCGGCAACCTCCGCCTTCTCGCGGGCGACCTCCAGCATCGCGGGCTCGCGGTCGAAGCCGAGGACAGGGACGCCTGCCTGCGCCGTGGGGACGGCGATGCGGCCCGTGCCGACGCCCAGCTCCACCACCGCGCCTGCCTCCCGCGCCAGCGCGACGTAGAACTCGACGTCGCCGGGCACGCCGCGCGAGTGCTCGTCGTACGCCCGGGCGTATTCGCGGTAATAAGGATCGTGTCCCTCGGACGGATACGTGCTCACGGGCTCCTCGCGACGGGCCGAGGACTGACTGGCGCTCGCAGCCCGAAGGGTGTCGCGCGCATACACTCGGCAGCACCGTCGCACCCCGCATCGTAGGCTCGGCCCCCATGTCAGAGACGCCTCACGAGGACCTCATCGCGCGCACCGTCGCCGCGATCCAGCCGCCCGACGCCGCCGCGGCTGCTTCCGCCGCGGCGCGGCAGGACACGCTCACCAAGCCGCCGGGGTCACTCGGGCGGTTGGAGGACCTCGCGGTCCGCATCGCCGGGATCACGCGCACGCCGCGTCCAAGGCTGGAGCGGCGGCTGATCATCGTGGCGGCGGGTGACCATGGCGTCGCCACACGTGGTGTGTCCGCGTACCCGCAGGAGGTCACCGGCCAGATGGTCGCGAACTTCCTCCACGGGGGCGCCGCCATCAGCGTGCTCGCCGCCCACGCCGGAGCGCGCGTGCGCGTCGTGGACGCCGGCGTGATCGCCGAGACGCCCGAGGTCCCCGCGCTGCTGCGACTCCGCCTCGGCGCCGGCACCGCGGACATCGCCGAGGGACCCGCGATGAGCCACGAGGCCGCGGCCGCCGCCGTCGCGGCCGGGATCGCCCTCCTGCAGTCCGAGCGCGCCGAGGGAGGCGTCGACATCGTCGGGCTGGGCGAGATGGGGATCGGGAACAGCACCTCTGCCGCGGCGATCATCGCCGCCGTGACGGGACGCCCGCCACGGGCGGTCACCGGGCGCGGCACCGGCGTGGACGACGTGCGGTTCGAACAGAAGATCCGCGCCGTCGAGCAGGCGCTGGAGGTGAACCGCCCCGACTCGACCGACGGCCTCGATCTGCTCCGCACCGTCGGCGGGTACGAGGTCGGCGTGCTGGCCGGGGTGTACCTGGCGGCCGCCGCGGAGGGCATCCCCGCCGTGGTCGACGGACTCATCTCGGGCGCGGCCGCCCTCGTCGCCGTGGCCCTCGCACCACAGGCCCGCGATGCCCTGATCGCCTCGCACCGCTCGGCGGAACCGGGGCATTCGACGGCGCTGGAGCACCTGCGCCTGGAGCCGATGCTGGACCTCGGGATGCGGCTCGGGGAGGGCAGCGGTGCCGCCCTCGGCATCTCGCTCTGCGTCGCCGCCTGCCGGGTGCTGGACGAGATGGCGACGTTCGACGAGGCCGGCGTCTCTGACTCCGACGACGCGGTCGAGCCCGAGTCGTAGCGTGGGGGCCGTCCGCGTCCTGGGCGGCGCGCTGATCGCGGTCGAGTTCCTCACCCCGCTGCGCCTGCGCAAGGTGCAGACCTACGACGACCGTACCTTCGCGGAAGCGCTGGGCTGGTACCCCTTCGCCGGGCTGCTCATCGGACTGATCCTCGCGCTCCTGGACCTCGGACTGCGCGAGTTGCTCCCACCCGGCCCCACCGCCGCGCTCCTCGTCGCCACGCTCGCGCTGCTCTCGGGTGGGCTGCACCTCGATGGCGTCGCAGACACCGCGGACGGCCTCGCGGTGCAGGGCGACCGCGCCCGGCGGCTCGGCGTCATGAGCGAGGGCAACACGGGGCCGGCGGGCGTCATGGCGCTGGTGCTCGTGCTCCTCGCACAGTGGTCGTCGCTCGCCAGCCTGCCGGAGGATGCGCGCCTCGCGGCGCTGCTGATCGCCCCCGTCATCGCGCGGTGGACGGTGGTTCCGGTGGGGCTGCTCTTTCCTCCCGCACGCCCTCGAGGCCTGGGGCACGCGATCCACGCCGGCCTGTGGCCGCTCGCCGCGCCGCTCGCGACGCTGATCGCGGTGGTGGTCGCGACCGTGACGTTCGGCCTCGCGGGGCTCGTGCTCATCGCACTCGGCGGAGTCGCGGCCGTCCTCGTCGCAGCGGCGGCGGCGCGAATGCTGGAGGGCGTCACGGGCGACGTGTTCGGAGCCGCGATCGAGATCGCGCAGGTGGTCGTCTGGTTCGCGGTGATCGCCTCGGTCGGCCGCGGCTGGGCCGCACCCCTGCTGGGGACGTAGGCCGAGGATGGGCGCGATCTTCTTCGTCACCGGCGGTGCGCGCAGCGGCAAGTCCACCTTCGCCGAACACCTCGCCGCTCGCGCGCACGACGCTGCCGAGGGCGGATCGCCCGTCGTCTACCTCGCCACGATGCAGGCCGGCGACGACGAGCTCCGCGACCGCATCGCCCGCCACCAGTCCCGACGCCCCGAGGGCTGGACCACCGTCGAGGAACCGCTCGCGCTGGCGCAGGCGCTCGCCGCGACGCCCCCCGACGCCTGCGTGCTGATCGACTGCCTCTCGCTGTGGGTGACGAACCGCCTGATGCAGCTCGGGACGGAGGATCCGCCACTCGCGGAGGTTGCTGCGCTGGAGGCCGCCCTCGACTCTGAAGTCGACGCCCTCCTGGCGATCGCCCGCGGCCGCGAGGGCACGACGATCACCGTGACGAACGAGGTCGGCGCGGGCCTGGTGCCCCCGTATCCCCTCGGGCGGGTGTACCGCGACGTGCTCGGGCGCGTGAACCAGCGCGTCTCGCGCGGCGCCAACCTCGCCTGGCTGCTGGTCTCGGGACGCGCACTGGAACTGCCACCACCCGTCGAGTAGCGGCCATCGAGGGCGTCGCGCCCTCGAAGCGTGTGGTGCGTCGGCCGGCTAGTAGCCGGGCTTCGCCACCATCAGGTAGATGAAGACGACGTACAGCAGCCCGATCGCGGCACCGCCGAGGCGCGCGACCGGCGAGTTGAACGCGGCGATGAGCGCCTCGCTCGTGGTCTCGCCGCGCTGCTGTGCCTCCTGAGCTGCTGTCAGCAGCTTCCGAGCGTGGCGCGAGAGGACCCCGCCGCCGATACCCATCGCGACGAACCACGCGAGGAACGCGGCCGAAAGCCAGGCCTGCGAGAACTCGTAACCGTCCACCTCGATCACCAGCCAGACACCCAGGACGGCGACGACGATGGCGGCGAAGGCAGTGATGCGTCCGCCCATGAGCTGCAGCTGGGCCGCCCTGGCGATCTCCGCCACCGCGGGGCGCGGTCCGGCGGACATGACCGCAACCATGGCCGCGCCGCTGCCGAACGCCATCACTACGACGCCCAGGATGTGCCCGATGAGCAGAATGTCCCGCAAGTCCATCTCGCCGACTCCAGTCTGCGGGCGCCAGGTCGCACCCGCTCACGGGACTGTAACGCAGCAGCCCTCATCAGTTGTGTGGAACTTGAGGAGGCCGTGGGCCCTCGAACAGTGCTCCTAGCTGCACTTGAGCAGCAGCGGCGTCAGCTCCGGCAGGCCGGAGGGGAACAGCGCGGCCCACGACGCATTCACGAACGCGGGGCGCCCCACCGTGTACTGCACCAGCCGCCCATCCGGCGCGCTCGCCCACATCGCGAGTTCCGGGAGCGGGCAGGCGATCGCCTGGATCAGCGTGTCCGTGCTGCCGCCGCCGAAGAGGACCATGCTGATGCCGCCGCGGAACACCTCGCCGTCCACGATCGTGCCGGTGGCGATCTGCGGCGCGGGCTCGGCCGGCGGTGGTGTCGAGCTTGCCGTGACGGTGACCAGGATATCGTCCGTGGTGATGTTTCCGCCGTCGCTCACGATCAGCCGGAACGTCATCGACGCCCCCACCTCCGAGGGCGCGACGAAGCTGACCGAGGTCCCCTGCGCGATCTGCGGCAGGACCGTCGGGCCGCTCTGCTGCGCCCAGAAGGCGCTCGCGTTCCTCGTACCCGTCGCCTGCAGCGTCACGGTCTCGCCCGGCGCCACCAGTCGGTCTGGCCCGGCGCTCACCGCGCCCGAGGCGGACGCTGCCGCGGGGCCCTCGGCGTTGGTGGAGGTGAAGCCGCGGCCCGCGTGGCCGTTGGAGTCAGTGATCGGCTCGAAGTTCACGCCCTCGATCGCGTACGCGCCGGAGAACGGCAGCGAGTCGCCGGAGGACCACGCCTCGTCGTCGCGTACGTTCAGCTGGAAGTGGATGTGCGCGACACCGTTGTTCCCGGCCTCGCCAGCCGGCGCCACCGTCCCGATCCGCTGCCCGAGGTTCACGGGGTCGCCGCGCCGCAGACCGGACTCCGGGTAGATGTGGCACATCATCAGGTCGACCTCGGCCGTGAGGATGGAGACGCAGGTGCTGGAGGAGTAGCCAACCTCGCCCGCGACCGGCGCGAGCACCGGCGTCCCGCCGGTGTCCGAGCCGTCCGTGCGCCAGATGTCCAGCGCGAACGGGTCGACGCCCTCGTGCGTGACGGTGTTGTACCCAGCCAGCACTTCCCACTGCGTGCCAGCGGGGGCAGGGGCCTTGATGCCTGTGGTCTGGGCGGATGCGTCTCCGGCGACTACCAGGGAGACGGCCAGTACGAAGAAAGCGGCGACTCCGAGGAGCCGCGCGAACGCGGGCGCTGTCGCCAAAACGAACCTCCGACGTCGCCCCGCCCCTCCATAGGAACTCAAACGAGCGTGGGATTCAACCCGTTCGCCGGACAACTGAGTTGGGTGGACGCGGAGGAGAGGCGGAGCAGACCGTCACCCCGCCCTCTCCCGCTCCGCGGCGAGGGGGCCGGATTCGGTATCAGAGGGCCATGGGAGAGGACAAACAACAGGGGAGGGGCCGAACACCCCTCCCCTGTTGGAGAGTTCCTGGCGTCCCGCTACGAGAGGTCCCACGGCTGGAGCGTGGCCGTCAGGGTGACCTCCTGGTCGCCGCGCATTACGACGATCTCCATCTCCTCGCCCACGTCCGCGCTGTCGATGGCGCTCGCGAGGTCCTCGAAGGTGTGGGTGGTCTCACCGTTGATCTTCACGATGACGTCGCCCTCCACGATGCCGGCGCGGGCGGCGGCGCCCTCCGGGACCACCGTGGTCATGTACAGGCCTCGCGTCTGCGTCGTGCCGAGCTCAGTGGCGGCGACTTCGTCGAGTTCGACGGGGCCGGCGATGCCGAGCTGCGGGTGCTGGATCGCCTCACCCGCGATCAGCTGCGGCAGGTAGCGCGCGGCGGTGTTGGACGGGACCGCGAAGCCGAGGCCGGCGAAGGTCTGGCCGGTGGGGTTCCGGATCGAGGTGTTGATGCCGACGACCTCGCCCGCCAGGTTGAACAACGGGCCGCCCGAGTTGCCGGGGTTCAGGGCCGCATCGGTCTGGATCACGCCCTGGATCGAGCGTCCGCCGAACGAGGGGGAGCTGCGGTTCACAGCCGAGATGATGCCCTGCGTCACCGTGAACGCCTCGTCGAACGGGTTGCCGATGGCGAACACCGCGTCGCCGACCTCGGCCTCCGCGGAGTTCCCGAGGTTCGCAGGCTGGAGCTGATCCGCGGTGAAGCCGGTCGCGCGGATGATCGCGAGGTCGTTCCCCGGGTCGGTGCCCACGACCTCCGCAAGGGAGGCGCTGCCGTCGTACAGCGTCACCTTGGCGCGGCTCAGGGCCTCCACCACGTGGTAATTGGTGAGGATGTGGCCCTCGTCGTCGATGACGATGCCGGAGCCGCTGCCCGGGCCGTCTGCGTTCTCGATGAGGACGACCGAGTTGATCACCTGCGAGACGACGCTCGAAAGGTCGCCCGCGACGATGTCCGACATGCCGGCGCTGGCGCCTGACGTCCCCTGGTTCGAGATCGGCTGCTGGGTGCCCTCGGTCGCCGCGGGAGGGCTCCCCGTGTCGTCCTCGCTGCATGCAACCGAGACGAGTCCAAACGTCAGTGCAACGGCGCCCACGAGCAGCACGCGTGGGCGAAGGAATGAGAAGCCGGTCATGGAGTCCTCCGTGTGGTCTGAGACCATCGTGGAGGACGCCCGTCATACCCGCATTGCGTAAGCATGAAGCGGTTACTAACCGCGACGTTATGCGCACCTCTCCGGCCTTCAGCAGCAGCCCTCATCTCAGCGCGCCCTCGGAAGCCGGGCCTCCGAGGGCAGCACTCCCGTCTGTCTACTGGCGGGCGAGGGCCATCCGCACCTCCGCCTCGTGGTCCGTCAGCCGGTCGCCCGTCACATCCACGGCAACGCGCTCGATCTTGCCGGTGAACGCGAAGGGCGCCGAGTATCTCGGGGTGACCGTTGACCCCGAGGAGCGTCCGCACGACAGGCCGCCCTCGATACCGATGATGTTGGGCATCGTGCAGGGCAGGTCCATCGACCCGACTGGCTCCTCGTTGATGAACAGCGTCCCCGTCCCGGGCGTGCCCTTTCCGTTCGCGAGGTCAGGCGGCCCGGTGACCTCGAACTGGTAGCTGAGCAGGGCGCGTCCGCTGGGGATGGGCTGTTCGGACTCGACATGGAACTGCTGGCTGCCCACGTAGTTGTGAACGTAGTGCAGCTTCCCGTCCTGGACGAACAGCGCGTAGCCCCCGCTCGCTCCGCCGTGGGACAGGAGGATGCCCTCCGCGCCCTCGTCGGGGATCTCCACCAGGGCGGCGATCACATGCGGGCGGTTCAGCACGCGCACGGCCGAGCTCTCCGGGATCGTCTGGGTGCCCGGGAAGTAGGTGTAGCGTGTCCTCGCCTCGGTAAGTTGGGGCCGCTCCGTCGAGAGCCGGCTCGTGGTCGAGCCATCGATCGGCAGGACCTGGTACTTCCCGGCCTCCACGTACCAGAGTGAGATCAGCTCCTGGACGACATCCGGCCGCTCACCCGCCAGGTTATGCACCTCGGCGGGGTCGTCCGTGACGCGGTACAGCTCCCACCCGTCGAGGTCGCGCTCTCGCAGCCGCTCGATCGTGAGGTCCTGGCCGAAGGCGTAGCCCAGGCCAGTGGCCTCCGTGAAGCTCGGCCCGGGGTACGGACAGACCGCCCGCCAGCCGTCGTGGTAGATCGACCGGTGGCCGAACATCTCGAAGTACTGGGTCGGCCTCGGAGCCGGCGCCGCCGCGTCGTCCAGCGTCGACCCGAAGCTCGCCCCTTCGATCGGCGCCTGAGTCACCCCGTGGATCTCGGCGGGTGGCTCAATGTCGAGCAGGTCGAGGACGGTGGGCACCATGTCGATCGCGTGTACGAACTGGTCCCGCAGCTCGCCTCGCGCCTGGATGCCGTCCGGCCAGTGGACGATGAACGGGTCGCTGATGCCGCCGCGGTACGTCTCGCGCTTCCAGCGCCGGAACGGCGTATCGCCCGCCCAGGTCCATCCCCACGGGTAGTGGTTGAAGTAGTGCGGCCCGCCGAGGTCATCGAGCGCGGCGAGGTTCTCCTCCGGCGACTCGGGCACATTATTGAAGAACTTGTTCTCGTTCACGGATCCGGTCGGGCCGCCCTCGGCGCTGGCGCCGTTGTCCGAGATGACCATCAGCAGCGTGTTATCCAGCTGGCCGATGTCCTCCAGGAAGTGGATGAACCGCCCGAGGTGGTGGTCCGTGTGCTCGAGGAAGCCCGCGAAGACCTCCATCATGCGCGCGTACACGCGCCGCTCATCGTCCGTGAGCGATTCCCACTCGGGGACATCGGGGTCATGGGGCGAGAGCTCGGTGTCCGCCGGCAGCACCCCGAGTTCCTTCTGCCGCGCGAAGACCTCCTCGCGGTAGGCGTCCCATCCCGCGTCGAACCGGCCCCGGTACTTGTCGGCCCACTCGGTCGGGACGTGGTGCGGGGCATGCATCGCACCCGGGGCGAGGTAGAGGAAGAACGGCTTGTCCGGCGCCACCTGCTTCGAGTCCGCGACGAAGGCGATGCTCCGGTCCACGAGGTCCTCGGTGAGGTGGTAGCCCTCCTCCGGTGTCTTCGGCGGATCGACCTGGTGCATGTCGTGAACCAGCGCCGGGTAGTACTGGTGCGTGTCACCGCCGAGGAACCCGTAATACCGCTCGAAGCCACGGCCAGTCGGCCAGCGGTCGTACGGACCGGCGGCGCTCATCTGTTCGGCGGGCGTCAGGTGCCACTTCCCCACGGCGTAGGTGTTGTACCCGCGCTGCGAGAGGATCTCGCTGAGGAAGCCGTGCTCGAACGGGATGTTGCAGTCGTACCCGGGAAAGCCCGTCGAGATCTCCATGATCCCGGCCACGTGGTTGCTGTGGTGGTTCCGCCCCGTGAGGATGCACGACCGCGTGGGCGAGCAGAGTGCCGTCGTGTGCATGTTCCGATAGCGCAGCCCGTCCTGCGCCAGCCGGTCGAGGTTGGGCGTGCGGATCGGCGAGCCATAACAACCGAGCTGCCCGTAGCCGGTGTCGTCCAGGACGATGAACACCACGTTGGGACTGTCCTCGGGCGCGCGTCGCGGCTCCGGCCAGGCCGGGCTCGACTCTTCGGTGGTCCGTCCGATCGTGAAGGGAAAACTGCTTCCCTGTGGGTACTCGGTCAGGGGCATGGCGCACTCTCCTAGGAGCGAGTTCGAGGTCGTAAGAAGCACCACGCGGAGCCGATGGGCTCCGCGTCGGTGCGACCGAACCTAGGAACGCTTCTACTCAGAGCACGCTCAGCCAAGCCTCAGCCCGGATCGAGCACGGGCGCGAGTTCAGCGCCCCTGGAAGTCCGGCTTCCGCTTCTCGCGGAACGCCGCCGGCCCCTCCAGCGAGTCCTCCGTCGACTGCACGATGGTCATCGCGGCCTGCGCGGCCTCCAGCGCCTCCGGGAACGAGAGGTCCAGCGAGCGGTACGTGAGGCGCTTCATGAGCTGGATCGCGACGGGCGGGCCGTCCACCAGCTGCTGCACGTAGGCGCGGGTCTCCTCCATCAGGGAGTCGTGTGGCACCACCTTCAGCAGGTAGCCCATCTCCAGCGCCGTCAGAGCATCAAAGATCTCGCCCCGCCACATCAGGTCGAGCGCACGCTGCAGGCCCACCAGCCGGGGCAGGAGCCACGCCCCGCCGTCGCCGGGGACCAGGCCGACGTTCACGTAGGACATCCCGAACCGCGCGAGGTCCGAGGAAATGCGGATGTCCGCCATCGACGCCATGTCCATGCCAGCGCCCACCGCCGCGCCGTTGATCGCGGCGATGTAGGGCTTGTCCAGGTACTGGAGCGCCTGGGGGACACGGTGCACTGAGTAACGCAGTGAGTTACGCCGCTCACCCGCGTTCCGGCCCTGCATCAGGACCGTGTCCTCCTCCGCGCTCGCCCGGAGGTCGGCGCCTGCGCAGAAGGCGCGGCCCGCGCCGGTGATGATCACGGCGCGCACGCCCTCGTCCTCCGCGGCGCGGCGGATGGCGTCCTCCCACTCGTGCAGGAGCGCGTCACTGAAGGAGTTCATGCGCTCGGGCCGGTTGAGCGTGATGGTCGCGATCCGGTCCGACACGTCGTACAGGATGGCTTCGTAGTCCGCCTGCTGGGTCATTGCGAATTCCTCCGGGAGAACGAGATCGCGAGCGCCAGCGGAGTCTACCGCGCCTGTCAGGGAGTGCTCCCTACCGAGGAAGTCGCTGGATTCCTTCCAGACACGGCGGTACGGTTGCACGTCGATGCGCCTGAAGCAGCAGCCCTCCCGACTCCTGGCCCTGGCCGTCCTGATCTTCGGGGCGGTCTTCCTTCTGGCGTGTGAACGTACTGCCGATCTCATCCCCGGCGAGGCCACCCCGACGCCCTCCAGCACCGCGGGCGCGGGCGAGGCATCGCCCACCCCGATCGTGGTGAACCCGGACAACACCACCGGCGGCTCCGCCACGGGCGGACGCGTGATCGAGGACCACCAGCTCGCCCTCTCCATTGTCCAGATCATGGCCGTGGACGACTCCGCGGGCTTCGAGGAAGTCCGCCGCTACGGCACGGGCGTGGTCGTCAACGCGGAGGAAGGTCTCATCGCGACCGCCTACCCCGTGGTCGACCCGGTGAACGGCGCCGGTGGGCGCGCGTACACCTCCATCGTCATCGCCACCGACCGCGAGCCGGGCACGCCCGCGCAGCGCGAGTTCACCGCGACGCTGGTCGCAGCCGACCCCACCGTGGACCTCGCGATCCTGCGGGTGACCGGGGACGCGGGCGGCCAGGCGATCGACCCCGGCACGTTCGACCTCCCCGCGGTCACGCTGGGGGACGCCTCGATCGCGGGGGTGGGCTTCGGGCTTCGGCTGTTCGGTTACCCCGGCTCGGCGGACGCGGAGCAGGTGGTGGAGACGACACAGGCGACGATCACCGGCCAGCGCGGCGCCGCCGGCCGCACGGGGCGCACCTGGTTCAAGATGGACGCGAGGATGCCGTACGGCGCTGCGGGCGGCCCAGCGTTCGACCGCTTCGGCGCACTCGTCGGGATCCTCGCACAGGACCGCTACCAGCCCTCCGGCGTGGTCGGCATGGCCCGCCCGCTGGACCTGCTCCAGGCGCTGATCGACGGTGCGCAGGGCGCGACCTCGTTCGACGCACCGGTCTACCGCGACTCCTCGATGCCCGGTTCGCTCGATGTGGCCCCGGACACCGGGATCTTCGTCTCGCGTCCCGCCTTCGCGGAGAACGCGACGGAGACCAGTAGCGGCACGGACCTCTTCGACTACGAAACCCGCTTCGTGCAGGGCCTCGGCACGCTCTACTACGAGTACGTCGTCAACGGCGCCCCGGACGGCGCGGTGATCGAGGAACACTGGTACCTCGACGGCATCGAGCAGCAGTCGCTCTCGTCCTCGCAGGTGTGGAGTGGCGGCACATTCGGGATGATCGCGGACCGCATCACGGCACCCAGCGCTTCCGGCATCCCCGCGGGCGTCTGGCGCCTCGACGTGTCGGTCGACGGCGTGCTGCACGCCAGCGCCACCGCGGTCGTGGGCGTCGACGTGGGGACGCCGTCCGCCGTCTTCCAGTTCGCGGCAGCGGAGGCCACCCCGGACGGAAACATCCAAGTCGCCGCGTTCACCGGCGCGGGCCAGATCCTGATGATGTTCGACGTCGCCGGTATGACCGGCGCCACCCAGGTCGAATGGCACGTGTTCCGGGACAACAACCGCGTCTACACCTCGCCGCAGGTCCCGTGGACCTTCGGCCCAGGCGGGCGCTTCTGGGTGGGCTACCGCCCGCCCGAGGGCGTCGGCCCCGGCGTCTGGGAGCTGGAGCTCCATGTGAACGGCACGATTGTGAACGTCGGGACGATCACCCTCTTCTAGCGTCGCCCCGCTGGAGCTGCCCTGCTCGGGCCCGCCCTACTCCGAGCCCTCGAACGCCCCGTCGTCGTACAGCCGTTCGAGGGCGGACTGGTCTACCACGGCGTCCACACCGATGGCCTCGGGGATCACCTCGTACTGCACGAGGAGATCGATGAGCGCCTCCCACGAGGCCGCGTCGGAGAGCCCGATGCGCCCGTCCTCCCGCTGCGCCGCGGCAAGGTCCGTGTCCAGCAGGTAGCGCTGGTGCGCTGCGTCGGCGCCCTCGGCGTAGCGGAGGGTGATCTCCACGGCCTCGTCCGGGTGCTCCGTGATCCACTGCACCGCTCGGAAGGTGGCGCGCAGGAAGCGCTCGGCGAGATCGCCGTCCGCCAGCGTGTCCTCCGTGGCGAGGTAGGTGAGGCCCAGCGTCGGCACGCCGAAGTCGTGCGGGTCGATGACGTTGATCTCGACACCGGCGCTGCGGATCGTGTCCGGCTCGTTGTTCAGGAAGACCGGGTAGACATCGACCCCGCGCTCCATGAACACGCGCGGATCGAAGCCGACGCCGACGAGTTCGACGTCATCGTCGGACAACCCGGCCCCGGCGAGGAGCGCGTGCAGCTCCGCGGGCACGACGCCTGCCTTGAAGCCGACGCTGTGCCCCGCGAAGTCCTCCGGCGTTTCGATGCCGGAGTCGGCATGGGAGACGTAGCCCTGATCACCCCGCTGGCCGAAGAGGGCGATCGCCTGCACGGGGAGGCCCTCCTGCACGCGCCGGACAGCCTGCGCGGCGGTGCCAGTGGTGAAGTCCACCTCGCCATCGAGGAGCAGCTTCAGATGCTCGTCCTGGCCGGAGGAGTGCGTGATGCGCACCTCCAAGCCCTCGTCTTCGAAGAAGCCCTCGGCGTCCGCGACATACGCGGCGACGAACGGGAGGTTGGCCTGGGCGCGGAACCCGGCCATGAACGTGACCTGCCGGACCTCGGGGGTCTCGTCCTCGCCGCCGCACGCCGCGAGGGCGAGCGCGGAGAGCGCACTGAGGGCGAGGATCGCGAGCACAAACAGGGACGAGACGCCTCCCCCTCTGTTCAGGAGGTGGCGGGCGCGTGGACGTGCGGACATAGAGGGACACACTCCCGGTATTGCCGGTGCGTGCATCCGAACTCTGTCCGGGCGCTACACGCGAACGATGATGCGAGTGATGGGGGTATCCGCGGCTACGGTCGTCGCGCGGGCACTACGCACCCATCTGCTGGCGCTCCGCGGAGGTCATCCACCGCAGCACGCGAGCCTCAACATACGAGAGGACGGCGGTGATGCCAATCCCCGCGGCAGCGAGGACGAACACCGCCGCGAACAGCACGTCCGTGTCGAACTCGCCATTCGCGATCAGGATCAGCTGCCCCATGCCCCCCGCCCCCGCGAGGAACTCCGCCACCACCGCGCCGATCAGCGAGAGTGGCACGCTGATCCGCAGCGCCGCGAACACGTAGGGCAGCGAGGACGGCAACCGCAGCTTCCAGAACACCTGCGCGCGCGACGCGTTCAGCACCCGCAGAACATCGAGGGCGGCCGGGTCGACCTGCCTCAGCCCCACGACCGCGTTCACCAGCATCGGAAAGAACGTGATCAGCGCCGCTACGGCGACACGCGGCGAAGTGCCAAAGCCGAACCAGATCAGCAGCAGCGGGTACACCGCCACGATCGGCGTCACCTTCACCAGCAAGGCCGGCGGGTAGATCGCGCGCTCCAGCACCCGCGAGTGCGCCATGAGGACGGCGAGGCCGAACGCGACCGTGCTCGCCAGCACCAGCCCCGCGAGCGCCGTCACCAGCGACTCCACGAGCGCGCCCAGGTAGCGCCCCGGCTCGTCGAGGAACGCCGCGCCGACCTCGGACGGTGCCGGGAGGATGTAGGGCTGGATGTCACGGAGGCGCACCCACAAATCCCACCCGAACAGCAGCAGCGCCCCAAAGGCGAGCGGCGGAGCGACGAGGAGCACGAGGCGTCGCATCAGCCGGCACTCGCCTGCTCGTCGCCGCGTACCTCGGCGAGTTCGTCCGCGCGCAGCGCCGAACGCACGCGGCGCACCGCCTCGATGAAGGCGGGAGAGTCCTCCATCGCTTCGGAGCGTGGTCGAGGTAGCTCGATACGCAGGTCATGGACGATGCGCCCGGGGCGTGGGGACATCACCACGACGCGGTCGGAGAGCAGGACGGCCTCGCGGACGGCGTGGGTGACGAACAGGACGGTGATCCGCTCGGCCTCCCAGATACGCAGCAGCTCCAGCCGCATCGCCTCGCGCGACAGCTCGTCCAGCGCGCCGAAGGGTTCGTCCATCAGCAGCACACGCGGCCGGTGCACGAGTGCCCGTGCGAGGGCGACCCGCTGCCGCATGCCGCCGGAGAGCTCGGCGGGCCGGTAGCGCTCGAAGCCCGCAATCCCCACCTGGCGCAGCATCGCGCCCACGTCGCCCTCGGCGCCGGTCACCTCCAGCGGGAGGCGCACGTTCTGCTCCACGGTGCGCCACGGGAGGAGTCCCGGCTCCTGCGCGACGAGGCCCACCTGCCGTGCGCGCTGTACCGCCCTCGGCGTCGCGCCCAGCAGCGCCACCTCGCCCCCCGACGGTTCGAGGAGCCCCGCGACGGCGCGGAGCAGCGTGGTTTTGCCGCACCCGGACGGCCCGACAAGCGAGACGAACTCCCCCTCGCGCACCTCCAGGTCCGTCGGGGCGAGGGCGGGAAGCGGGCCGTCCGCACCGGGGTAGGTGTGCGCGAGGCCGTGGAGCGCGATCGCAGCAGCGGGGGAGGCAGTGGTCACGGGCATCCCGTCAGGCGCGCACGGCGCCGCGATGGCGCTCCAGCACGAAGGGGCTTCTCGTCCGGTGGAATCGTTGCGAGGATAGCGACGCGCCTCCGGAGGATGCACGGCCGAGGGCACATGGCGGAGAGGAACTTGATGTCTCACACCATCGCACTGGTCGGCGGCACGGGCCCGGAGGGTCGCGGCCTCGCGACCCGCTTCGCCCTCGCCGGGCACACCGTCATCCTCGGCTCCCGTGAGGCCACCCGAGGGCAGGAGTCCGGCGCCGAGCTGGCCGCATCCCTCGGCGACGCGGGCGCGCGCGTCAGCGGCACCGACAACGAGACCGCCGTCCGCGACGCCGACCTCGTCGTGGTCGTGGTGCCCTACACCGCGCACCGGCCGACGCTCGAGGGGCTACGGGACGCCCTGGCCGGGAAGATCGTGATCGACGCGGTGGTGCCGGTGCGCTTCGAGAAGGGCCCGCGACCGATCGAGGTGGAAGCCGGCTCCGCCACCGAGGAGGCCGCCGCGATCCTCGCAGACTCCACGGTCATCGGCGCGTTCCACAACCTCCCCGCGGAGGTCCTCCTCGACCCGAGCGCCCAGCTCGTGTCCGACATCCTCGTGACCGGCGGGAACGGCGAGGCGAAGGACACTGTGATGGCGCTCGCGAACCAGATCGAGGGCTGCCGCGCGGTCGACGCCGGGCCGCTGCGGTTCTCGCGGTTCGTGGAGGGCCTGACAACCCTCATCATCGGCATCAACGGGCGCTACAAGGCGCACGGCTCGATCAAGATCACCGGCATCGACGGCGCTCACTAGCACCACCCACGAGGCTCCCGAAGACGGCGCGCGCAGCGTGCCGAAGGCGAGGCATGCATGTCTGACTCTGCTGTTCCGGACGTCCGCCTCATCGGCATCCGCGGCATCCCGATGGTCCAGCGCGACGACGACCTGGTCGCGATCATCGCGGATGCCGCCGCCGCACAGGGCACCCCGATCGAGGACGGCGACGTCGTCGTCGTCACCCAGCGCATCGTGTCGAAGGCGGAGGGCCGCGTCCTCCCCCTCGACGACTTCGAGCCGAGCCCGTTCGCCCTCCACTACGCCGAGCGCACAGAGAAGGACCCGAGGATCGTGGAGGCCGTCCTCCGCGAGTCGAAGCGGGTGATCCGGCAGGTCGGCGGCGTGCTGATCACGGAGACGCACCACGGCTTCAAGGCCGCCAACTCCGGCGTGGACGGCTCCAACGTCGGCGGTCAGGACCTGGTCTGCCTGCTCCCCGTGGACCCGGACGCCTCCTGCCGCGCGCTGCGCGACGGCCTGCGCGAGCGACTGGGCGTGGAGGTGGCCGTGGTGATGACGGATACGTTCGGGCGCCCGTGGCGGCACGGCCAGACCAATGTCGCCATCGGCGTCGCGGGGATGCTGCCCTTCCGCGACTACATCGGCAAGATCGACCTGGACGGGCGTGAGCTGCGCGTCACCACGATCTGCGTCGCCGACGAGATCGCCGGCGCCGCCGAGCTGGTCATGGGCAAACTGGACGCCATCCCGGTCGCCCTCGCCCGCG
>Ga0265293_10001141_pt1 | contig 59640 bp, 56 predicted proteins | sample Munlanlewell138R_FD_192505 | JGI IMG/M metagenome (GOLD analysis project Ga0265293, IMG submission 192505) | Leachate microbial communities from a municipal landfill in Southern Ontario, Canada - Leachate well 138R | ecosystem: Engineered > Solid waste > Landfill > Unclassified | place: Canada...
GGGCGCCTCCATAGACCACGGCGTGGGGAAGGTGGCGTCCATCTTCCCGGGCGAGGAGCCACAGTCCAACCTGCGCCGGCAGAGCGGCAGCGGAATGGTCAAGGTGCGCGAGGAGGGGGTGGAGTTCAAGAGCCACATCGACGGCTCGAAACACTGGTTCACCCCAGAGAAGTCCATCCAGATCCAGCGCCAACTTGGGGCCGACATAGTGCTGGCTTTCGACGAGTGCACCAGTCCGCTGCACGACGAGGCTTACACGCGCGCCTCGCTGGAGCGCACGCACCGGTGGGCCAAGCGCAGTTACGAAGAGTTCATGCGCACCGGCGCCCTGCACGGCTACCCTCAGGCGCTTTACGGCATCGTGCAGGGCGGCGCCTTCCGCGACCAGCGCCTGGAGAGCGCGGCGGTAATAGGCGGCATGCCGTTCCACGGCGTCGCTATCGGCGGCAACCTGGGCTCAACGCATCAGGAGATGTACGACATCCTCGACTGGACCGTTCCGCAGCTGCCGGAGCCGCTGCCGCGGCACCTGCTGGGCATAGGCGACGTGCCGGGCATCTTCGAGGCGGTGGCCCGCGGCGTCGATACGTTCGATTGCGTGGCACCAACCCGCAACGCGCGCACCGCCACCATCATGATCAGGCAGAGCGATGACGGCCGGCCGGCGCCGCGCTTCCGGCTCAACTTGCGCGGCAAGGCGTTCGAAACCGATATGCGCCCGCTTGAGGTGGGGTGCGACTGTTACACGTGCACCAACTTCACGCGCAGTTACGTGAGGCACCTGTTCCGGGCGGGGGAGAACCTGGGGCCGCAGCTGGCCACCATCCACAACCTGCGCTTCATGGCGCGCCTGATGGACGACATACGTAGCGCCATCCAGCGCGGCACGTTCGACGAGCTGCGGCGCGTGACCCTGGCAGGTTAGCGGCGCTACTGGCCCGGGGTCAGAGGCTGTACTCGATCAGGTCGATGATGGTGCCGTCTTGCGTCACGAAGCGCACGACCCCGACGCCGGGCACGAAGTAGAGCTCCAGGGTGGTCTGCCCGCCGGTGCTGGTGAGGCTGGTCTGGCGGATGAGCAGCGCGTTGAAGCGGCCCGCTGGCGTGGCCACCCCGCGCAGACCCAGGACCTCCGAGTCGAGCGTCAGGCTGAAGCCCGGCAGGTTGGTGGTGCTCGTCCACTTCTGGCCCGGCACCAGCGGCTCGGGCGGGTACACCTGCAGCGGCGGCTGGTACGGGAAGAGCTGCCCACCCGCGGCGGTGCCGTGGCTTATGACGCCCGCTTCCGAGTACTCGAGGTAATCCTCCGATATGGGCACGCCCTCGAAGTAGTGGACCAGGATCCAGACGCTGACGCCGTTCATGTCGCGCGGTCCGGAGAGGGTCTGGGTCTCGCCGGACGAGTAGGTCCAGCTGAAGCCCGGGCCGGCCGGGAAGTAAGCCTGGGCCGCCGCCACCGGCGCGGTTAGCGCCAGCACGAGCGCGGCCCTCAATACGGTCATGTTCACTGGTCCTCCCGACTCAGCTCGGTGGCGCGCCGGGCCGCTTCCTCCACGGCGTCGATGAGAGCGAAGCGCAGGCGGTGCCGCTCTAGCGTGCGCACGCCCGCGATGGCTGTGCCACCCGCGCTAGATACCTCGTCTTTCAGTTCGCTCGGGTGCTTGGTCTCGAGCAGCCGTGCGCTGGCCAGCAGCACCTGGCGCGCCAGGTCGCGTGCCAGCCGCCGGTCGAGGCCGACTCGCACGCCGCCGTCCGCCAGCCCCTCCGCCACGAGGGCTGTGAAGGCGGGTCCGGAGCCTGCCATGCCCGTGAAGGCGTCGAACTGCTCCTCGCGTACGTCGTAAACGCTGCCAACGGCGCTGAACAGGCTGCGCGCCATGTTCACGTCGTCCTGCCCCACTTCGGGCAGCCAGGCGAGGGCGGTGGCGCTCACGCCCAGCGCCGCGCCTAGGTTGGGCATGGCGCGGATGACGCGGCTGGAGCCCACGCGGTTGGCGATGCTCTTGGCCGAAACGCCCGCCATGAGCGAGATGAACAGCGAGTTGCGGCCAGCCACCAACGGGGCCACGCTCGGGAACGTTTGCGGTTTGACAGCTAGCAGCACCCTTTCGGCCATGTGCAGTTCGGCGTCGTCCACCCCACGAACGCCGTAGCGTTCGGACAGTTCGGCCAGGCGCCGCGGGTTGGGGTGAAAGATCCCCACCTCGGCAGCGGCCAGCACCCCGGCGCCCAGGGCGCCCTGCAGCACGGCGCCGCCCATGCGGCCGGCGCCGACGATAACCAGGCGCAGCGGCGAAGATGGTGAGGTCACGCTCGCCATTCTACGTGCGCCTGCCCGCCTGGCGCGATAGGAAAGCCACGACCAGCGCGCCGATCAGGGCGCCAACGGCGTCTGCCGCCACATCGAGCACGTCGGCGTGGCGGCCCGGCACGAAGTACTGGTGGATCTCGTCTGAGATGCCGAAGAGGGTGGCCAGCAGCACGGCCAGCCATGGTCGACCGGTCGCCAGCGTCAACAGGCCGCCCAGGACCGCGTAGGCGCTCGCGTGCCCGATCTTGTCGGCGCCAGCGGGGAAGCGCGCCAGTATGCGTGCGAGGAAGCCGCCCACCGAGGGGGAGCCCGACTGCAGCACCAGGAACGCGCCCCAAAGGGCCGCGCTGAGCCAGCCAGCCACGTTGAGCCAGCGTGGGTAACGGCGCCGGCTCACTTGAGCTGCTCGTTATGTGTAGCTGAAGAGCTCATGCCGGCCCGGCCGCGTCCGGCGTGAGCTCCCCGCGCAGGTCGCGTTGCATGAGCTCACGCGCAGCTGCGGCGTCGTGACCGCTGCCCAGCAGGTAGATCAGCTTGGTAAGTGCCGCCTCCGGAGTCATGTCGGCGCCGCCCACCACGCCGAGGTCCTGCAGCGCCCTACCGGTGGCGTAGCCCGCCATGTCGACCCGGCCGCGCAGGCACTGCGTGATGTTCACGATCACCACCCCGCGTTCGGTGGCCTCCGCCAGGGCGGCTAGCAGCTCGCGGTCGCGGCTGGGTGCGTTGCCGGTGCCGAAAGTCTCTAGCACGAGACCCTGGAGGGGCTCCTGCAGAACGTGGCGCACGAAGCGCGCGTCGATGCCGGGGAAGAGCCTCAGCGACGCCACCGTGACGTCCGCCAGGGGCGGCACGCGCAGCGGCCCCGCCTGCGGCGGCCGGGGACCGCTCGCCCTGAGGGCTATATCTACGCCGACCTGCCCGAGCGGCGGCTCGTTGGGCGACTCGAAGGCGTCGAAGCCGCTGGCAGAGACCTTGGTGGCGCGGCAGCCGCGCAGCACCTGCCCTGAGAAGTAGACGCACACCTCGTGCAGGTCCGTGCGCGCCGCTAGTTGGAGGGACGCCACCAGGTTCTCGCGGGCGTCCGAACGCACCTCGGCTAGCGGTACCTGCGAGCCGGTGACGATGACGGGTTTGCCGAGCCCCTCGAGCAGGAACGACAGGGCCGAGGAGGTGTAGGCCATGGTGTCGGTGCCGTGCAGCAGCACCACGCCGTCGATCTGGTCGTAGCGGGCGGCTATCTCGTGCGCCATGCGGCGCCAGTCGGCGGGGCGGTTGTCGGCCGAGTCCAGCAGCGGGCCCCACTCCACCAGGGTCACCTCCGGCATGCTCGGGTCTTTCAGTTCGGGCATCCGGGCTAGCAGGTCGGCGAGGTGGCCCTGACGCGGTTCGAAGCCGCGTGGCCCTCGGTGCATTCCGATGGTGCCGCCCGTGTGGGCGAGCAGGACTCTACGTGACACGCCGGATTGTACCCGTGCCCGACCGCGCGACTGACTCTCAGCGGATGCCGGGTGGCACTTGCGCCGGCGGCGGCTCAGGCAGGTTGGCGGGCATGGGTACGCCGTCCATGCGCTTGACCATGCCGTTCTCGTTGCACCCCACGTAGAACGGGCAGCGCAGGCACTCGGACCATACGCGGGGGTGCAGGTCGCGCGTCTTGTCTATCAGCGTGAAGCCGCAGCGCTCGAAGAACGCCACCTCGTAGGTCCAGGCGAACAGGGTGGGAACGCCGACGCGGCGCGCCTCCTGCTCGCAGGCGCCCACCAGCGCCTTGCCGACGCCGCGCGCCGTTACCCCCTGCGCCACAGCCAGGCCGCGCACCTCGGCGATGTCGCCCCAGAGGATGTGCAGGGCGCCGTTGCCAGCGAACTCCGGGCCGTTGCCCTGGTCTATCTCGGCCACGAAGAAGTCGCGCAGGTTCTCGAAGATGTTCTGCATGGGCCGCACCAGCATGCGGCCCTGGCTGGCCCAGTAGCCGATGTTCTCGAAGATGAGCGGCACGTCTTCTGCGCGTGCGGCGCGCACGCTGACGCTGGCGCTCGTGGCGAGCGGCGGGCCCGGGTCGGCGCGCCCCTGCTGGCGCGGCGAGCTCACTGGACGCCTTCGGCCCGCAGCGCTGCCGCCTCCGCCGCCAGGTCCTTCCGCACGGCGGTTATCTGTTCCAGCACGCGCGTTCTGGCCGGGCCACCGTAGCTGGCGCGTGCGTTAACCACCTGCTCGAGCTCGAGCGCCTGGTACACGTCTTCGGCTATGTGCGGCTCGGCCGCCTGCAGCTGCTGCAAGGGGAGCTCCTCCAGCGGCACGCCCAGTGCCAGCGCCTCGCCTACCAGCCGGCCGACCACGTGGTGCGCCTCGCGGAACGGCACGCCTTTCCTGGCGAGGTAGTCGGCCAGGTCCGTGGCGTTCGAGTAGGCGGCGCCGGCGGCGCGGCGCATGGTCTGCGCGTTGACCCGCATTGAGGGCAGCATGCCGCAGTAGAGCCTCAGCGAGTCCTCGGCGGTATCGAGGGCGTCGAACAGGCCCTCCTTGTCCTCTTGCATGTCCTTGTTGTAGCTCAGGGGCAGGCCCTTCATGACCGTCAGCAGGCCCATCAGCGCGCCGTACACCCGGCCGGTCTTGCCGCGCACCAGCTCCGCAGCGTCGGGGTTCTTCTTCTGAGGCATGATCGAGCTGCCCGTGGAGTAGGCGTCGGAGAGCGTGATGAACCCGAACTCCTGCGAGGACCACAGGATGAGCTCCTCGCTGAGGCGCGACAGGTGCATCATCAGGATCGATAGTGCGGCCAGCGCCTCTATGGCGAAGTCGCGGTCGCTTACCGCGTCGAGTGAGTTGGCGGCCACCTGGCTGAAGCCGAGCAGCTGGGCGGAGCGGTGCCGGTCCACCGGGAAGGTCGTGCCGGCCAGAGCGCCGGCGCCGAGCGGGAGTACGTCGGCGCGTTTCAAGGCGTCGTTCAGGCGCCCCTGGTCGCGGCGCAGCATCTCCTGGTACGCCAGCAGGTGGTGCCCCAGCCGCACCGGTTGCGCCACTTGCAGGTGGGTGTAGCCCGGCAGCAGCACGTCGATGTGCTCCTCGGCCAGGTCGGTGAGCACGGTCCGGAACTCGAGCAGTAGCCCGCGCACCACCGCGCCGCGCCGCCTCAAGTAGAGGCGCATGTCGGTGGCTACCTGGTCGTTGCGGCTGCGGGCCGTATGCAGCTTGCCCCCCACCGGCCCGATGCGGTCGGTGAGGAGCTTCTCGAGGTTCATGTGGATGTCTTCCAGCTCTACCGTGTACTCGAGCCTGCCGGCGCGTGCGTCCTCCAGCAGGTCGTTCAGGCCCGCCACGATGGCGGCGCCCTCGGCGGCGCTGAGGATGCCTTGCTCGGTGAGCATGGTGGCGTGCGCTATGGAACCGACCAGGTCGTCGGTGGCCATGGCCTGGTCGACCCCGATAGAGGCGTTCATGCGCTGCACGAGGGCGTCGGTGGGCTCGGCGAAGCGGCCGCCCCACATGCGCTCTTCAGGTTGGTCGCTGCTGGTTGACTGCTTGTTGGTGTCGTCCTCTTTAGCGCTCACGTTAATCCAGCTCCTGCTGCTGCCACATGCCGCCCACGCGCTTGCGCAGCTCAAGCTCGTTGTCGCCGACCGGCCTGTAACCCAGGCGGCGGTAGTAGGAAAGGGTAGAGGGCGCCTCGACGGAGAGCGCGAGGAACGCCACGTTCTCGCGGATGGCGCCAGCCTCGAGGGTGGTCATGAGCCAGCGCCCGAAGCCCTGGCCGCGCTGGTCGGGGTCGGTCACTATGGGCTCCACGCGCCAGCCGCCGTCCTCCTCGCGGTAGCGCAGTGCGGCCAGGGCGGCTCCACTGGCGTCTTCCAGCAGCAGCGCGCGTCCGGACGCCAGCCACTCGCGTAGGTCGGCTGTACCGACGCCGGCGCCGGGCCGTGCGCGGGCCCACAGTGCGGCCAGCCTGCTGGCGTCGGCGCTGGTGGCGCCCCGCATGCGGGGCGAAGTGAAACCGTTGCCGGGTCGGCTGGGGAGGACAGCGCTCTGCGCCACAGTTGGCCCGCCGCCTAGTGGGTGGGCGCCTTGGAGGCGCTGAGCTGGTTGCGGATGCGGAGGCGCAGGGCGTTGAGCTTGATGAAGCCGTCGGCGTCTGCCTGGTCGTACACGTGGTCTTCCTCGAAGGTAACGACGTCCTCGCGGTAGAGCGAGTTGGGCGAGCGGCGGCCGAGTACCGACACGCTGCCCTTGAACAGCTTGACGCGCGCTTCGCCGGTTACGGGCTGCTGGATGTCGTCGAGGAGCCGCTGCATGGCCTCGCGCTCGGGGGCGTACCAGAAGCCGTTGTAGACGGCCGCGGCGTAGCGGGGTGCCAGCTCGTCGCGCAGTTGCAGCACTTGGCGGTCGAGCGTGAGCGACTCGACGGCCTTGTGGGCGTGGAAGAGCAGCGTGCCGCCCGGCGTCTCGTAGCAGCCGCGCGACTTCATGCCAACGAAGCGGTTCTCCACGATGTCTACTCGGCCAACGCCGTGCCTGCCGGCGATCTCGTTGGCCTTCTCGAGGAGTTCCACGGGGCTGAGGCGCTGGCCGTTGATGCTGACGGGGTTGCCGTGCTCGAAGCCGATGACCACTTCCTGCGGCTGGTCGGGCGCCTGCTCTGGGTCTACCGTCATGCGCCACATGCCCGCGGGCGGACCCGCCCAGGGGTCCTCGAGCACGCCGCCCTCGTAACTGATGTGGAACAGGTTGGCGTCCATGGAGTACGGCTTCTCCTTGGTGACCGGCACGTCGATGCCGTGGGCGGCGGCGTAATCGATGCAGTCCTCGCGGCCTTTGAGGTCCCACTCACGCCAGGGCGCGATGACCTTGATGTCGGGCTCGAGGGCGTAGGCGGAGAGCTCGAAGCGCACCTGGTCGTTGCCCTTGCCGGTGGCGCCGTGGGCGATGGCGTCGGCGCCTTCGGCTCGCGCTATCTCGACCATCTTCTTAGCTATTAGCGGCCGGGCGAAGGAGGTGCCGAGCAGGTAGTAGCCCTCGTAGATGGCGCCTGCGCGCAGCACGGGGAACACGAACTCCTCTACGAACTCTTTGCGCAGGTTCACGGCGTGGGCGCTGATGGCGCCGGTGGCGAGCGCCTTCACGCGGGCCTCCTCGACCTCCTCACCCTGGCCGATGTCGGCGGTGAAAGCCACCACCTCGGCGCCGTAGGTCTGCTTGATCCAGTGAAGGATGACCGAGGTATCGAGCCCACCGGAGTAGGCGAGCACGACCTTGTTCACTTGCTTGTCTTCTTGCTTCATGGTTCCTCCGGGCCTTTCGAGCCTGCCGCTAGCCAGGGCGTTCGGCGTGTTGTGGCGCCGCCCTGGTTTGGGCGCCGCAGGCTTGGTGCTTGCTTTAGCTTGGCGCGCGATCGCTGCTGGGTCTTACGGGGTGGGTCGGTGCGGTCAGGCTGTTCATCGGTGGCGGCACTACGATCGAGAGGCGTCTGTAGTTACTGGAAGGTTATGCATCCAGCTCGATAACGTTGCAACCATATCACCGGGCCTGAATAGCGTCAAGCGCCGCTACCAGCGCACCGCAGGCGTATGCAGCGTCCGCTGCATATATTCACGCTTTTCGTGCATGCTGCCTGGCTCTCTGCGGCAGCACGGACGTCAGAACGGCCGCTGCCAGCACCAGCAGCGCGCCGAGTACGCCCCAGGCGCCTAGCCGCTCGCCGAACAGCGCCGCCGCCAGCAGCGCCGCCACCACCGGCTCGAGCGTCGCTACCATCACCGCGCGCGAGGCCTCTACCCTGCGCAGGCCGAGGTAGTAAACGAGGTAGGCCAGGTAGGTGGACAGCGCGGCCATCAGCCCGATATCAAGCCACATGGCTGGGGTCGCCAGGCGCACGGCGTCAAACTGCACGAACGGCAGAAGCCCGAGCGCGCCGATGGGTAGAACGATGGCGTAGATGGCCGCCGGCCGGTAGCGGCGCAGCACCCACTTACCGAATAGGTAGTACGAGGAGTACGACAGCCCGGCGACCAGGCCCCACACCACTGCCGCGGTGCCGACCTCCAGGCCACCGCCGCCGCTGCGCGCCACCAGCGCTACGCCCACGATGGCGGTCACTATCAGCACCACGTTCAGCGGGCCGAGCCGCTCACCCAGGAACAGCGCGGCCAGCACCGACACGAACGCCGGAGCCGTGTACAGGAGGATGAAAGCCAGGCTCACGCCGCCCGCGTCGATGGCCATGTTCAGCGCCGTGAAGAAGAGGGTCACACCCACCAGCGCGAAGAGAGTGAACGCCAGCAGATCCGACCGGCGCTGCAGCCGCAGCTGGCCGGTCAGCCCCGCGTGCGTCACGAACAGCAAGCCGCCGAGCGCCGCGCGGTAAAAGGCGATCTCCATGGCCCCTACCCCGGCGTCCAGGAGCCGCTTTGAGAACACGCCCAACAGCGCCCACAGCACCGCTGCCAGCGCCACCAGCAAGTAACCGCCGCGCGTGCCAGCGGCGCCGGCGGCCACCGCTCCGGCACCCGCCGTACCCGCCGTACTGCTCAACCGAGCTCAGGCACGGGCACACGCATGCCGTACTCGCGAGCCGTTTGCGGATCGTCGTGCTTGAGGGCGCGCATGCGCTTACGGTACGAGCCGAACTCGACCACGAACGCCACCAGGTTCAGGACGTAGATGACAATGAGCGCGATGCCGTCGGTGCGCAGCGCCATCGTGGGATCCGGTCCGCCGGGGATGTAGTTCAGCAGGAAGTCGACCCCGAAAATGGCCCAAGGCACCATGAGGAACACGCCCCAGAACTCGTCGGCCAGGCCGGTGCCTGGCAGCAGGAGCGCCAGCAGATGGTAGAGCAGCGTGCGCGGCGCGTTCCTGGCCAGCCGCGGCCGCGGGATCACCAGGTACAGGATCGAGATGGCCGCCCACGCCAGGAACAGCACCACCAGCACCGTCCAGAGCCAAGGTGCCAGGCTGACGCCCTGCATGCCGGTCAGCGCTGCCCACGGGTTGCTGAAGGCGCTCTGCCACGCTCCAAGGTAGGTGCCAGCCAATGCGCTGCGCAGGCGCGCCGTGTCGGGCGCCACCAGCAGCGGCTGACCCTCGCCGAACTCCCCGATCAGGCGCGAAGGGTTGGGGCCGCGCCCCAGGTTGTAGAGCACCGTGGCGTCGTCGGGTGCCAGCTCGGCCGCCCTGGCGAGCAGTTCGTCGTCGGCCGTGAGGATCGCAAGGTTGTTAAGCGCTGCCGGGTCGTCCATAAGCTGCAGGTACGCCTGCTCGGCAGCGGCCCTCTCGCCGACGCTCTGCGCCGCGAAGCCTCGCACGAACTGCGCGTCGGGGCGCGACTCGTCGAGCGCCGTGACGGCGCTCAGCGCCGCTGGCGACGCGAGGCTGCCCGAACCCCAGGCGCGCGGCGCGCTGTCTTGCTGCGTGGACCAGCCCTGCAGCGCTGCCAGTGCCAGCGCCGCGGCGAACAGCAGCACCACCACCAGCTTCTCGAGGAAGGTCGCGTAGCGCATGAACGTGAGGCGCGCAAACAGGGGCGAGACGCTCTTGCCAGCAGCGCGGGCACGCTGCATGGTCAGGGACTGCGGACGCCAGTACTTGGCGAGCAGCGTGATGTGCAGAGCGATGATGCTGAGCACCACGGCCGCCACGCCGTACCAGCCGGTGCGGCCCACGGTCAGGGCGGCGTTGGTGAGGGTGGGACCGACCTGGAAGCCCGCGCGCCCCTCGTTGGCGCGGTTGCGCCACAACGTTGCTTCGTCGCGTTGACCGGCCTCCTGCAGGTAGAGCGCGTACTCGCGCAGCGCCGCCTGAGTCTCGGGCACTTCCGGGGTGGAGGAGCGGTAGAGCCAGTCGGCCCAGAAAGCTGCCCGGGCCATGTCGCCACGGCCCAGCGAGCTCATCAGGCGACCGAGCGGGAAGCCGTAGGCCGCCTGCAGCTCCGGATCGGTCAGCAGTTCCGCCCGGTAACCGCGCGCCACGAAGTCGGTCAGGGCTGCCTCCATGGCGGCGTCCGCGAGGTCGGTGCGCGGCTCAGGCAGGCCCAGGAACGCCTCGGCTAGTTGGGCGCGCTCGTAGAAGGTGCGGCTGGAGGCCAGCGCCGTCTGCAGCAGCGGCTCGGCCAGCAGCGTGGCGCCCGCGGGAGCGCTCTGCACCTGCGCCATGTAGAGCCACGGGTTGGTCGGGTCCTGCTGAACGCGGGTCGCCGGGTCGGCAACGCTGGCCTCCTGCCTGAGCCAGGAGAACAGGGCCGGGTCCGGGTCGAACGGAAGCAGGGTCGCGGGTCCAGCGTCGGTCACCTGCACCTGCCGGCTGGTGCCGTCGTGGTACGCCACCGTGACCTCCACGACGTTGCCAACGATGACCGCCTCGGTCACCTGAGCGGGCAGGCGGTGGCGCGCCAGCACCTGCCCGGTGGCGCCAGCGAGCTCCAGCAAGTGGTTGCCGTGCCCAACGAAGAGGCGCTCGGCGGAGCGTGACAGGCCAGCGGTGGCGCCGCTGCCAACGGGGAAGTCGAGGCGCCAAACGACCGCGCCTGCGGCGTTCTCGGCCACCACGGCGTCGCCCGCCAGGCGGTACGTGACCCCGGCCGGCAGCGGTTGCCGCATCGTGGTGCCGGGCTGTTGGTCAGGCTGTTGGCCGGGCAGGTCGGCTGGGGCACCGACGTCGCCGTCGGTGGGAGGCTGCTCCGCGGGCTCGGTGACCGTGGGCGGGTCCTCTGGGCTCGGTTCTGGTGCAGTGTCAGGTTCGCTTCCTGGCGCAGGTTGCTGCGTGGTCTGGCCGTTGCGGGGCGCCTGACCCACCGCTGCTTCGGCGCCGCTGACCTGCACGTTGAGGCTGGCATCGAGTCGCGGACCGCTTATGTGAACGCGGTAGGTGCCGCCGTACTGCAGCGGACTGGTGAAGCGCAGGGTGCCCGCCTCGGTGGCCGCTATCACGCTCACGAGCGGCGTACGCGCCGTGCCGTTTGATGGCGGCAGCGTGAGCTCTATGCGGTACGCCGCGCCCGGTTCGAGGTTGGAGGCCGTGAGCTCCAGCGTCTCGCCCACGATGTACGAGTACGAGCCAAGCGCCAGTGACGGCGCTGGCTGCGCGAGGGCGAGCGGTAGCAGGGTGAGGTACAGCAGGAGCCAGGCGGCTGCGGCGATGACACCGTGCCGGCTTAGGCGCGTGGGGGCGCGGCGCAGCGCTGCGCGAGTCTGGAACATGAGCTCACATTACCGCACCGGCCCTAAGCACTTCGCACGCACGCCACCCCGCGCGCACCACCCGTTCGGGGGGTCGCCGACATGGAATTGTTCGCCTTTTTGACGCCCACGCCGCTGGTATAGTGCTGGGGTGCAGCATGAAGTGTGGGCCCGTCTCACTTCACCGTTCCCTTCAGAGGCCCTCGCGTGGATCGTCGCCGAGCTCGAACCTGGCGGAGGTCGCGCTCGGCTGGAGCCCGCCTGGGCACCAGGCGCCGTGAAGCAGCGCCTCGACGCGCAGCTCGGGCTCGAGGGCTGGTCGTTCAGCCTCACAGGCGCCGGGCCTGCAGGCGTCGCGTGCGCCCTGACCATCGGCACAACCACCCGCTCCGCCGTGGCTGACCTGGCTGGCGGCAGCTCCTCGCTCGAGGTGCTGGCCGACCTGGCCTTCTCTCGCTGCGCCAGGCAGTTCGGGCTGGCCCCCGCCGTGGCGCTGGAGCACGAGAGCTACTGGGTGGATCACGACCCCGAGACCGGCGAACCGCTGTACGTGCCGGAGGCCGCCCTAGCTGGCGCGCCGGCGCAGGAGGCGGCGCCCTTTACCGCTGTCGAGGCGCCAGGGGCGCCCGGTCAGGCCGCAGAGGAGCGCTCTGACGGTCTGGCTCTGATCGAGAAGCTGGTCGACCGGCTGAAGGCGGAGGGCCTCGGCAAGGAGGCCGCGCGGCTGGTGGCGCAGTACCACGGCGGTTCGCCCGAGCAGTCGCGCGAACTGTACGGCCGCCTGCGGGCGCTACTTAAGCAGGAAGTGAGCGCATGAGGGCGGGCCGGTCGTGATCAAGGTCATCGCCATCGGCGACGTGCACGGGCAGTGGCCCGAGCTGTGGCGGGTGCTCAAGGCCGCCGCGGCCGCCACCCCGGCGCTGGAACCGACTCCCGCGGTCATCGAGGGGCGTTACCAGATAGTGTGCGTGGGCGACCTGGTGCACTACAAGGACGAGCGGGCGTACGCCAACGCCGTCGGGGCGGAGCCCTACGACTCCACCGACGCGGACCACCTGCGGCGCGCCGCCAAGGCGCAGATCCGTGAGCTGTACAGGTTCAAGCGCTACGTGGATCAGGCGGGCGGCAACGTTCAGGTGATCCTCGGCAACCACGACGAGTCGGCCGCCGATCACCGTTACCAGCTCTCGACCCGCGGGGGGCTGGACCACGCCGAGTTCGACGAAAGCAAGGGCGGTATGGCGCTGCCGGAGGACCTGCGGGCGTGGTTCACGGCCATGCCGCGCGAGGTGGTGTTCCACGGCGTGCAGTTCGCGCACGCGGGGCCGCTGCCGGGCATGCAGGTGTTCGACGACTTCTTCTATCACGACCCCGACACCAAGACCTGGTGGTTCAACAAGCCCGAGCTGGTCAGGCAGGCGGGCCACAGGTTCGGGGTGTACGGCCACACCGTCATGAAGGAGGGCATCTACCTAGACCGCGACAACTGCTTCGCGATGATCGACGCCCTCGGCAAACTGCAGTTCCTCGAGATGATCCTCGACGAGGACCGCCTCGACTACCGCGTCATGCAGCTCTGACTACAGGCGTTCACGTTGGGGCCCCGTGCGCCGGCCGTTGCCGTTACAGCGAGTAGCCGCCCTGAGCGTCGTCGCGCACCAGTTCGCCGTTGCGCAGCACCAACGTGCGGCGCTTGTAGCGGTCCACCAGGTCGCGCGCGTGCGTGGCTACCACCACCGTCGTGCCGCGCAGGTTGATGTCGTTCAGTAGTTCGAGGATCTCGGTGGCGGTGTCCGGGTCGAGGTTGCCCGTGGGTTCGTCGGTCAGCAGGAGCGGAGCGTCGGTCACCATAGCGCGGCCGATGGCTACGCGCTGCTGCTCGCCCAGGCTGAGCTCGATGGGGTAAGCCTTGCGCTTATGCGCCAGGCCCACCTGCCGCAGCACCTGCATGGCGCGCTGCTCGAGGTTGCCGCGCGCGCCCACCGCGCGCAGGGCGAAGGTGAGGTTCTCTATGGCGGAGAGGTTGTCGAGCAGCCGGTGGTCCTGGAACACCATGCCGATGCTGCGCCGGAACTGCGGCAGGCGTCCCTCGCGGATGCGCGCCACGTCGAAGCCGTTCACCAGCACGCTGCCCTCGGTAGGCACGATCCGCCGGAGCATGAGGCTCAGCAGCGTGGACTTACCGGCGCCGGAGTGGCCGGTGAGGTAAACGAACTCGCCCTTGTCGACCCTGAAGTCCACGTTCTTGAGCGCGTGCGTGTGCGTGCGGGAGTACGTCTTCGTTACGTGCCGGAACTCCACTACCGCGGTCGAGGCAGCTCCTTGCGGCGCCGGACCGCGCCGCGCTCCTTTACGGGCCGTGGTCATGGCAGGCCTCCTAGCGCCTCTAGCAGCACTCCGTAGGCTGCGCTGGCGTTGATGCGCGTGAGCACCTGCGTGTTGGGCGGCTTGGGCATGCTGCCGCTGCGACCATCGACGACGGTCATGCCGCGCGTCAGCTCGCCGTACTGCTCCACGGCTACGTGGCGGCGTTCGGCTTCGAACAGGTGCGGGTGCGTTACGGCCAGCACGGAGCACGGGTCGTGCAGTGGGCCGGCGGCGTCGCCGTAGGACTCCTCGTAGGCGTCGATGAAGAAGCTCAGGAGGTCGGCCGCGAAGCGCGCCACGGTGCCGCCCAGGGCGCGTACCTCCTCGACCTGGGGGCGCCCGATCAGGAACTGGTGCGTGAGGTCGAGTCCCGCCATGATGATGTTGGCACCCGACTCGAAGACCATGGCCGCCGCCTCGGGGTCGGCCCAGATGTTGAACTCGGCGGTGGCGGTGACGTTACCTACCGTGGTGGCGCCGCCCATGATGCTGATGCTCTTCAGCCTGGTCGCCAGCCCGGGTTCGAGGGCCAGCGCTAGCGCGACGTTGGTCAGCGGTCCTACCGCTACGAGGTTCAGGTCTTCGCGCTGTTCGGCGGCCTTCAGCAGCGCGCGCACGGCCGGTTCGGCGTCGGCCTGGCGCCTGAGTTCGGGCAGGGCCGGTCCGCCTAGCCCGTCGGCTCCGTGGATGTGCGCGGCGTGGCGCGCCGGGCGCGTCAGGGGCCTCGCTGCTCCGGCGTGAACCGGCGCACTTACCTGCGCCAGCTGGCAGGCTAGCAGCGCGTTGCGCAGCGTGTACTTCAGTGCGGCGTTCCCGCTTACGGCGCTTACGCCTACCAGCTCGGAGGCGTGCGCCGCCACGAAGATGGCCAGCACGTCGTCGTGTCCGGGGTCGCAGTCGAGCCAGATAGGGGCGGGCACCCCGGCAATATACCGCGGTGCCCGCCCTGTGGTCGCGCCGGCGCCGGAAGGCGCGGCCGGATCAGCTGTCGATCTTGTCGAGCTCCTCTTCGCTGGGCAGGACCATGGCGGCTACCGTGCTGTCGCCTTCGGCTACGCGCATGACGTTCACGCCCTGGGTCGAGCGGCCGTAGCTGCGGACGTCGTCGACGGTGGTGCGGATGACGATGCCGTGGTTGGTGAGCATGAGCAGCTGCTCGTTGCCCTGCACCGGCGTGAGAGTGACCATGTTGCCGGTCTTGTCGGTGAGCTTGTGGCCGATGACGCCCTGGCCGCCCCTGCCCTGCAGCGGGAACTCCGACAACAGGGTGCGCTTGCCCAGACCGGCCTCCGTGAGGCTCAGCAGTTCGGCGCCTTCCTTCTCGCTCTCAGGGATGACCGCCAGGCTGACCACCTCGTCGGCTTTGCGCAGGCGGATGCCTATGACGCCCTGGGTGGCGCGCCCGGTGTCGCGCGCGTCTTCCTCCGTGAAGCGGATGGACTGGCCGTGGCGGGTGCCGAGCACGATGTCGGCGCTGCCATCGGTAATACGCACCGCGACCAGCTCGTCGCCCTCGAGCAGGTTGATGGCTACCAGCCCGGCCGAGGTGATGTTGATGTAGTCACGGATGAGGGTGCGCTTGATGAGCCCGTTGCGGGTGGCGAACACGAAGTAGCCGTCTCTGTCGAGGCTGCGCACCGACAGCACCGTCTGCACTTCCTCGCCTTCCTTGAACGGCAGGATGTTGCTTATGTGACTGCCGCGCGCGTTGCGCTCGAGCTCGGGCAGGTCGTAGATCTTCTCGCGGTACACGCGGCCGCGGTCGGTGAAGAACAGCAAGTAATCGTGCGTGCTGCCCACCAGCAGCTGCGTGTTGAAGTCGTCTTCCTTGACGTTCTGGCTCTTGGAGCCCTTGCCGCCGCGCGCCTGGGTGCGGTAGCTGGTGAGCGCGGTGCGCTTGATGTAACCGCCGTTGGTGAGCGTGACCACCATGGACTCCTCGGCGATGAGGTCCTCCTTGGTGATGTCGTCGGAGAGGTCCGTGATGGCGGTGCGGCGCGGATCGGCGAAGGCTTTCTTCTCGTCGACCAGTTCGCGGTGGATGACGCGCTTGAGCTCGCTGTCGTCGGAGAGGATGAGCTCGAGCCGGGCGATCTCTTCCTGCAGCTCGCGGTACTCCTCCTGGATCTTCTCGCGCTCGAGGCCAGTGAGGCGCTGCAGGCGCATGTCGAGAACGGCTTGCGCCTGTAGTTCGGAGAGGCCGAACTCGCGCATGAGGCCCGCCTTGGCCTCGGGGCCGTCCTTGGAGCTGCGGATGAGGTTGATGACGGCGTCGAGGTCGTCGAGCGCGATGAGGTAACCCTCGAGGATGTGCGCGCGTTCGCGCGCCTTGCGCAGCTCGAACTCGGAGCGCCGGCGGATGACCTCCGCGCGGTGCAGGAGGAAGTAGCGCAGCATCTCCTTCATGGAGAGCAGGCGCGGGGCGTTGTCGACGATGACTATGTTGTTGACCGAGAAGGTGCTCTGCAGCTGGCTGTACTTGTAAAGCTGGTGCAGCACCACCTCGCTGTTGGCGCCGCGCTTGAGCTCGAACACGATGCGCATGCCGTGCCGGTCGGACTCGTCGCGGATGTTGGAGATGTCCTCGATCTTCTTGTCGCGCACGAGCTGCGCCACGGTCTGGATGAGGGAGGTCTTGTTGACCTGGTAGGGGATCTCGGTTACCACGATGATCTTGCGGCCGTTGTGCTCGTCGAAGTGAGCGCGGGCGCGCATGCGGATGGAGCCGCGGCCGGTCTCGAACGCCTGCCTGATGCCGTCGCGCCCGATGAGGCCGCCGGTGGGGAAGTCAGGGCCCTGCATGTGCTTCATGAGCTCGTCGGTGGTTAGTTCGGGGTCGTCGAGCAGTGCGACCAGCGCGTCGACGGTCTCGCCTAGGTTATGCGGCGCCAGGTTGCACGCCATGCCCACGGCGATGCCAGCGGCGCCGTTGACCACCAGGTTAGGCACGGCCGAGGGCAGCACCGTCGGTTCCTGCATGGTGCCGTCGAAGTTGTCGCGGAAGTCGACGGTCTCCTTGTCGATGTCGGCCAGCATGGCCTCGGCCACGTTGGTGAGGCGCGCCTCCGTGTAGCGGTAGGCGGCCGCAGGGTCGCCGTCGATGGAACCGAAGTTACCCTGACCGTCGACCAGGCGGTAGCGCAGGTTCCAGTCTTGCGCCAGGCGCACCATGGCGTCGTAGATGGCGCCGTCGCCGTGCGGGTGGTACTTGCCGATGACCTCGCCCACCACGCCCGCGCTCTTGCTGTGCTTGCGGTTGCTGGCTAGGCCCATCTGGTTCATGGCGTACAGGATGCGGCGCTGCACGGGCTTGAGGCCGTCGCGAACGTCGGGCAGGGCGCGCTGCACGATGACCGACATGGCGTAGTTGATGAAACTGGTTTTGATCTCGTCCGTGATCTGGACGGGTACTACTTGTCCTTCGTTCAAGGTGACCTCCACAGCCGACCGCGGGGCGGCGAGCCACACCGTGCACGCCCGGACCGCTTTAAGCGGTAGGCGGATAGCGCTAGAAGGTGGCTCTCGTCGACGCGCAGAACGGCCTGTAACCGGTCGGCGGCCTGACAGAAGATTCTACCATCCCGGAGCGGCTTCCCGGGGGGTTGGGCGGCACCGGCCGAGTGAGCCTGGGCCGGTGCCTAAGCTCGGCAGGAGCGCGCTCCTGGTCGTGGTAGCGTCCCCATCATGCTGGAGCGCTACAGCACGCCTCAGATGACCCAACTGTGGAGCCAGGCCAACAAGTACCGCACCTGGCTCGAGGTCGAACTGGCCGCCACCCAGGCCTACGAGGAACTGGGCGAGGTGCCAGCGGGTACCAGCGCCGCGCTTCGGCGCCAGGCCGAGCAGCAGCCCCTCGACGCCCAGTTCGCCGAGCGAGTGAACGAACTCGAGGCCGTGACCCGCCACGACGTGGTGGCGTTCACCCGCGCGCTCTCCGAACGGTTCGACCAGAACGCGCGCTTCATCCATTACGGCCTGACCAGCACCGACGTGGTCGACACCGCCCAGAATCTGCTGCTGGTGCGCGCCACCGACCTCATCCTCGCGGACCTTCAAGAACTGCTCGAGGTGGTCACCGACCTGGCGCAGCGCTACCGCCACACTCCCACTATCGGCAGGACCCATGGTGTGCACGCCGAACCCACCACGTTCGGGCTCAAGTTCCTCAACTTCCGGTCCGCGCTTACGCGCGACCAGCAGCGCCTGCAGGCGGCGCGCGCCGCGGTGGGCGTGGCCATGCTGTCGGGCTCCGTGGGCACCTACGCGCACCTGCCAGCGGCGGTCGAGGTGGCGGTGGCAGCTGCCCTGGGTCTGGAACCGGACCCCGTCACCAACCAGACCGTCGCCCGGGACCGGCACGCGCAGCTCCTCAGCGCGCTGGCCATCCTCGGAACTTCGGTCGAGCGCGTGGCCGTTGAGGTCCGCCATCTGCAGCGCAGCGAGGTACGAGAGGTGCAAGAGGGGTTCGCGGCGGGGCAGACCGGTTCGAGCTCCATGCCGCACAAGAAGAACCCCATCGCTTCCGAGAACCTCACCGGCGTGGCGCGCCTGCTGCGCGCCAACCTGCAGGCGGCGCTAGAGAACGTGGCGTTGTGGCACGAACGCGACCTCAGCCACTCCGCCGTCGAGCGCGTCATCCTGCCCGACAGCACCACGCTGGCCAGTTACGCCCTCAGGCGCCTGACCCGCGTCCTGCGCAACCTGGTAGTAGACGAGGGGCGCATGCGCCACAACCTCGACCTGCTGCACGGCCTGGTGTACTCGCAGCGGCTCCTGCACCTGCTCATCGAGGCGGGCCAGAGCCGCGAGCAGGCTTACGAGCTGGTGCAGCGCGCCAGCCTCGAGGCGTGGCAGAGCGGCGTGCACCTCAGGCAGCTGGTGGCGGCCGATCCCGACAACCCGCTCACGGCCGCCCAGCTCGACAGCGCCTTCGACCCGGCCTGGTACCTGCGCCAGGTCGACGACATCTATACCCGCAACGGGCTCTAACGGCTGCTACCATCGCGTCATGGTCACTGACACCTCAGGTGAGAGCAGCGCCGGCGCTGGGGCCGCCGAACCGTTCGTCCTGAACTGCTTCGACGGCGAGCAACTGGCGGGTTACGCCTGGCGCGCCACCGACCCGGGCGGCCCGCGCGGCGTGCTGCTACTGCTGCACGGCTACGCCGAGCACGCCGGCAGGCACGCGGGCCTGGCGCAGGACGCTGCGCGCGCGGGCTTCGACGTATGGGCGTTCGATCAGCGCAACCACGGCAACAGCCCCGGCCAAGTGCGCGGCTCGGTCGACGGCTTCGAACCGGCGCTGGCCGACCTCGCCGCTCTGCAGATGCACGCGCACCAGGAATCGGGCTCTGTGCCCGCATTCGTGTTCGGTCACAGCATGGGCGGCGCCATAGCCCTGCGCTACGCGCTGGAGCATCCTGAACGGGTCAGCGCGCTAGCGCTCAGCGCTCCGTTCCTCCTCGACGCGGTCAAGCGCGCGAAGGTCGTGACCGGAGCAGCGCCGCTGCTACGAAACCTGTTCCCCAGCGTGCCGACCACCAAGATCGCCGCCGAGACCATCTCGCGTGAGCGCAGCGAGGTGGCGCGCTACGCCTCGGACCCGCTCATCTACCACGGCGGTGTTCGCGCCGACGCCGGCGCCACCATGCTCGAGCAGGGCGCGGCGCTGCTGCGGCTGGCCCCCGGCCTGGCGGTGCCCACGCTGGTGGTGCACGGCTCCGGCGACCAGGTGGCCGACGTGGCCGGCAGCCGGCAGCTCGCCGCCGCCAGCCCACGCGTGACGCTGCTTGAGCAGGAGGGCGGCTTCCACGAACTGCATCACGACGCCCCCGATAGCGGCGTGCCTCAGGCCACCCGGGCAGCGATCCTCGAGTGGTTGGAGCAGCGGCTCACAGAACTCTGAGCGCCAGGAACTTCAGGTACCGCCCCTCCGGGAACGCTAACGGCACCGGGTGGTCGACGGCGTGCCCGAGCTCCGCCACCACCTGCACCCGCACCTCCGCCGCGCGCGCAGCTTCCGCCACCGCCTCCTTGAACTGCTCCGGCGCCACCTGCGCCGTGCACGAAGCGGTCATGAGCAGCCCGCCCGGCTCCACCAACCGCAGCGCGTCGCGGTTGAGGCGCATGTAGGCGCGCTGGGCGCGGCGCCGCTGAGCCGAGTTGTTCGCCAGTGAGGGCGGGTCGAGTACCACCATGTCGTAACGCTGCTCCTGCTCCACCCAGCGCGGCAAGGCGTCGAAGATGTCGGCGGCCAGCGCGCTGTGCTCACCGCCGCCGTTGAGCGCCACGTTGCGCTCTGCGGCCTCCAGCGCTGGCCGCGCCACGTCGACGCTGACCACCGCCGCAGCGCCGCCCGCGAGCGCGTACACGCTGAAGCCGCCGTTGTAGGCGAACAGGTTGAGGACGCGCCTGCCGGCAGCCATACGCCTGACCAGCTGGCGGTTGTCGCGCTGATCGAGGAACAGGCCGGTCTTCTGGCCGCGCCACGGGTCGGCGATGAAACTGAGGCCGTTCTCGGTCACGGTCAGCTCCGGCGGCGGCAACTCGCCCCACAGGGCGGTCAGCGACGCGCCGCCGTCGCCGGCCTCCTCGTCGCCGCGACCGGCGCGCAGGGCAACGCCCTTGAGCTTGAGGCGACTGCCGATCTCGCGCGCGATCTGCGGCAGGAACTGCTCGACCGAGGCCGCGTACGCCTTCATGACCGCGTAGCGCCCGTAGCGGTCGCACACGATACCGGGCAAGTAGTCGCCTTCGCCGTACACCAGCCGGTAGGCGTCGTGCCCCTCCGCGGGCAGGCCCTTGCGCAGCGCCAGGGCGTCGATCACGCGCGCCCTTATGGCGGCCGGGGTGGGGCGCTCACCGAAGAGGCGCAAGCCGATGGCGCCCTCGCCGTCGTACACGCCGTAACTGACGGCGCGACCCGCCTCCAGGCGCGCGACAGACCCGTGCGGCAGCTCGAGCCCCGCCAGGTGGTTGCGGTACACCCACGGGTGCCCGGAGCGCAGCGCCGCCTCAAGCGACGCCGGCAGCGAGACCGTGCGAACCTCACCCAGGGCGCCGCCTTCGGCGCCCGCCCGCCTGCTGCCGCCCGGCCCGTCGGTCAAACCAGTACCCGCTCCAGCCGCGTGAGCGCCTCGTCCAGGATGGCGCGGCTCGTCGCGAAGTTGAAGCGCACGAAGCCCTCTCCGCCAGCTCCGAATGCGGCCCCGTCGTTCAAGCCGACCTTGGCGCTCTCGAGCAGGCTCTCGGCCACCTTGGGGCCCAGGTCGAACGCCCGCAGGTCGAGCCAGGCCAGGTAGGTCGCCTGAGGCTTATGCACCCTGACCTTAGGCATCGTGCGGGCCACCCGCTCTAGCAGGTAGTCGCGGTTCGCGCGCAAGTAGGTTAGGACCTCGTTCAGCCAGGCGTCGCCACTGCGGTAAGCCGCCAGGGTGGCGGACTGCGCCAGGATGTTGGGAGGGGTGGCCAGGCCACGACCCGCCGCCTTCATCTGCTCCAGCAGCTCGTGGTTACGGCTGACAGCGAAGCTGATCTTGAGGCCAGGCAGGTTGAACGCCTTAGTGGGCCCGTACAGGGTCACGGTGCGGTCCGCCACCGGGTGATCCAGCGAAGCGATTGGGACGTGCCGCCCGTCGAACAGAAGGTCGGAGTGCAGGTCGTCGCTCACCAGGGTCAGACCGTGCCGGTGCGCCAGGTCCGCCAGGCCCGTTAGCTCCTGGACCGTGAAAACGCGCCCGACCGGGTTGTGCGGGTTGCAGATCATGAGCATGGCGGTCTTGTCGGTCACCGCGCTCTCGAGCGCGCCGAAGTCGATGGAGTAACCGTCCTCGCCGTTAGTCAGCTGCACCTCGACCGGCACGCGCCCCGAGTCCTCGACCGCCATCTTGAACGGCGGGTAGAGCGGCGTGAGCAGCAGCACCTCGTCGCCGGGCTGCGAGAACGCGCGCACCGCGAGGTTAAGGCCAGCCCCGGTGGTGCCGAGCAGCTCCACGTCATCGGCGACGGCGTTCAAGCCGTAGCGCGCCTTAAGGCGCTGGGCCACTGCGTCCTTCAGGCCCGGCAAGCCAGCAGGCAGAAGGTAGCCGAGGTCGTTGCTGTCGACCTGCTCGTGGATGGCCTGCTTGATAGGCTCCGCCAGCGGGAAGTCCATCTCGGCGATCCAGCAACTAATGACGTCGTCGGGGTAGAGGTTCCACTTGGCGCCAGGCCGTGCGCTCAGCTCTTCGAGCGTGAGGGAATCGAGAACGCTGCTGCTCATGGTCATGCTGCCGAGTGTACCAGCCGCTACCGGGCTTCTTGCCCTACGTGGCGAAGCCCGGTGGACGGCTAGACTCGGCTGATGAAGCTGCTTCTCGAGCCGCCCGCCTGGGCAACTGAGCTGCTTTCCGACATGACCGACATGGACCGCGACCCCCTGCCGCTGGCGCAGGCAGGCGCCGTGCAGGTCGAGTACGAGCTACCCGACGACGCCTACTTCGAGTACGCCTATAGGCACCCGGACGGGCGCATTCTGGGCGATCCAGGTAACCGTGAGCGCGCCGCCAGCCCCTGGTTCCCGAACGCCAGCGCCGTGTTCGGTCCGGCGTACACGGCGGGCGAACTGGCCGCGCCACCTGACGAGCCGGCGCAGGGCACCACCACGCGCCTGCGCTTCCAGAGCGAGGTGCTGCCGGGCGAGCCGCGCCGCGTGACCGTGTACACGCCGGCCGGGCACGAGGGTAAGGAGCTGCCGCTGGTCATGGTGCAGGACGGGGTGGCGTTCTACCGCCTGGCGCGGCTGCATCAGGTGGCCGACGCCCTCAACCAGCTGGGAGCTACGCGGCCCGCACGCTTCGCGTTCGTGGAGCCGCACGACAGGAACGAGGAGTACGGCTTCTCGCCCGCCTACCGCACCTTCCTGGCCGAGGAGCTGCTGCAGAAGCTCGACACTGAGTTCCCAACCACGGGCGAGCGCATCTGGCTCGGCGCCAGCCTCGGTGGCCTGCTCTCGGCCACCGTGGCGCTAACCTACCCGCAGCTGGTCAGCTCGGTGGTCAGCTTCTCGGGCGCCTTCCTGGGCACGCCCCAGGAGCGCGAGTTCTACCGCACCGACCGGTCTTGGCTGCTAGACCAGCTGAAGGGCGGCGCGACGCCGCCGCCGCGCTGGTACCTGGAGGTGGGCTCGCTCGAGTGGCTCACCGACGTCAACCGCCAAGTGGCCCAGCAGCTAGCCGGCGCTGGCGTGCAGAGCGAGCTGACCATCCGCAACGCCGGGCACAACTGGACCAGTTGGCGCAACGGCCTGGCGGCCGCCCTCAGGTTCGTGCTGGCGACCTGAGGTACCCGCCGCTAACCCGGCGCGCCCGGACCAGGCAGCCCGGCTGGTTAGCATGGGGCAACATGGAAAGCTCTAACGACAACCAGACCGAGTTCCGCATAGAGAAGGACACGCTGGGCGAGGTGCGCGTTCCCGCCTCCGCCTACTGGGGCGCGCAGACGCAGCGCTCGATCGAGAACTTCCGCATCGGCGGACAGCGCATGCCGGTGGAGGTGGTGCGCGCCTTCGCCGTGCTGAAGAAGGCGGCCGCGCAGACCAACGCGGAGCTCACGGAGTTCCCGCAGGAGAAGGCGGACCTGATCGCCCAGGTCTGCGACGAGATCCTGGCGGGCGCGCTCGACGACCAGTTCCCGCTGGTGGTGTGGCAGACGGGCTCCGGCACCCAGTCGAACATGAACGTGAACGAGGTGGTCTCTAACCGCGCCGCCGAACTGACGGGCAACGCCCGCGGCAGCAAGACGCCTCTCAACCCCAACGACGACGTGAACAAGAGCCAGTCGTCGAACGACACCTTCCCGACGGCCATGTCAATAGCCGCCTACACGGCGCTGGTCGAGCGCACCCTCCCGGAACTGCGGCGCCTGCAGGCTGCCCTCGAAGCCAAGGCGACCGAGTTCGCCGGCAAGGTCAAGATCGGCCGCACCCACCTGATGGACGCCACGCCACTAACGCTGGGGCAGGAGTTCGGCGGTTACGCCACGCAGGTGCGTAAGAGCGTCGAGGCCATCGAGGCCACGCTGCCGCACCTGGCCGAGCTGGCCCTGGGCGGCACCGCCGTGGGTACCGGACTGAACACCCCCAAGGGGTTCGCTGAGAAGGTGGCGGGCAGGATCGCGGAACTCACGGGGCTGCCGTTCCGCACGGCCGACGATAAGTTCGAGGCGCTGTCGGCGCATGACGCCGTGGTCGAAGCTTCCGGCGCCCTCAAGCGCACGGCCGTGGCGCTGTTCGCGGTGGCCAACAACATCCGGCTCCTGGGCTCCGGGCCGCGCAGCGGCATCGGCGAGATCCGGCTGCCGGAGAACGAGCCCGGCTCGAGCATCATGCCCGGCAAGGTCAACCCCACCCAAGCCGAGGCCCTGACCATGGTCTGCGCCCAGGTAATCGGCAACGACACCGCAGTGGCGGTCAGCGGCACGCACGGGCACCTGCAGCTCAACGTGTTCAAGCCCGTGATGATCTACAACTTCCTGCAGTCCGCCAACCTCTTGGCCGACGCGGCGGCCAGCTTCACGGACCACTGCGTGGTCGGCATCGAGGCCGACGAGGGCCGCATGAACATGCACCTCGGCAACTCGCTCATGCTGGTCACGGCGCTTAACACGCGCATCGGCTACTACAAGGCGGCCGAGATCGCCCAGAAGGCGCACCGCGAGGGCACCACCCTGAAGGAGGCCACGGTGGCGCTGGGTTACCTCACGGCGGAGGAGTTCGATCAGGCCGTGGTGCCCGCCGACATGGTGGGCTGACGCGGCGCCCGCCCCGCAACGGCTCAGCGCCGGTTGTCTATGACCTCGGCGTCGCTCGGCAGTTCCCGAACGTACTCGGGGTCGAGGCCAGTGTCGATCTCTAGCCTCTCGGCGTGCAGCTCGGCCAGCACGTGGCCGTCGGCCTGCATGAAGATCAGGGTGCGCGGCAACCAGTCCGAGCTGGGAACAAGCGCTATGACGTCCAGGATGGCGGCGGCAGGGTCCTTGTTAGCGAACCGCAGCCGGTAGGTCTCGCCGTGGGGGCCGTCGAACCGCTCGACGATGGAGGCCTCGAAGCCGGCGAAGATGGCGCCCAGGTCGAAGCTGAAGTTGGCGCTGGCGCCGTCCTCACCCGCGGGCAAAAGCCCGCCCAGGGCGTCCGGGTCGTCCGCGTCGAAGACCATGACCTGGTTGGTCATGAACGTGTAGTTGTACACGGCTGGGCCGTCCATGATGATGATGTTGTCGGCCAGGGCGTCGGGCTGGATTATGTAGGCGCTGGCGAGGCTCTGGCCCGGCACCGCTAACACGTCAATCTCTAGCGTGATCGTGGTGCCGTCGGCGTTCACGAGCTTGCCCTCCAGCAGGAACGACACGTCTTCCAGCGCGCGGGCGGCCTGCTCGACGTTGGCGAGCACCGAGTCCACGTCCTGCGCCCTGGCGGCGCCCAAGGTGAGCACGGCGAACAGCCCAAGCAGGGTGGCGAGAAGGGGAGAGCGCCAGCGCGCCCTGGCGGTAGGGGGCATACCTAAGGTTCGCATATAGAAAGATGCTACTCCGTAAGGCTGTAAGGTACTTGACAACTTTTGTGAAGGTCGCTTTAAGGCGTGCATCATGTGCCCTGACGTTCCGGTGCTACGCTCGCAAGCAAGAAAGGAGGCAGACCGTGAAAAGGCTAATCGCATCACTCGCACTTCTGCTTCTGCTTCCGTTTGGGTTCTCGCAAGGATTCGTGATCTCTCCGCAGGCCATAGTCGTAAACCCGGCTCCAGGCTTCGGTGTCGACGTCTGGCTTGACCGCGACCCCTCCGGCGACGGCACGCCCGAGTACCAGATCGGCGAGGAGATCCGCATCTCCGTTCGCGTCGACGAATCCAGCTTCGTCTACCTGTTCGACGTGCGCCCCAACGGCGAGATCACCCAGATCTTCCCCAACCGCTTCGATAACGACAACTTCCTGAGGGCAGGCGAGGTGCGCACCTTCCCGCCGTCCGGAGCGCGCTACGTGTTCAACATCGCGCCGCCGCGCGGCCTCTCCAAGGTCATCGCCCTGGCCAGCCGCACGGAGCTCAACACCAGCCAGCTCGCCAGCTTCCAGCGTGAGGGCGACATCTTCGCGCAGAGCAACATCGGCGAAGAGGGCTTCATCCAGAACTTCGCCATCATCGTCAACCCGATCCCGCAGCAGAGCTGGGTAACTGACACGGCCCTTTACTACGTGGGCAGCCGCCCGGCCGAAGCCGCCTTCGGCACCCTGCGCTTCGCCTCCAACCCTTCGCGCGCCAGCGTCTTCCTCGACGGTGAGTTCATCGGCTTCACCCCCATGAACTTCGGCACGCGCCCCGGCAGCTACAACGTGCGCATCGAGGCCGACGGCTTCGAGGCGTTCACCACCCGCGTCAACGTGCGCGCCGGGCAGACCGAGAACGTGAACGCCAACCTGAACGCCGTTCAGCGCGCCGGCACCATCGCCTTCAGCAGCACGCCAGCGGGCGCCGACGTGTTCGTTGACGGCCGCTTCGTCGGCACCACGCCCACGGGCGCCATCCGCTTCGACGCCGGTCGTTACCAGGCTCGCTTCGAACGCGCTGGCTTCGACAGCACCACCGTCAACTTCGACGTGAGGGCCGGCGACAACCGCACGGTCAGCGCGCAGCTCACCGCGCAGCGCGCCACGGTCATCGTGCAGGGCAACGTTGGCGGCGCCCTGGTCTTCCTCGACGGCCGTCAGGTCGGCACGCTGCCCAACGGCTCCGGTCGCCTGACGCTCAACGACGTGTCGTCTGGTTCGCACGAGCTGGTGGTCATAGCCCCGGGCTTCACCACGTACATCACCACCTTCACCGCCACTTCGGGGCGCACCACCGAGATCAACGTCAGGCAGACGCGCTTCTGAGGCGCTGAGGCCCTGGCAGCCATCCGGCTGCAGCCCGTAAGGTTCACACGCGTCCGCTCGCCACACCCGGCGAGCGGACGCGTTCTTGCCGTGCGGGCGGCGCGGTACAATCGCCGCATGAACAACGACACCGTCGTGGCGGTGGTGCTCGCGGGCGGCGACGCAGGCGACCGACTGGCCACGGAGGCCGGCGTTGAGGCCAAGGCGCTGCTGCCGCTCGGCCACGAACCGCTCGGCGCCTACGTCCTCAGGGCCCTGCGAGAGAGCAACGTCGTCTCGCACATCGTGTACGTGGGTCCCACCAACTCGCACCTGGCGGGCCTTTACGACGTGCAGGTACCCGGTGGCCAGCGGCTGGTCGACTCCCTGGGCATGGGTCTCGGCGCCGCCCTGGCGCTGCCCGGCAGCGGGCCGCTCCTCCTACTCGGCGCCGACATCCCGTGGGTTACCGGGCCCATGATCGCGCGTTTCGTGGCGACTGCGGCTGCCGCGGAAGGCCCGGAGGGACCCGCCCAGCTGGTCTATCCCGTGGTGCGCGAAGCCGACGCCGCCGCGCAGTTCCCCGATCAGAAGCGCACCTACGCCAGCCTGCGTGGCGGCAGGTTCACTGGCGGCAACCTCGTGTACATGCACCGTTCGCTGGCGCCGCGCCTTCTGCCTCAGATAGACCGGGTATTCAGGGCCCGCAAGAACCCGTTCGCGCTGGCTGGCATCATCGGTGTCGACGTCCTGGCGGCGCTGCTGTTAGGGGTGGCCGACATAGCCAGGCTAGAGCGGCGAGTTGGCAGGCTTCTGGGGGCGCCCGTGCGTGCGCTCATCACCGCCGACGCCGCCCTGGCCGCCGACGTAGACAAGCCTTCCCAGCTTCCAGGTACCCTCACACCTAACCTGCCCGGCGCGCACGAGGCCGGCGCCTGACGTCATAGGAGATCACCAAGTGAGACGCCCCTCCCAACTTCGCGTCGCTGCCTTGCTAGGCGCCCTCGCCGCTGTCGCCTTCGCTCTGCTGCTGGCGCTGCTGCTGTTCTGGCTCCTCGGTCAGGGCGGCCGCCTCGGCTTCGCGACCCTCAACGCCGCCGGCATCCTAGAAGGCGTCGTGTTCGTGCTGGCCTACTCCTTCGCCCTAATCTACGTGCGCAGCGCGCTGAGGCTACCTTCGCCCACCCTCCTGAGCTTCGGACTGCTGCTGCCGCCCACCGTGGGCAAGGCGGCCGCCAAGGTACCGGTGGTCGACTCCTCGCAGGTGGCGCAGACCATGATGGCCAACCGCATCGTGATCGTGGAGCAGGGCGGCGTGCCTATTGGCGTGACCGGCATGCATCACGACCGCATAACCTCGTGGGAGGAGCTGGTCAAGGCCGAGGCCGATATGGCGGTCACCGACCTGCGCCGCGTGCTGGCTCACGAGCAGCTGGTGGTCGCCATGGAGGGCGACGTGGTCAAGGGCATCATCACGCAAGAGATGTACCTGGCTGGCCTCTGGGGCAGCGTGCGCTGAAGCGCCGCTGCTGGCGATTCAGGCCAGCGGCAAGTAGGGCGACGCGTCGGTAGCCAGGGCGGCGCTGGCGTCGTAACGCTGCCAGCGTTGATCGGAGCCCGCCAACACCAGGCGGCCGGCCAGCGCGATCATGGCGCCGTTGTCGGTAGCCAGCGCCGGGGGTGGGAACGTGGTGCTCACGCCCAGCTCCTCCCCCAGGGCGGCGACCTCGCGGCGCAGCCTGGCGTTGGCCGCGACCCCGCCCGCTATCACCAGGCGGCGCATGCCGGTGCGTTCCAGCGCCCGGCGCGTTACCTCCAGCAGGGAGCCCACCACGATCCGCTCGAAGGTGGCCGCCACGTCGGCCGCGGCCACGTGCGGCTGCCGCTCGAGCAGCAGCGCCACGGCGGTCTTGAGGCCGCTGAACGAGAACTCCAGCTCGCGCGAGCCAGCCATTGGCCACGGCAGCTTCACGCCGTGGTCGTCACCTGTTGCGGCCAGTTGCGCCAGCGCTGGCCCACCGGGGTAGCCCAGGCCTAGCAGGCGGGCGACCTTATCGAACGCCTCGCCGGCCGCGTCGTCGCGCGAGCGGCCCAGTTCCTCCACCTTGCCCCACTCGTGCACCGCGAACAGGGCGGTGTGGCCGCCCGATGCGATGAGGGCGAGGAACGGCGGCTGCACCCCCGTGGCGGCCGCCAGGTGACCCTGCAGGTGATGCACTGGCAGGAACGGCACACCCAGCCCCCACGCCAGCGCCTTGCCGTAACTGAGGCCAACCAGCAGGGCGCCTACCAGGCCGGGTCCGTGCGTGGCGGCCACCGCCTGGACCGACTCGAGCTTCAGGCCGGCCTCGGCGAGGGCTTGTTGCACGGCCTCGTCTATGACCTCGAGGTGCTCGCGACTGGCCAGTTCCGGCATCACGCCGCCGAAGCGGTCATGCAGAGCTGTCTGGCCAACGACCACGTTGGCGAGGACCTTTTCGCCTAGTGCGATGCCGACGCCCGTGTCGTCGCACGAAGTGTCTATTCCCAGGATGACCTTGTCGGCTGCGGGTTCTCCCGTTGGCTCCCGTCGCTTCATCGGCCGGAGGTTAGCACCTGGTCACGGCGTACCCGGTAGCGGGCTGCAGGTCGAGCACCTGACCGCCCGGTCCCGCGAAGGTGGCTAGGACGTCTCGGCAGGCAGCAGCTGAGTCGCTACTGCAAACGAGCCCGACGGTGGGTCCGGCGCCTGAGAGGAACACGGCGTAGGCGCCGAGTTCGCGGGCGCGGCGCGCGGCCTCCAGGAAGCCCGGCACCAGCGCTGCTCGGTACGGTTGGTGCAGAACGTCCAGCGAGGCGCTGCGCAGCAGCTCGGGTCGGTCCTGCGCTACGGCAGCCACCCACAGCGCCGCGCGGGAGGTGGTGAGCACCACGTCGCTCAGGGTCACGCTAGTGGGTACCACCTGCCGAGCTGTGGCGGTGGCGAGTTCGAAATCGGGGACGCCGAAAAGGAGGCGCCAGGTGGCCGGCACGGGGAACGCGGCGGTCTGGTGGTCGCCGGAGCCGCTCGCGGCCGATACGGTGAAACCGCCGAACACGGCGGGCGCCACGTTGTCTGGGTGGCCCTCGATGGCGGCCGCGACGTTGAGCACAGCGTGACGGTCGAGCGGTGAGCCGAGCAGCTCGTTAGCGAGGGCGGCGCCCGCCACCAGTGCGGCGGACGAGGAGCCAAGGCCGCGCGCGAGAGGGATGGGGTTATCGACCTCGAAGGTGGCCGTCGGCGCGGTCACGCCCAGGCGCTGGTGCACGGCGTGGAAGCCGCGATGCACCAGGTTCTGGCCGCCGGTTGGAACGGTGCCTGCGCCGCGGTAATGCAGGCCGTCTGACTCGGAGAGGGTGAGCCGCACTTCGAGTAGGAGGTTCAACGCCAACCCCAGTGTGTCGTAGCCGGGGCCCAGGTTCGCGCTAGTGGCGGGAACGGTTGCGCGTAGCACGGGGCAGGCTACCACCCGGCCCGCCGCGCTTGCGACCGGGGCCGCCGCGGCGTGGCGCCCGGCGCTAGCCGCCGCTCAGTTAGCCAGCTCGGCAAGTGCTGGCGGCAGGTACGCGACGACGTCCGAAGCCACCAGCGACTCGCCTAGCTGCTTGGCCGCCAGTTCGCCTGCGCGGCCGTGCAGCCAGACCGCCAGGCAGGCGCGTTCGAACGCATGCTCTGCGCCACCGCGCCGCGCCAGCAGGGCGCCTAGCAGGCCCGCCAGAACGTCGCCGGTGCCGCCGGTGGCCATGGCGGGGGCGCCCCTCGTGCTCACCGCCGTGCGCCCGTCAGGGTGGCTGACGACGGTGGTGGGCCCCTTGAGCACCACCACTGCGCCGTGCAACTGCGCCAGCAGCCCGGCCGCGTGCAGCGGGTCGCGCCCCACCAGTGCGCCGCCGTGTTCCGTCGCGCCGTCGCTAGAGGCCGCTTCCAGCAGGCGCGCCGCCTCGCCCGCGTGGGGCGTCAGTACCGCTGTTACCTCCCGCAGCTGCGTGCCAGCGGCCAGCAGGGCGCCAGGCTCGAGCGCACCGGCGTCGAGCACCACCGGCCCAGGCGCCCAGGCCAGCATGGCGGGCAGCGCTGGCAGCGACGCTGGCGCCAGCCCGGGGCCCACGACCATGGCGCCCGCGCTCCGCGCCTCCAGGCCGGCGGGCGGCCAGGCGCCCGGTTCGAGGTGCCGGAAGACCGTCTCGGGCCAGGCGCCCCCGAAGCGCTCCGTTGCGGTCAGCGTCACCAGACCGGCGCCGCCGCGCCACGCTGCGCGGCACGCCAGCTCGGCGGCGCCGAGGTAGGGCGGCGAGCCCGCCACCACGCACACGGTCCCGGCGCTGTACTTATGCCCGGCGGGGTCGAGGGCGGGAAGTAGCGGGGCTACGTGCCCGGCGCTGAGGATGACCACGTCGGAGGCAGCCTCCAGCGCCGCGGCGGGCACACCTATATCGAGCAGCACGCAGCGACCGTAGGCGCGGCGGTTGGGGAAGAAGAGCGATGCGGGCTTACGCCCGGCTAGCTCAACCGTGAGGTCGGCCGTAACGTGCGGGCCGGTGGGCTCGGCCAGGTCGGCGTTCAGCCCGCTAGGCACGTCCACGGACACCACCGGCAGGCCCGCTGGCGCCAGGCCCTCAACCAGCTCACCGAGCCAGCCTGCCAGCGGCCGGGAGAGCCCGGTGCCGAACAGAGCGTCGATCACCACGGCGTCGCCCTGCCCGCCGCTCCCCGGCGCTAGCGCCTCGACCTGGGCGAGCGCCGAGCGGTACGTGTGCTCTGTCAGGCTGTGCGGCTGCCCGCCTGCCGCAACGTAGGCCGCGCGCGCCGCCGCAGCGTCGCCGGTACCGGCTCGCTCGCCCTCCAGCTCGTACAGCGTGACCTTCACGCCCCGCGCGCTCAGGTACCCGGCCGCCACGTAACCGTCGCCCCCGTTGTTCCCGCGGCCGCAGAGGAGCACCACGTGCTGCGCGCGCGGGAACGCCTCCAGGAGGCAGCGCGCCGCGCCCGCGCCGGCAGCGTCCATGAGTCGCTCCGTGGGCACGCCGGCGGTTACGGCGCGGGCGTCGGCGTCTCGCATCTGGGCGGCGCTGTAGAGCTTCAGGTTCCCCTCCGGGTGTGCCGCGGCCTGGTCAGCTGGCGTCAGGCCAGGATGTCGTCAATGCGCTCCAGGGTTTCCGGGCTCAGTTCCACCGTGGCGGCCCTGACGTTGTCTTCTAGTTGCTCCGGGCGGCTGGCGCCGGTGATGACGCTAGACACGCCCGGTTGCCGCAGCACCCAGGCCAGGGCGAGCTGGGCCCGCGTCAGGCCGAGCTGATCGGCCACCGGCTTCAGCGCCTTGACCTTGGCGGCGTTGTCGTCCGTGAGGTTCTGGTCGCGGAAGCGTTCGAAGTTGGCGAAGCGGCTGCCGGCGGGCACGCCGTCGTCGTACTTGCCGGTTAGCAGGCCCTGCGCCAGTGGGCTGAACACGACCAGGCCCACGCCGAGGCGGGTGGTGGTGGGGAGGATCTGTTCCTCCACGCGGGCGCGCCGCACCATGGAGTACTCGGGCTGCTCGGACACTGGCGCGACCAGGCCGTTGGACTTGGCGTACGCGTGCGCCTCAGCGATCTGCGCGGCCGTCCACATGCTGGTGCCCCAGTAGTGGGCGCGGCCCGAGCGGACCACGTCGGAGAACGCTTCCACGGTCTCTTCCAGGGGGGTTTCCGGGTCGTAGCGGTGCGCGAAGTACACGTCGATGTAGTCGAAGCCGAGCCGGTCGAGGCTGCGGTCGATTGACTCCATGATGTGCTTGCGTGAGAGGCCGCGGTCGTTGACGTCGTCGGACATGGGGTGGAACACCTTGCTGGTGACCACGAGGTGGTGCCGCGCCGCGCCGCTGGCGTCCAGCGCGGCGCCCATTAGCTCCTCGGCCTTGCCGCGGGCGTACACGTCGGCGATGTCGAAGAAGTTGATGCCCAGCTCGAGGGCCCGGTCGATGATGCGCTGCACGATGTTCTGCTCGCCCACGGTCTGACCGTAAGTGGTCCAACCACCGAGGCTGACGGCGCTGACCTTGAGGCCGCTGTTGCCGAGTCTGCGGTACTGCATCTCTGAGTTCGCCATGCCCCTAGGCTAACCCGCGAGGCGCGGCGTGCTCAGCCAGCCAGCAGCGGTCCGAGGCGGCGGCCGCCCAGCAGGTGCATGTGCAGGTGGTACACCTCCTGATGCGCGTCGTCCTTGCAGTTCACTATCAGGCGGTAGCCGTTGTCGAGGCCCTCCTGCTCCGCTACCTTGCGGGCCACGGTGAACAGGCGCCCAAGGGCGGCCTCGTGCTCAGGTAGCACGTCTGCTGCGGTAGGGATGGCTTCGTTCGTGATTATGAGAACGTGCGTGGGCGCCTGCGGGTTTATGTCGCGAAAGGCGGTGACCAGCTCGTCCTGGTACAGGATGGTGGCGGGGATCTCGCGCGCTACGATCTTCTCGAACAGGGTTCTCTCGGCCATGCCCCAGTCTAGCCGCGCGTCATGCCGCCTTGAGCTCCGCCATGGTGTACAGAGCCCGCAGCTCGACGCCCTCGGCCAGCAGCGCCTCCGGGCCGCCGGCCTGCCGGTCGATCACGCACAACGCTGTGCTCGCCGTGGCGCCCCGCTCGCGCAGGTCGCGCGTGGAGAGCACCACCTGCCCACCCGACGTGACCACGTCTTCCACGATCAGCAGGTTGGCGCCAGCGACGTCGCCGCCCTCGGCCAGGCGGCGGGTACCGTACTCCTTGGCCTGCTTGCGCACGAACAGGGTGGGCAGGCCGGTGACCTGGCCCAGCATCACGGCCAGCGGCACGCCGCCCAGCTCGAGGCCGGCCAACGCGTCAACATCCGGCGGCACTAATGGTGCCAGGGCCTCGGCCACCGCCTTCAACAGCGCAGGGTCAGATTCGAAGAGGTACTTGTCGAAGTACTCGTTGCTAATGGCGCCTGAACGGAGCAGGAACTCGCCCCTCAGTAACGAGCGCTGGGTGATGCGGTGGGCCAGTTCGTCGCGGGTCATCGCGCAGATGCTACCGCGACAGCCCAGCCGTTGTGCTGGCCGCGGCGCCTGTGCTAAACTCAAGCGCTTTGCACGCCGCCTGGCCCGCTTGCGGGTATGCGCGTGACCTAACCTAAAAGCTTCGGTGGCCGCCGGGCCACACCTTGAACCTGTTGGAGGATTCGACCATGCCGCGCGTATGTGCCATAACCGGACGCAAGACCAGCACCACCACGACCAGCAAGCACAAGGGCTCCGCCAAGCGTAAGGGCGGGGTGGGCCTCAAGTCGGTCGGCGTTCACAAGCGCACCGTTAAGCCCAACCTGCAGAAGCGCACCATCTGGGTCGACGGCAAGCCGCAGCGCGTGTGGCTCAGCGCCAAGGCCATCCGCGACCTGGACCCCACCGCCTTCGTCAACCCGAACAAGCTGGCTTGATCCTTACGGCGCGCCGGACCGGTTCGGGCGCCAGCGCGGGAACCAGGCCGCGCAGCAACGCATTAGTAGCACCTGAGAGGGGGCCCGCGCATGGCAGCTGACGCCAGACACGGGCCCCCTTCTTCGGTGCCGGCGCTGCACGTGCACCACGTTTCGCTGCGTTACGGCGACGCCACCATCCTGGAGGACGTGAGCTTCGACCTCGGCGCTGGTGAGTTCCTCGCCATAGTCGGCCCCAACGGCGCCGGCAAGTCAACGCTCGTGAAGGTCGCCCTCGGCCTCAAGGCACCTCAGAAGGGCCATGCGCTGATCTTCGGCGAACCGGCAGGAGTAGAGCCTAAGCGAGTGGGTTACGTACCGCAGCTCAAGACGTTCGACCGCACGTTCCCGGCCACGGCCGAGGAGCTGGTCATAACCGGCCTGAGGCGCAGCTGGCCCGCGCGCGTGCGGCCCGCCGAGTCTGCGGCCGCCCGAAACGCGCTGGAGCGGGTGGGCGCCGGGGCGCTGGCCCGCAGGCCGCTGGCGCGCCTTAGTGGCGGCGAGCTGCAGCGAGCCTACCTGGCGCGCGCCCTGGTGCGGCGGCCCGAACTGGTGCTGCTCGACGAGCCCGCCACCGGCGTCGACTTCCTGGCCGAACACGACCTTTACGACCTTCTCGAGTCGTACCAGGTCGACACCGGCGCCACCGTGGTCATGGTCACCCACGACCTTTCGGCCGCCCGCTACCACGCGAGCCAGGTGCTGGTGATCAACAGGCGCGTCCACGGTTACGGTCGCCCAGAGGTGGTGCTCTGCGAAGAGTGCCTGGAGCAGGCGTTCGGGCACCGTCACCACGCGCACGCCATCTCGGTATGAGCATCCTCGAGGCGTTATCGTTCCCGTTCTTCCAACGCGCGCTTGTAGCGGGCTTGGCCATCGCCGTCATGGCGGGCCTGCTCGGCGTGTTCGTGGTGCAGCGCCGCCTGAGCTTCCTGGGCGACGGCCTGGCTCACGCCGCGTTCGGGGGCATGGGGATAGGCGCGTTCGTGATCGTTAGCGCCGACCTGGTCGGTTCGCGAGTTGGGTTCATAAACCACCCGATCCTGATCGCCTTACCCTTCAGCATGCTGGCCGCCCTGGTAATCGCCTGGCTCCGGCGCGGCACCCGGCTCAGTTCCGACACGGCCATCGGAGTGTCGTTCGCTGTCTCAGTCGCGCTAGGGGTGCTGCTCTTCTCGCTCATCCCGCCCGACGCGAACCTGGGCGTCTCGGCTATGGACCTGCTGTTCGGCTCGATCCTCGGGGTCCGGAGCAGCGATCTGTGGCTGATAGTGAGCGTGGCCGTGCTGGCTTCGGCGCTCCTGCTGCTGCTGTGGGGTCGCCTGGGTTACGCCACCTTCGACGACGAGCTGGCGCGCGCCGACGGGCTGAACACCGACCGGCTCGAGCTGGTGCTGTTCCTCATTGCAGCTGTGATCATCGCTGTGAGCGCCTCGGTGGTGGGGGTCATCCTCATGGCCGCCTACCTGGTGATCCCGGCCGCTGCGGCGCGCCTGCTGGCGCGCACGCTGGCGCAGATGACGCTGCTGGCTGTCGCCTTGGGCCTGGTCAGCACCGTGGCCGGGTTGGCCATCTCCTTCTACCTAGACGTTCCGAGCGGCGCGACCATCGTGCTGACCCAGGCCGCGCTGTTCGTGCCGGCCGCGCTGTTCGGGCGGCGCTGACCCGGCCTCGGACCTCACCCGCGCAGCGCCTGCAGGAACGCTTTCGCCGCCGGTGAGCACAGTTCGGGGCGCGGGCTGAGGCAGGTGAACTCGCGCTCTAAGTGCAGTCCCCGCACGGGGACCTCACGCAGGCGACCGGCCTCCAGGTCCTCCGCGATGGCCAGACGCGAAACGAAACCTGGCGCCAGACCCGCGCGTATAGCGGCGACCACGGCCGCCACGCCGGTGACCTCGAGCCGCGTGACGGGCGTAACGCCTACCTGGCCGAGAGCGCGGTCGACGCTCTCGCGCGTGCCGGAGCCCGGTTCGCGGCGCACCAGAGCCATCCCGGTCAGCTGCGCCGGCGTGATGACGCCGCGCTGAGCCAGGTCGGAGTCGGGCCGGCACGCCAGCACGATCTGATCGGTGGCCAGCACCGTGGCCTCGGTCCAGTCGGGCGGCGGCTCCTCGTCCATCGGCCCCTCCACAATGGCCAGTTCGGCCTCCCCGCGGGCCAGCAGCGCCACGGCGTCCTGACTGTTGCGGGTGAGCACCCCGAGCTGCAACCGCGGGTGGCTCGCTGCGAAGCTGGCCAGGCGCGCGGGGAGCCACCAGTGAGCCACCGTGGTGGAGGCTGCCAGTACGAGGCCGCCGCTATGTAGCGTGCGCCAGGAGTCCGCCAGCGCCCGGGCCCCGTGCAGGGCGCGGGTCAGGGCCTCGGCGTGTGGCAGCAGAGCCTCGCCGGCGGGGGTGAGGCTAACGCCGTGGCGGGTCCGGCGGTAGAGGGGGTCACCCACCGCCTCCCGCAGGCGCGCCATCTGTTGCGAGAGGGCCGGCTGGCTCTTGTGCAGCGCGCCCGCAGCGCGGGTCACGCTGCCCTCCGCCGCGATGCGGGCGAACGCTACGAGGTGGTCGGCTTCTACTAGCATGGTGCGACCATAGCGCGTGCATAAGCTGAGCGCATAGTGGTATTAGCAACATCTACTGGCCTTATGACGGCGGCGGTTCTACAGTCGAGCGTGCCACCTGTGCTCAGAGAGGCCCCCGCGCCCACAGCGACGCTGCGCCCCGCCAGCCACTGGTGGAGTGTCGTTCCCGGCCTGCTCCTGGTCGGCGTATTGACTGGGGCCGCCTGGTGGCTCGTGAACCTGCCCGGCCTGCGGCTGTTCGGCGCGCTAGCCCTGGCGCTGGTGCTGGGCGTGCTCACTCGCGCCTTCCTGGGCCAGCGTGCCTGGGCCGCGCCGGGCGCCCGCTTCGCTGCCAGGCGTTTGCTGCGACTGGGAGTCGTGCTGCTCGGTGTACGCCTGCAGCTCGACCTGCTTATGGCGGCGGGTCCCACGGCCGTGGTTCTCGCGCTCCTAGCGGTGGCGGTGTGCCTGGCCGTGTTCGAACCCTTGGGGCGCGTGCTGGGAGTGGCGCCCGGCCTGCGCCGCACGCTGGCCGTGGGCACGGGCGTCTGTGGCGCCAGCGCCATAGCGGCCGCCGCGCCGGTGGTGAACGCCGACGACGACGAGGCGGCCATTGCGGTCGGCCTCGTTTCTTTGCTCGGCGCGGGTTTCGTGGTGCTCTTCTCGCTGCTCGCTGTGCCGCTCGGCTTAGGCGAGCGCGCGTACGCGCTGGTGGTCGGCGCCACGCTGCACGAGGTCGGTCACGTTCTGGCCGCTGGAGCCGCCATGGGCCCTACGGCGCTCGACCTGGCCACGCTGGTCAAGCTAGTGCGCGTGGCACTGCTGGCACCCGCGCTACTGCTGCTCGGGCTGCTCATGCAGGGGACGGTGGGCGGGGACGCAGGCGGCGCGGCCACCCATGAGGCCGTGAAGGGCGCCCGTCGGCGGCGGGTGCTGCTGCCTGGCTTCCTGATCGGCTTCATGCTGCTGGGGGCGGCCCGCTCGGCGGGTGTGGTGCCGCTAGCGTGGGTGGCGCCAACGTCGACCGCGAGCCTGCTGCTAACGGCGGCCGCCATGGCCGGTATCGGGCTCGGTGTGGACCTCGCCGGACTCAGGCGCGCCGGCGGGCGGGCACTGCTGCTGGCGCTGACCGGGTTCCTCACCAGCCTGCTGGTGGCCGGCGTGGTCGTTTACCTAGCCGCCTGAGGCGCCTAGTCGCCGTTCGCAGACTTAGCCGGGCCGAAGATCTGCGGCCACATGTCGTCGACCCGCCTGCTGACCTCCGGTTCCATGGCGAGCTTGTCGGGCCAGCCGCGATCGAACCCCTCCGAGGGCAGCTTGGGCGTGGCGTCTATCACGAACACTGGACCGGCGCCGAAGGTGTCGTCGACCACCTGAACGTCGCGCTCGGGGTCGATGTTGTTGAGCATGGTCCAGATCGATTCGTCGAAGTCGCGTGGGTCGGTGTGATGGTCCAGCACAGCTATGAGGCGCACACCCTGCGCCGCAGGCTGACGTGCCGCCCATTCGCCCACGTGACGACCCTGACCGGCGCGGCCCTTGTTGGTGCAGATGAACCAGAAGCCGCCTGCGTGCTGGTGCTGATCGAGCACCTCCTTGTGGCTCGGCAGGGCGGCTGCGGCCCGCTCCGGGTTGGGCGTGTACGCCTGCGGACCGCCCTCCTCGGGGTGCTTGCCTGTACCGTCGAGGATGAGCTTGCTACCGAAACCGAAGGTGCGGCTGGAGTGATCCAGCACGTCTATGGGGCCGCGGGCGAACTGGCTGTCCTTGCCGGGCACGACCTTGGCCAGCACCGCCCGCCAGAACGCCTGGTGGTCGTTCACGGGCACGCCGGGGTCGTCTGAGACGAGGATCATCTTGGCGAACATCATCTGACCCAATCCCAGCAGGCCGTTGGCCACCTTGTACGCGTGCCCCGGGTACTGCTTGGTGATGTTCACGTTCACGAGGTTGTGCGCGATGCCCGCTGGCGGCAGGTGGTAATCGTTTATCTCGGGCATTATCAGCTGCGCCGGCACCAGGAAGATGCGCTCGCTGGCCTCGATGAGGTAGGCGTCCTCCATGGGCGGCCTGCCCACCACCGTGGCGGGGTAAACGGGCGCCTCGCGCATGGTCACGGCGGTCACGTGGAAGGCAGGGTACAGGTCGGGCAGCGTGTAGAAACCGGTGTGATCCCCGAACGGGCCCTCAACCACCAGTTCCTCAGCGGGATCCACGTAACCCTCCAGCACGATCTCGGCGTTGGCGGGCACCTCCAGATCGACGCTGACGCCCTTGACCAGCTCTAGCGAGCGGCCGCGCAGGAAGCCAGTCAGCGAGTACTCGTTGAGGCCAGGGATGGGCGGGATAGGCGCCGTGGCGGCGTACGTGAGCGCCGGGTCGCCGCCTATAGCTACCGCCACCTCCAGGCGCGTGCCTAACCGCCTGGCGTTCTCGAAGTGCTTGGCGCCCGTCTTGTGGCGCTGCCAGTGCATGGCCGTGGTGTTACGGTCCAGCACCTGCATGCGGTACATACCGATGTTCAGCTCGCCGCCGTCAGGGTCCTTGGTTACCACCAGCGGCAGCGTTATGAACGGACCGCCGTCCTGGGGCCACGTCTTGAGCACCGGGATGCGCGAGAGGTCGACCTCGTCGCCGCGCCACACGACCTGCTGTACCGGCGCGTTGCGCACACGCTTGGGTGGCAGCGCGGCCACCTCGCGCAGCTTCGGGAGGTTAGACATGAGGCCGATAAGCCCGCCGCCCAGCTTCACGTCAATCAGCGAACGCAGGCGGTCGCCGATGTCGTTCAGGTCGTTCACGCCCAGCGCCCAGGCCATGCGCTGGCGCGTACCGTACAGGTTCATTGCCACGGGCATGTCGAGCCTCTCGCCACGTTCGTTGACGGGTTGCTCGAACAAAAGCGCGGGCCCGCCGGACTTGACGGCGCGGTCGGCTATCTCCGACATCTCGAGGTGCGTGCTAACAGGCACGCTCACGCGCTGCAACTGGCCGCGCTGCTCGAGCAGGTTGAGGAAATCTCGCAAGTCGTTGAAGCGCAGGTCGCTCGGGCTCATGCCTCCATGCTATCCAAGCTGCGTTGACCGCGGGCGCCGGAACGCGGATCTGCCTGCGCCGGAGGGGCGTCCGTTGCCAACTCGGCTCCGGTCTCGAGGAGCAGCGTCAGCGCCGCCCGCAGTTCGTCGAGTCCCTCGCCGGAGACCGCTGACACCGCCACCGCGTCGTAGCGCTGCGCCAGCTCCGACAGGTGCACGCGCTCAGCTAGGTCTGCCTTGTTCAGCACGATCAGCCGCGGCGGCTCGAGCCCCAGGTCGTCGAGGATGCGCTGCACGGCGTCGACCCGGTCCGGGGCGCCCGGCGCAGCGCCGTCGACCACGTGCAGCAGCACGTCGGCGTCGTGAAGCTCTTCGAGCGTGGCCCTGAAGGCGTTCACCAGCTCTTCGGGCAGGTCGCGGATGAACCCCACAGTATCGGTGTAAACGACCTTACCGCCCCACACCCCCAAGCCCGGCAGCCAGCCCTCGCGGCTGGTGGGCCTGAGCGTGGCGAACAGGCGGTCGCGGGCCACCACGTCCGACTTGGCCAGAGCGTTGAACAGGGTCGACTTACCGGCGTTCGTGTAACCCACCAGGGCAACGACCGGAGTGCTGCTCGCCGTACGCGACTTGCGCGTTTGGCCGCGCCGCTTGCTTATCTCGTCTACCGCCGCCTCCAGCGAGGCGATGCGGTCGCGGATGCGGCGCCGGTCGACCTCGAGCTTGGTCTCGCCAGGACCGCGGGTGCCGATGCCGCCGCCCAGGCGGCTCATGGCCGTACCCCTGCCGGCCAGGCGCGGCAGCTGGTAGTGAAGCTGCGCCAGCTCGACCTGCACCTGCGCCTCGCGGCCGCGCGCGTTCTGCGCGAAGATGTCGAGGATCACCTGCGTGCGGTCCAGCACCTTGAGCCTGGTGAGCGCCTCGATCTCGCGCACCTGAGCGGGCGCCAGCTCGCGGTCGAACACCAGCAGGTCGGCGTCCTCGTGGAACGCCAGCGAGACCAGTTCCTGCAGCTTGCCCTCGCCGACCAGCGTGCGCGCGTCGGGGCGGGTCTTGTGCTGCAGGCTGCTGACCGCCACGACGGCGCCGGCGCTGCGCACGAGTTCAGCCAGCTCCTCCATGCGCGACTCGGCCTCGAACGCGCTGTCGTTGCCCGTGATGCCAACCAGCACCGCGCGCTCGGCGCTGCTGCGCACGGCTTCGCGCGCGCCGACCTCGCGCTCGATCTCCTCCTCCAGCGCCCTGATCCTTGCCAGCACGTCCAGCTGCTCGAGCTCGCGCACGCTCATGGGACCCTCGACCAGCCAGTCCTCCTCGTCGGCGCCGCTCGGCGCCACGAACGCGATGTAGGCCGGTCCGACCTGCACAGCCGCGGCTGCGCCTTTGCCGCCCGGCTGCAGCGCCACGTCGAACGCCACCATGGCGTCGAGGCGGTTGAGGAAGAGCGTGGTGAGGTCAGAGGGGGAGAGCCCGCCCGGCTTCTGGTGAGTGTGAACCAGGCGCAGCCCGTGCAGCCTGGCGTCGGCCTCGCCGTGTATCTCCGGTACGGGCGTCTCGCTCGCGTCGCCCACCGCCACGGTGATCACCCGGCCGCGCCTGTCTATCAGCAGGCTCACGCCCCGGTTGAGCTCAAGCGCCAACTCGGCCATTGCGCGCGCCAGCTCGTTGGACAGCGCCGCCTCCGGCGCAACACGGCGCCTGTACAGGTTGCTTAATCGTTTGATCTGGTTCTTCTTGAGGCCCGACGTTCTGCCGTGAACCTTCTCTATGATCCGGCTCCTCTCCGCTCGTACGAACCGGTTAGAGGTCGCCTCGAAGCGCCTGCGGGCCACACGGGCCGCCGGTTCTGGATGCGGTTGACCCCATCTTAGCCCCGCCGCGACCCGTGCTAGGCTCGCGGCGATGCGGGCGCCCTTAACGACTCGCTTACTCCTGGCGCTGCTGCTAGCTTCGCTCACGCCGACCTACTCGCAGGAGGCTGCCACCGTGAGCGCCTACGAGCAGGGCGCCGGCGTGTACGTGGAGGTCACGTCCCTTGCGCGCGCTCTCGGCGTCGTCGTGCAGGAAGACGGCAGCGCGCTCACGTGGCGCGGCGCCGACGGTCCCATCATCCTCTTCGCGGGCTCACCCGACGCGCTGGTGCAGTTCCCCGGCGACGCAGGTCCCACAGACGTGGCCCTGGCCGCGCCGGTGCAACTGCGGGCTGGCAGCTGGTTCGTGCCGCTGGACGCCCTGCCGCTACTCGGGATCCAGGTCCCCAGTTTCGGTGGGCGACCCGACTACCTGACGCTGCCGGACGGCCGCCAGGTCGCACTGGTGTACCAGCCGCCAGGCGCCGAAGGGGGCTCTCAGGGCGGCGTCGACGGCGCGCCACCGGAAGCCTCGACAGATGGAACGCACGTGCCCGGCACCACGGGACGCGCCAGCTGGGAGCCGGCCGAGGCGCCACTGGCGGGCGTGCGCTTCTTCGACGGCGACGGCGTGAGCCTGCTGCTGGTCGACCTGGCGCTGGTGCCGTTAGCGGCGCCAGTTCTGACCGGTGACGTCGACGACGCCATCGACCGGGCGCGCGCCGCAGGTAACGATCACGTGCTGCTGCTCATGGTCACCTCGGTGGCCGAGCTACCCTGGACCGCTCGGTTGGTGTTCACACAGGACGACCGCCGAATCGAGGTCGGGCCGCCCTACCGCATGCTGATCGAGGCCGGCACTGCCGGTGCGGCCTCACCCGGAAGCCCCGTGATCGGCGCCGTTCTGCTGCCACCGAGCTTCAGCCTCTACCGCGACATGCTGGTGGAGTGGGCCGGAGTGCAGGCGGTGGTACGCTTCAGGAAGTAACGGGCCCAGCTGCACCTTGGCCCGCCGGAGGTTCGGATGTCTGTCGTCATAGCATCCGCGGTCAGGACGCCAATGGGGGCGTTCCAGGGCGCGTTCGCGAGCATGAAGGCCGGCCAGCTGGGCGCGGCCGCGGTCAAGGAAGCCCTGGTCCGCGCCGGGGTAGAGGCCGCCGGAGTCGATCAGATCTACATGGGTAACGTGCTGCAGGCAGGCCAGGGCCAGGCACCCGCGCGCCAGGCGGCGCTGTTCGCGGGCCTCAGCGACCGCACCCAGAGCGTGACCCTCAACAAGATGTGCGGCAGCGGCCTCGAGGCCATCATCCAAGCCAGCCGCGCGCTGAGGCTCGGTGACGCCGAAGTGGTGGTGGCGGGCGGCATGGAGTCCATGACGAACGCGCCGTACCTCGTGCCGGGCGCACGCGGCGGCATGCGACTGGGCGACGGCAAGCTGGTCGACTCCATGATCCTCGACGGCCTGTGGGACGTGTACAACGACAAGCACATGGGCTCGTGCGCCGAGCTGTGCGCCACCAAGTACGCCTTCAGCCGCGAGGCGCAGGACGAGTACGCCGAGCGCTCGTACCGGCGCGCCCAGGCCGCCATGCAGGACGGCACCTTCGCCGCCGAGATCGTGCCGGTCGAGGTACCGGGCCGGCGTGGCCAGGTCACCGTGGTCGAGCACGACGAAGGCCCCAGCCAGGTCGACTTCGACAAGATGCGCACCCTGAGGCCCGCGTTCGAGAAGGAAGGCAGCGTGACCGCCGCCAACGCCAGCACCCTCAACGACGGCGCCGCAGCGCTGGTCGTGACCACCGAGGAGGTGGCGGCCGCGCGCGGCATGCCGGTGGTGGCCCGGGTCCTCGGCTACGCCGGCAGCGCCGCTCAGCCCGAGTGGTTCACCACCGCCCCCGTGGCCGCCATGCAGGCGCTGTACACCAGGCTTGGTTGGCAGCCGGCAGATGTTGACGTGTACGAGATCAACGAGGCGTTCAGCGTGGTGCCCATGGCCGCAATGGCCGAGTTCGGCCTCGACGCCGAGAAGGTCAACGTGCTGGGCGGCGCGGTGGCGCTAGGGCACCCCATCGGTGCCTCCGGGGCGCGCATCGTGGTCACCCTTATCAACGCGCTGCGCAAGCAGGGCGGCAAGCGCGGCATGGCCAGCATCTGCATCGGCGGCGGCGAGGCGCTGGCGCTGGGGCTGGAACTGGTCTGAGCTTCGCTACGGGGCGCCGCGAGCCGAGGGCTCAGGGCTCCAGGTCGGTGCCCGAGCCCATGCGCTCGGGCATGCGGCCGTGCTGGATGGCCTCGGCCACCTCGGCAGGCAGGCCCCACGCGATTACCTCGAACGCTGCGGCGGCGAAGTCGTACTCCACCTTGTCCATCACCAGGTCCATGCCCGTATCGGTGATCGTAAGAAGCGCGTAGTCGGCGCCCGGCTCGCCGTTGAGGGAGAGCCCCACCGAACCGGGGTTGAGGACCATGCTGGTGGCGCTGATCTTGCGGTAGAACGGCACGTGAGTCGAGCCGGCCACCAGGATGTTGCAGCGGTGCCGCTCGAGCAGGCGCCCCAGCGTCAGCGGGTCCTGGTTGAGGTTCAGGCGCACGGAGGTCGAGTCGGACGAACCGTGGAAGAAGCGCAGCCAGCCGGTTGGGGTCTGGATGCGCTGCTGAACGGAGAGGCTCTGCAGGAACGCCAGGTTCTCGGGCTCCATGACGCTCTTGGTCCACTCGAGGATCTCGTCGGCCACGCCCTTGCGGCGAGCGGCGGGGCCCGCGAAGCTGTACGCCACGCGTTCGTCCGCCGCTCCCAGGGTGCAGAGCACCTTGCGCGCTTTGAGCATCTCGACGGTCTCGTTGGGTAGCGGCCCGTAGCCCACCAGGTCGCCCAGGCACACGATCACCTCTGCGCCGCGCTCATCGAGCGCGTCGAGCACCGCCTCCAACGCGATGACGTTGGCGTGCACGTCGCTGATCAAACCGATGATCATCTGTGCTCCAAGCGTAACCTCAAGCGCCCCCCTAATGTGAAACGGCAGGGCATCGCCGCGGGCTCAGGCGCGGCCCTCGGTGCTCACACCTTCACGGATGAAGCTCGTTAGCAGCGCGATGGCGCCCTCGAGGTCGGCCTTGGAGACCATCTCGGTCACCGTGTGCACGTAGCGCGACGGGGTCGAGAGGGTGATGGCGGGCACGCCGCCGCGGCTCTTCTGAATGGCGCCCGCGTCGTTGCCGCCCAGCGGCAGGACCTCGAGCTGGTACTCGACGCTGGTGCGTTCCGCAAGGTCGATGAAGTGGTCGAGCAGCCAGCGGGTGCTGATGATGCTGGAGTCCATGACCTTGAGGGCGACGCCCTTGCCGAGCTGCGTGACCCGCAGGTGCTCCTTGATCTCGGGCGTGTCGACCGCCAGGGTGGTGTCTAGTGCCACGCCGACGTCGGCCTGACCGTCGTAGGCGCTGGTTATGGCGCCCCGCAAGCCCACCTCTTCCTGCACGGTGAACACGGCTATCAGGTCGGCGCCCATGTCGGCGCCCTGCAGCTGCTTGATGGTCTCGACCAGGATCCAGCAACCCTGGCGGTCGTCGAGCGCCTTGCCGGTCACCACGCTGCCCAGGTCGTGGAACTCCTGGCGCAGGGTGACCATGTCGCCGATCCGCACCTTAGACTTGACCGCCTCGGCGTCTAGTCCGGTGTCGATGTAGAAAGCGTCCAGCGCCGGGATCTTGCTGCGCTCCTCGGGGGTGCTGATGTGGATGGGCTTGCCGGCCGGGTTCATGAGGCCCACCAGCTCCTCGCCTGACAGCGAGGCGTGAACGGTGACCTGGCGCGCGAACAGGTTGCGCGTGTCGAAGCCGCCGACCGAGTGAACGCGGATGAAGCCCTTATCGTCAACGTGGCGTACCAGGAAGCCGATCTCGTCCATGTGGGCGGCCACCATGACGCGCGTGGCGCCCGGCTTGCCGCTCTTCTTGAGCGCCACCAGGTTGCCCAGCGGATCGACGCTCAGCTGGTCGACCTTGCCGTCCAGTTCCGCCTTGATGATCGAGCGGATCTTCTCTTCACGGCTGGGCACGCCGGCCGCCTCGCTAAGCTTCTTGAGTAGCTGGTAATCGGGTTTCATGACGCAGAGTCTACCGCCTGGACGCTAACCCCGTGGCGGTGAGCCAGTCGTGCAGCACGTCGGTCAGCACCTCGGGGCACTCGAGCTGCGGGATCCTGCCGCAACCACTCAGCGTCACCAGCTGCGCGTTCCGCAGTTCTGCGGTGAGGCGCTCGGCGTCCTCGGCCGGGAAGCTGGTGTCGGGTTCGCCGGCCACCACCAGAACCGGCACGCCGACGCCGTCCAGGCGGCCTTCGAGCGAGGGCGCCCGCCCGACCCGGCTGATCTCCCACAGCGCCCGGTCCCAGTCGTCGACGCTGGTGGTCACGGCGTGGGCCGCGCGCAGCTCGTCGGTAACGACGGCGTCGTCGTGGAATGCGCCCAGCAGGAGCTGCTCGCCGGGCGCCTCAGCCAGTTGCCGCAGGAACACCGGACCCAGCTTGCGCATTTGGGGGCTGTTGAGGAACCAGCCCGGCGCCTCACGACCGTCGGCCACGAACGCTGGCGTGCTGAGGAGCACCAGCCCGGCCACCCGCTCGGGGTGAGCCATGGCTACCTCCAGCGCCACGCGGCCGCCCACGCCGTTGCCGATGAGGATCGCCTCACCAGCGCCTAGCTGGTCGAGTAGGCCCACGGTCAGGCGCACCTGGGCCTCCGACGTGTAGGGGTCGAAGCCCACGTCGTAACGGCCGGAACTCGGCAGTGGTCGCTCTGAGAGGCCGAAGCCGGGTCGGTCGAAGGCCACCGCCGTCCCGTAAGCGGTGAGCACGGGCCCGAACTCGGCGAAGGTGTACGAACTGAAGGCGTAGTCGTGCAGCAGCACGAAGAGCGGCTCTGCGCCGGGCGCTTCGGGGCCGTCAGCCGGGAACACCTGCACGTGCAGGTCGACGCCAGCCACGTTGACGTACTCAGCGTTTCGAGCGAGCGCCGCGAGCGGCTGTGTCCCTGGTGCGGCCGGTACCGGCACCAGCATGGGAACGACGAACACCAGAACGACTAGGAACGCGATGACGAAGAGAGAGACCTTGATCCTGAACGGCATGCCCCATGGTACGTGGGCATGCCGTGGTTGTCGCCCGGCCCCGTGTCGGGCCAGCGGAGGTGGTCAGGTGGTCGCCTTAGCGGCCGGGTGTCAGTTGCCCTCGAACTTGGGCGCCCGCTTCTCGAGGAAGGCGGAGGTGCCCTCGCGCATGTCGGCGGTGGTGGTCACGAGTCCGAACATGTCGGCCTCGACTTCCAGCCCCTCGGCGAGGGTGAGGTCTAGGCCGCGCACCACAGCCTCCTTGGCCAGCCCCAGCGCCACGGGCGCGTTCTTGGCCGCAGCCTTGGCGAGCTCAAGTGCCGTCGCCAGGGCGTCGTCGGCGACGCGGTTGACCAGGCCCATCTGCAGGGCCTCTTCGGCGCTGACGTGGCGGCCCGTGAAGATGAGCTCGAAGGCGAAGCCCTTGCCTACCAGGCGCGGTAGGCGCTGGGTGCCGCCGTAGCCGGGTATTAGACCGAGGCCGACTTCCGGGAGGCCCAGTTTGGCGCTGGTGGAGGCCACGCGCATGTCGGCCGCCAGCGCCAGCTCGAGGCCGCCGCCCAGCGCGAAGCCGTTGATGGCCGCCACGGTAGGGAACGGCAGGGCGGCCAACGCGTTCATGACCTCTTGCCCAATGAGCGCGGCTTCGCGGCCCGCGAACGGGTCGCTTAGGTGTTGCAACTCGGCGATGTCGGCGCCGGCCACGAAGGCGCGGCCCGCACCGGTAATTACCAGCGCCCGCACCTCGGCGTCCGACTGTGCCACGTCGAAAGCTAACGCCAACTCGGCGAGCACGTCCTGGTTCAGCGCGTTGAGCGCCGCCTGGCGGTCAACCGTAACGACCGCCACGCCGTCATGCATGTCGATCTTCAGGTGTTCGAACTCGAGCTCTTCGTGCTCGTGATCGTGTTCGTGGGTCATGTAGTACTCCTTGCGGTGCGGCGCCGTGGGCCGGTGCCTACACGGCTACTCGTAGTCGAAGAAGCCTTCGCCGGTCTTGCGGCCCAGCTTGCCTGCGCGCACCATCTGCCTGAGGAGCGGGGCGGGCCGGAACTTCGGATCGCCGAACTCGGCGAGCAGCGATTCGCCGGCGGCCAGGCACACGTCGAGCCCCACCAGGTCGGCTAGCGCCAGCGGGCCGATGGGCATGTTGGCGCCGAGCTTCATGGCGCGGTCGATGTCCTCGGCGGACGCCACACCTTCTGCCAGGGCGTGCATGGCGTCGTTGATGTACGGCACCAGGAGCCGGTTAACGATGAAGCCCGGCTTGTCTTCGCATACGATCGGGCTCTTGCCTAGACCTTCTACGAACGCCTTGGCCTCGTCGAGGGCGGCCGGGTCGGTGCGCAGGCCGCGCACCACTTCGACCAGCGCCATCATGGCTACCGGGTTGAAGAAGTGCATGCCCACCATGCGCTCCTCGCGACCGGAGTACGAAGCTATCTCGGTAACCGACAGGCTGGAGGTGTTGGTGGCCAGCAGGGCGCCATCTTTAGCGACCTTGGCGAGTTGCTGCCAGACCTGACGCTTGACCTCGGGCGACTCGAACACGGCTTCCACCACCACGTCGGCTGCGGCCACGGAGTCGTAGCTGCCGCTAGTGGTAACGCGTGCCAGGGCCGCGGCGGCGTCCTGCTCGGTGAGCTTGTCACGCTTCACGAGACGCTCGAGGCTGTTCTGCATGCCTGCCTGCGCGCGCCCGAGCGCTTCGGGGAACGTGTCGACCAGCACCACGTCGTGGCCCGACACCGCGCAGGCCTGCGCGATGCCAGCCCCCATGGTGCCGGCGCCGATGACCGCTACCTTCATTTACCGCTCCTCTCGGTCAACCCTCGCTGGTGGAGCGTCACGCACGCGTCGAGCGCGGTGCGGATCATCTCCAGAACCGCGTTGTCTAGAACGTCCTTCGGGGCGAAGCTCGTGTCGCCGATGTTGTTACTGGCCGTGAGGATGCAGCCCGCGCGGACCTTGCGCAACTGACCCAGCAGGAAGAGCGCCGAGGCCTCCATCTCTATGGCCAGCACGCCGCGGGCCTCCAGTTGTGGCACCTGGTCAGGTGAGGCGGCGTAGAAGCCGTCGTCGGTCTGTATCAGGCCCACGTGCGACTCGGCGCCTGCCTGGGCGGCGGAATCGGCCAGCGCGCGCGTGACCTCGAAGTCAGCCACGGCGCTGTACGGCTCCCCCTGCAGGTAGTGGCGGCTGGTGCCCTCGTTGGCCACGCTGGCGCTGGCGACTACTAGGTGGCCGGGGCGCACCTGCTTAGCCACGGCGCCGCTGGTGCCGATACGTATGAGGGTGGTAGCGCCAAGGTTCACCAGCTCCTCGACCACGATGGCGAGGCTGGGGCAGCCCATGCCGGTGGTCTGGACGCTGACCGGTACTCCCTTGTAGGTACCCGTGTAGCCGTACAGGTGCCGGTACTCGGTGTAGCGGGTGGGAGAAGCGAAGAAGTTGTCGGCCACCAGAGTGGCGCGGTCTGGATCGCCTGGGAGCAGGACGATAGGGGCCACTTGGCCGGGTTGGGCTCTAACGTGGAGCTGACTCATCACCCCCAAAGATACCAGTTGCACACGTATGAACAGCCTTACGGAAGCGCCCGTTGGGCGCATGCTAGAGTGCCGCCGTGACGAACCTGGAAGACATCTTGGCGGGCCTGGCAGCGCGCCTGTCGGGCTGCCGCGTGGTGGCCGTCGCGGCCATGGACGGGCTGCTGGTCGAGCGCTATCCCGGTCCTGCCGAGGGACCCGATTCGCAGGTCTCGCCGGGCGCGACGGAGCTCGAGCACGTGGCCGCCGACCTAACCACCGGCCTGGCGCTGCTGGCGGGCGAGATCAGTAATCAGATGGGCAGCCGCGTCGACCAGTTGATAGCCCTGGGCGAAACGGGCGGTTACCTGGCGCGGCGTATAGGCGACGACCTGTTCTGCTTCGTGCTGGTCGACGGCACCGCTGACCTCGGCAGCTTACGCGACGAGGTTGAGGAAGCCGCACGTGAGCTCGCAGCAGTCTTCGCTTGAGTCGAATTGGGGGTTGACACAGATGCCAGCAGGTGAGGAGCACAAGGACGCCAGCACGTTCGATTCGGCCGCCGGGGTGGGCGAGCCGAGCTTCGTGGACCTCAATCCTTTGCTGGACGCCATGCTAGCGGTGCGCGGGGCCACGGCAGCGGCCATCGTGACGCAGAGCGCCGAGGTGGTGGCTAGCCGCTCGCTGGACCGGTCGTTCCTCGAGCGTACGGTCGAGATAATCACCAGCGCCCTCGCCGCCGGGCAGGCGTTGGGCGAACTGCTGGATCCGTCGAACGAGGACGGCGCCGGGGCGCCGGATCAGGTGACGCTCATCTTCGGCGAGGGCCCCATAATCCTTAGGCCCGTTCCGGGCGTGCGGCGCGTGCTGGTGCTGGCCCTGGCCAGCGAGCAGGACTTAGGCAGGGCGCGGCTCATGCTGCGCGGCAGCCTCGGCCGGTTGGCTGAGAGCACGCTGGCGGGACGGTAGCCCGAAAACCGGTACCCTGCTGGGGTGAACCCGCTCAAGTTCGATATCGATAAAGAGACGGCGCGCGGCCGCCCCACTAACGGAGCGGTGCTGGCGCACACGCCCGACGAGTTCCTCTTCGACTTCGTGCTGGCGATGCCGGGCCAACAGCCGGTCATCACCGCCCGACTGGTCACCAGCCCGCGGCACGCGAAGGCGCTACTGCGCAGCCTGGAGGACAACATCCAGCGTTACGAGCGGCGCTTCGGGACTATTCCGGAACCGCCTAAGCGCGTAGCGCAGCCCGGCGTAACCGGCCCGGACGACGCCGAGGACGCCAACTGACCAGGCGCTTAGGTGGGCCCGGTTGTCATGCCGGCTACCCCCTTTCGGGGCGGCTGATGCTGTCATTGGCCTTATGGCCGAGCGCCTCACCGTGTACTTCGACTTCCTCTGCCCTTACTCCTGGAGGGCCGCCGAGGTGTTCGACATGGTGGCCGAGCCGCTGGGCCTCGAGGTCACCTGGGAGCACTTCTCCATCTACCAGTTCAACTACGAGCGCCTGCAGGGTAACGGCAACTGGCAGCTCTGGAACGACAAGCTAGACAACACCGACGGCAACGGCTGCAAGGGCCTGTTGCCGTTCATGGCTTCGCAGGCGGCGCGCAGGCAGGGCGCGCGCGCCCACAACGCCTTCAGGCTCGAGCTGCAGCGCGCGGTGCACCGCGATTACCGGCCCCTCGACCTCGCCACGATCATGAGCGTGGTCGACAGCGTGGGCCTGCACCGGGCGCGCTTCGAGGACGACCTGGCCAACCCCGAGAACCGCACCGTCCTGGCGCAGGAGCACGCGCGTGCGGCGGCGCTCGACCTGTTCGGAACCCCAACGGTGGTGTTCCCGGAGGGCGGTGCGGCGTACTTCCGCCTGCAGGACCTGCCGCGCTCGCGCTCGGAGGCTGTGGACCTCGTGCACGACACGCGTCGCCTGCTGGAGCGCTACCCCTACCTGCAGACCGTTAGGCGCCCGCGGGCCAAAGAGAACTGAATCCCGGCGAAAGTACGTGAATTCAGCGGCAGTAGCCTAGAGTCGCGCCGCCGTAACAGGTAAAGTGGCTGCGTGCGGCTCGGACAGAACGTGGGGCACGGTTCCGATGTGGGGCGTGTTCGACCACTCAACGAGGACTTTCACCGGGTGTGGCAGTTCCCGCTGGCTGGGGGCGACATCACGCTTTTAGCGGTCGCCGACGGCATGGGCGGCGCCGCCGCCGGTGAGGTGGCCAGCAAGCTCGCCACCGAAGTGCTCGACGAGTCGTTCTCGCGCTACGTGGAGGAAGTGCGCTCCGGCCACCCCGTGGTGGGCATCGACAAGCTGATAGACAAGGCGCTCAGGCTCGCCAACCGGCGCGTGTACACGGAAGCTTTCAGCAAGCAGAACCGGCGCGGTATGGGTTCCGCCCTTACCTGCGTGGCGGTGGTCAAGCGCAAGGCGTACGTGGGTCACGTGGGCGACTCGCGCGCGTTCCTGGTTCGCGGCAAGAAGATCTATCAGCTGACCAAAGACCACTCGTGGGTCGAGGAACAGGTCGCGCTGGGTAACCTGACGGAAGAACAGGCCGAGAACCACGAGTGGCGCAACCTGGTCACGCGCGTGCTGGGCACGCGCCCAACGGTCGCGCCCGACGTCATAGAGCTCGAGGTTCAGAAGGGCGACGTCTTCGTTCTCTCGACCGACGGACTGCACGGCCTGGTGAAGCCGGAGGAGATCCTCGCCGAGATAAAACGCACCGAGAACCGCCAAACGAACGTAGAAGTAATGCTTACCCTAGCCAACGAGCGTGGTGGGCCGGATAACATCACTGTAGTGATAGCGGAGATAGACACATGATCATCTTGTTGGTCATGGGTGCGCTGCTGGTAGCGGTGCTGCTACGTGCCCCGGTGTGGGTGCTCGGCGTCCTGATGAGCCTGGCGCTGGTTCTGGCCGTGGGCGTGGTGCTGATGGGTGACCTGCAGCGCGGCATGGCTCCGCTGCTGCTGACGCTGCTGGGGCTGGGCTTGCTTATGCCCGGGGCTGTCAAGGCCGCGCGCAGCGCCCGCGTGGCGCCAGCGCGCCGCAAGGGCAAGCGCAACCCGACCGAGGTCAAGGGCACCAAGGGCTCCAAAGTCTCCAACTTCGACGTGGCCGACGTGCCCGGTTACGAACTGCTCGAGAAGGTAGGTTCCGGCGGCATGGCGAGCGTCTTCCGGGCGCGGCGCCTGGCCGACGGCGCCGTGGTGGCGCTGAAGATACCCATGGAGCAGTACGTGGCCGACGCCAAGTTCATCCGCCGCTTCCACCGCGAGGCCGAGGTGGCGCAGCGCCTGAACCACACGAACATCGTGCGCACCTACGAGCACGGTGCCAGCGGCGTGCAGCATTACATGGTCATGGAGTTCGTCGACGGCCGCTCGCTCGAGAGTTACATCGAGACTAATGAGTTGGACATCGAGCTCTCGGTCGAGATAATGCAGCGCGTGGTGAGCGCCCTGCAGCATATTCACTCTGCTGGCATCATCCACCGCGACATCAAGCCCGCCAACGTCATGATCACGCGCGGCGGGGTCAGCCAGACGGACGGCGGCGGGCGGCGCCTCAAGTCAGACGCCGTGAAGCTCATGGACTTCGGCATCGCTGGTGGCAAGGTCATGTCGCGCCTCACCATGACCGGTGCTCGAGTGGGCACCCCGGTGTACATGTCGCCCGAGCAGGCGCGCGGCCTCAAGATCGATCACCGTTCCGACATCTACAGCTTGGGCCTCGTGTTCTACGAGATGCTCACGGGCCAGACCGCCTTCAAGGGCGGTTACGAGGCCATCGTTCACCAGCAGATCTTCCAGACGCCGCCGCCTCCCAGGCAGGTCGACCTGCGGCTACCGAAGTCGCTGGATCAGCTGGTAATGCGCATGATCGCTAAGGACCCTGACGAGCGGCCAACGCTGGACGAGGTCATCGACACCCTGGAGAACGTGGACTTCGACTCGGTGGAGGAGGCGAACCTGCCGACGCGGCTGCTCCTCACCGTCAGCGCGCGCCAGGGCGTTCTGCGGATCTTGGATCCCGACGGCAACCTGCACACCTCTATCGGCGATATCGGTGTTGGTGGCGGCAACTTCTCAGCTGCGCCGCTGTCCGTGACGGTGGATTCGCGGGGCGACATCTTCGCCGCCATCTTCGAGTACCGCGTGGGCGAGCAGGATCACCGCATGATCCACAAGCTCGGCCCCGATGGCTCGCCCAAGTTGTCGTTCGGCAGTTACGGCATGCAGCCTGGAGAGTTCCTCTACCCGGTCTCGGTAGCGGTCGCGCCTGACGACTCGGTGTACGTGCTCGACGGCGAGACGCACCTCGTTTCGCGCTTCACTAACGACGGGCGTTACCTCACCAGCTTCGGTGGCCGCGGTAAGGGGCACGGTGAGTTCAACGACCCGCGCATCATCTGCATCGACGCGCGCGGCCGGGTGTACGTGCTGGATTACGGTAACCGCCAGGTGCAGCGTTTGGACGCCGACGGTAACTACCAGACCCGCTGGGCGTTCAAGCTGGCGGCGGACCGGTCGGAGCTGCGGCAGCTGGACGGCGTGACCGTTGACTTCGGCGGCAACGTTTACATCAGCGACGTCACTGCCGGCAAGATCCGGAAGGTGACGGCCGATGGCAAGGTTGGCATGTCGTTCGCTCTCGAGGCGCGTCAGGGTGAATCGACCGACGCGTTGGTGGACCTGGGCGTGGACGATACGGGTCACCTTTACGCTGCCCGCAGGAGCGGTCACTTGATCCGCAAGTTCGATCCGGCTGGCAGGCTGCTGCAGACCTTCGAGACGTACGCCCCGGTGGTGCAGATGATGGTGGACGTGCGCGACAAGTACGAGGTTCAGGCGCCTGCGTCTTCGCAGGCAGCTATTAACTGATTATCAGTACCGTTTACAGCCCGGGTATGAGGCTGATTATTCGCAGGAACACGCCCGCGAAGAAGTTCATTATGCGGCTGATGACGCCGGTGGCGCTGAGGACGAAGAAGAAGACCATGAACCCGAGAACCCCGAACTGCGCGACCTGCATTATGAGGCGCCTGACGTCGGCGTTGCCCCATGCGAGGGCGGCGCGCGCCATGTCGAGAGGCAGGATGGGGAAGAGGTTGATGACGGCGTGGAGTAGCGCCGTCTGGGCGGCGAGCCAGAACGCCAGGAACAGCGGCTGGCTGTTCATGGAGAGGAAGATGGCCGCCACGAGGAGGCTGATGAACGCCACCAGCAGGTAGGCGCCTATGCCCGCGAGCCAGACCCAGGCTTCGTTGCGGCCGCGGTTGCCGTAGTTGCGGGAGTTGGTGGGAACGGTGCGCGGCCAGCCGAAGCCGAGCAGCAGCAGGAAGACCACGCCTATCAGGTCGAGCTGACGCTGTGGATCGAAGGCCATGAAGCCCGCCAGGCGGGGGCTGGGGTCGCCCAGCTTGTTGGCCACGAAGGCCTGCAGGACGTTGTGGAAGATAAGCGCCAGCACCATGACGATGAAGGCGATGATGACGGTCGTGAAGTCGGCTTGCGCTCTTAGCAGCATCGGGTCACTCCGGCGTTTCTGATGGCTTATTGGTGGCCACCAGGCTCCTGGCCAGTTCGAGCTCTTGCGCGAACGTGGTCACGCGCCCGTCGGCGCGGGCCTCGGCCACCTCGTCCAGCACGCGGCCGATGGCGGGTCCGGGGAGCAGTCCCAAAGCTACCACATCGCTCCCGCGCAGCCTTCTGGGCGGAGGTTGGCGGTCCAACCGGTCCAATCGGCCGGTGAGGGAGGGCTCTGCGGCCCGTAACAGCCAGCGGGCTGGCGCGTCGAGCGCTTCAAGCTCTTCGTCGCGGATGGGGCCGCCGCGACGGCCGTTGGCGCGCGGCTCACGGCCGAGGATGGTTAGTAACCGGCTGCGCGTTTGCAGGTGCCGGCGGGGCCAGTTGAAGGTCTCGACGTGCTGGTCGGCGGCGGCCTCGTCGACTCCGAGTAGCAGCGCCAACAGGTATGACTCTGACGGCAGCTGGTTCTCTTGCCTGAGCGCGTCGAGCGCCTGGGTTAGGGGCAGGGCTTCGAGCGGTCCGCCTGAGGCTTGCAGCCCGAATATCGCCTGGAGCGCGCCGAGGTCGGTTAGCACGGTCAGTACCGGCGCCACGCGGGGCTCGTCGAAGATCAGCTCCAGTTCGGCGCGCGAGCGGCTATGGCTGACCTTGACGGGCCGGGCGGTGCCGAGCCGCTCCGGCGCGAGCACGGCGCGGGCCCTCTCGGCCGTGTCGGTCTCGAAGCCGAAGCCGAGACGGCCCGCGAGCCGCGCGCCGCGCAGCACCCGTGTGGGGTCCTCGACGAACGAGAGGGGGTGCAGCACCCTGAGTTGCCGGGCGTTGAGGTCCGCTTCGCCTTGGTACGGGTCGAGCAGTTCTGCCGGTTGCGGGTTGAGCCTCAGGGCCATGGCGTTGACCGTGAAGTCGCGGCGCGCCATGTCTTTCTGGATGCTGCTCGGTACCACGTCGGGCAGGGCGCCCGGCCACGCGTAGGTCTCTTCGCGCGCTGCGGCCACGTCGAGTTCGAGGCCGCTAGGGAGCGCTAGCGTGGCGGTGCCGAACTCCACGTGGGCGGAGAGGGTGCCGCCTAGCGCGGCCTGCAGCATGGTGCCGAAGCGGGCGGCGTCGCCGACCACGACCAGGTCGATGTCTTTGACGCCAGCGCCGAGCAGCAGGTCGCGGACGGTGCCGCCGACCAGGTACAGGGCCGAGTCGCCTGCGAGTTGGCGGGCGCGCTCAAGCGCCTCACGGGCGCTGGGCGGCAAGCGTTCGAGCAGTCTGCCGGCGCGGTCGTCTTGCGGGCGTTGGTGGCGCGCGCCGATTATGTCGGTGCGGGTGACTATGCCGATGAGGGCGCCGTCTTCGACGATGGGGATGCGGCCGATGTTGTTGTCGAGCACCATGGTTTCGAGTTGGCTGAGCGTTGCTTCCGGAGACGCGCTCACCACCCCGCGGCTCATGAAGCCCGTCACGCGGCTGGTGCCCATGCCGTGCCGCAGTGCCCGGTCGAGGTCGCGGCGGGAGACCACTCCAACGACCGCGCCAGAAGGGTCGAGTACGGGCATGCCGTTGTGGCCGAACAGCAGGAGTTTCTCCACGGCGTCGGATACGGTCGCGCTTTGCGGCAGGCTCTTTACTGGGCTGCTCATGAGGTCTCTGGCGCGCACGGTGGGCGCCGCGTGCTGGGCTAGCGCCTCGAGCACGCTTGCGAGGGTGGCGTCGGGCGGCTCGCTGCTCTTGCCGAACGCGGCGCCGGCGTGTCCTCCGCCGCCTATGGCGCTGGCTAGCGCTGCGGCGCAGTCGAAGCGTTCGTTGCTGCGGGCGAACACTAGGGTGACGCCGTCCATGGCTACGGCCACCACAGCGGCGTCGACCGCGTAAAGGTCGATTAGGTCGTTGACTAGGCCGCTGACGGCGGGCACGTACTGCGGGTGTGTGAAGGCGGCCGTAACGACGGGTCTGCCGGCCACTTCGCCGCTGCTGGCGTGTTGCAGGAGGGCCTCTCGGAAAGTTAGCTGTTCGGGGGTTAGTTGCTCGTGCGCGAAGCGCCGCACCACTCCCAGGTTGGCGCCACTGGCGAGTAGGTGGGCGGCGGCTCGGTAGTCGTCGGGGGTGGTGAGGTCGAAGGTGAGGTTGCCGGAGTCTTCGTGTATGGCGAGGAGCGCCAGGGTGGCTACGGGGGCGGGTATGGGCACCGCTGTGGCGTGCAGTTCGCGCGCTAGGAGGGTGGTGGTGGCGCCAACTTGTTGCACGATGCCGCGGGCGGCGACGATGGCGTTGGCTGGCGTGGGGTGGTGGTCGTAGACGGTGACTGTGACCTTGCCGAGCAGCTGGTCGAACGGTTTTATGCGGGTTGGGTCGGCGGTGTCGACGACTACGAGCTCACTTACCGCGTTCAGGTCGATGGCGTCGTGGGGTAAGAGGTCGAGTTCGTCGCGGTAGAGGCGGAGGAAAGCTTGGATCTGGCGGCTAAGCGTGCCTTGGGTGGTGGCTATGGAGCCTGGGAACAGCAGCTTGGCGAGCGCGAGGCTGGCGAGCGCGTCGAAGTCGGGTTGTTCGTGCGTGACGATTAGGCGCATGGTGGGGGTCGCTCACCGGAAGGTGATGCTGCCTGATCCCACGTCGACGACTGTGATGTTGATGACGCGGCCGCCTCGCTCGTACGTTTGGCTTTGCCATGTGCCGGTGTCGCCGGTTCCGCTGCGTCGGTTCAGGTAGTTGGGTAGCCGTACCCGGCCGGAGCCGTCGTCTTGGATCTCGACTCTTATGGGCGCGTCGTCTGGCAGGTCGAGGGTGACGGCGCCGCTTCTGGTGGCGAGAACTAGTTGCAGGTCTGTGCCTTCGTCGATGGCGACGTTGACGCTGCCGGAGCCAGTCTGGAGTATGAGGTCGAGCGAGGCGCCGGCGTCTACGGTTAGGTTCGTGCTGCCGCTGCCGGTGCCAACGTCGGCGCGGTAGTAGGTGCCACCTCCGGGTAGTTGGAGGTGGGTGCTGCCACTGCCGGAGTCGACGATCAGGGATGTGATGTCGAACTGGCGTAGGTCTACGTTGGCCGTGCCGGAGCCAGTGCGGAGGTCGAGGGTGAGCGGCACCTCTGGCGTGAGCTGTACTTGCCATTCGGAGCGGCTGAAGTCGAACAGGGTGCTTCTGGGGCGCCGTAGTTCGAACTGCAGGTCTGTGGCGCCCGTGAGCTCGACTTTGCTGGGCGCGTGCGCGTCGAACTCGGCGTTCACGGCGACGCCAGGGTCGGCCGGGCCTAGGCTGCTCTTCACGGAGCCGAGTTCGATTATCGCGGTCATGCTGCGGGCGTTGGCGGGGAGCGGTTGGCGGTACGCCGCTTCGGGTGTGGTGGGTGTTTGCCCTCGGGTGGTGAGGGCGATGAGGAGTATGGCGGCGGCGGCGTAGACGGTTATGGGTGCGGGGCCGCGCTTGCTGGCTGGTATTGCGAGGTCGAGCCCGAAGCCTACGAGCAGGAGCGGCCACCAGTGGAGCAGCGCGCGCGTGAGGCTGGGGGGTACGAAGCCGATCTCTATGAGGAGCCAGAGCGCGCCGATAGCGACGAGGGCGATTGCTAGTAGTTGGCGCGTTCCGGGCACCTTCAGCGGTTCTCGCTTTCTCCGGGCCCGACGCGGGGCGCGGGGGCGCTGGGGGCGGGCGGCTGCACCGCTGGTGGGGTGGTGGGTGGCGCGGTTGTGACTGGGGGTTTGGGCGGTAGTGCTTGGCGTTGCTGGCTGCTGTTGCGGTAGAGGAGGTACGCTCCGACGGCGATCAGCACGATGGGTACGGCCCAGCGCAGCACGGAGCTGAAGGTGCCGAAGATGAGGAGTTCGAACACGAGCCCGAACAGTACGAATAGTGCGAGCCCGGCGAACACGGCGCGGCTGCCGGCTTTCTTGAGGCTGGCTGAGTCTGAGATGCGGCCGTAGAGGTAGGTGCCGGCGCCGGCTGCTGCCATGACTAGTGCCCATGCGTAGGCCCAGGCGTCCATGCGGTTGGTGGCGTTGAGCACTAGGAGGATGAGCCCGGTGACGGTGACGATTGAGCCGGGTACGGCTAGTGAGCCGTTGCCGACGTTGGTCGTGAACGCGACAAATAGGAGGATGACGCCTGGGATTATGACGAAGAAGGGCCAGCCGAAGTCCTGTAGGTTGAGGGCTGGTCCGATGAGGAATATCAGTCCCAGGACGACTAGTCCGATCCCTATGCCCATGTCGCGTTGTTTCATGTGCGGCACCTCCTGCTTAGAGTGTAACGGTGCCGCGTCATGCTTGCGTAGGCAGCGCCTGCGTGGGACGCGTTACTTGGGCGGTGGGTGCTAGTGCAGCACTTTGGTTGCGCTGTTGATCTGGGCTACCAGTGCGTTCATGGCGGCCCTTGCATGCAGGAGCCCGTTCTCGATGAATACGTCGGATGTGCGGTCGCCGAATCCGGCTGATCCGATGACGTATAGGCCCGGTACGTTGCTTTGGAAGGTTACGGGATCGAGTTGCGCCGCTTTCGTGTCGGGTTGGAGCTTGACGCCGGCTGATTCTAGGAGCGTGGTGCCGGCCCTGTAACCAGTGAGCGCGTAGACCCGGTCGGCGGGCACCTCGAAGCGCTGCCCGCCGCATTCGGCGGTCACGTGCTGCGGCGTTATGGCGGTGACGTGCGTGCGGAAGTGCGCCGTGATGGAGCCTTCTTTTATGCGGTTCTCTAGGTTGGGTTTTATCCAGTACTTGAGGCTGTGCCTGAGGGTCTCGCCGCGGTGGATCATGGTGACGGTGGCGCCGCCGCGGTAGAGGTCGAGCGCCGCGTCGGCAGCGCTGGAACCGGCGCCGATGATGACCACGTTGCGGCCCATGTA
>Ga0265293_10001143_pt1 | contig 59613 bp, 51 predicted proteins | sample Munlanlewell138R_FD_192505 | JGI IMG/M metagenome (GOLD analysis project Ga0265293, IMG submission 192505) | Leachate microbial communities from a municipal landfill in Southern Ontario, Canada - Leachate well 138R | ecosystem: Engineered > Solid waste > Landfill > Unclassified | place: Canada...
TATTGATATTGAAAGTGTTACGCAGAATATAATCGCGAAAATTGAAAAATATCAACTACTCCTGAGTTCTCATGACTTTAAGTATCAATCCGGTAACTAAAATGAATTAGGTGCGAAACTTGAGTTAATAATACTAGGGGCTACTGCTCCTAGTATTATTGCTCAAAAAAACAGGCTGTCATTATATTCTGGTTTGTTTCACAATTACTTTGATGGTTCTCCAATGCTAAACATCAATTATCATTCAGATGAATGGGGCATTTTAAAGAATAGATTTTATAGTTCATTTGGGATTGCCTTTCAAAGAGAATTTAATAGTAAATCAAGTATGACCGTGGAAATCGATTACAGAACCAATTATTGGGAATATGTTCTTACAGATTTAAAGACAAATTTAGTTGATAGTAGAGAATACTTAACGGTAAATGTAGGTTATAATAAAAATTATAACGTGTCTGAAAAAATTGATATTATATATGGAGGTGGTATTAATTTTAGAAGAGGATATGAATCAATTGTCGTTTCCTATGGTAAATTCATCGGTTTTGATACTTATCATCCGAACCTCATATCAAGAAATGTAAATGATTTTGGTTTAAATATTAAAACAGGAATAGAATATACTCCAGTAAAGTGGCTAACATTGTACTCATCCTTTAATTTTATTGGTTTTTTCTTTCTTGATGATCGAGAAACAATTGAGCTTTTACAAAGAGATTATGAAGGTTACGGTTACGCTGAGTACCCCCATAGGTTTGATTTGTCTTGGCGATTTGGAGTTGGGATTAACTTTTAATAATAACAGCACGATTTGCTAACACAGCCTTTGTCGTCAGCCTGTAAAAAACTTCGATTTTTACATTCATGTAAATGAAATGTTTGTATCTTCGATAAAACATTTAGCAAACAGATCGCCGCAAAGGCTCAACCATTATGAGCAATGGATAAATACTCACTAATGGCAAGGCAAATCTAGTTAAGGCAATAAAAGCAAAAAAAGGCTGTTTATTTAACCATGATACATTTAGCACAACTTATAAAAGGAGTAAAAGTAAAGTGCTTTTCTTAATTTACTTATGACATAATTAATATGAGAGCATTTTTTTTTAGTTATAGCATTATCTATTTTTAGCCTATCTTTTGGTCAGCATAAGACCTTTAAGCAAAGGTCGAATCACGTTGTTTACGTTGGTCTTACCAATTCCATGTATTGGTATAATTTTGAAGGTCTGAATGACGCCAACAATGTTATAAAAAGACAGTTTCAACCATCAATTGAAGTTTTAGGTTATTTATTTTCTTATGAAATCAACAATAAAATTGAAGCAAAAATAGGTTACACTCATTTCTCATTTTTAGCAGACTATTTTTCATATTTAGGGAACAATGTAAGCCCCCGACCAACTACATCTTCCATTAGCCATTCCTGATCATTAACTTTGTCAGAAAAACATGGCTATACGTGATATAATGTTTAGGGAGATTGAGTTATGGAACTCAAGCAACAAGAATAAAGTTGATTTTATTATGGGGAAGAATTATTCAAAAGCAAAATTGAATATTGGATTAATAAGTATAATAAAGAGAATACTAAGCCAACAAAATCAAACTTCAAAGAAATCCCTATCACAGGGTCCGATGTCGTTCCTGAAGTGAAGCATGAGAAAACTTTACAAATAGATTTACCATCAGAAATTAAAATCACAGTCTACAAATGAGTTTTGGCTTAGATACTATCATGGCGCATTACAAACTGATGGCTACAAGGTTTACAATCATTATTGTCTGAGTAAAGAAGTGAAGCACCTGGCTTGTTGGGCTCATGCACGTCGCTATTTTGAAAAAGCATTAATTCAAGACAAAAATCGTGCTTCATACGTGTTGAAAGAAATCCAAAAACTCTATGCCGTTGAACGCAAAACAGCCGATCTCACCGCTAAAGAACATCACTCAGTTCGTTTAGAAGAAGCGCTTCCGATAATCAACGACCTCGGAAAATGAACGGCGCCCAAAGAACAGCAATGTTTTATAGGTTCTTCGCCAACTGCAAGCTCAATGGCCTAAACCCTGAAAAATGGCTCAATAAAGTGCTCGAAGCAATCGCTGACTATCCATGCAATAAATTACATGACTTATTCCCTGGAAGCTTGGAGGTGTAGTTGCTCAGGGGGATAATTTTTACATTTCACAAAACAGTTTACATCTTCTTAAAATTAACTCCGAAACTAAAATTAAAAACAACCACTGCTCTATCAAAATCTACTTTTATACTTTACAATATTCGCAGGATAAGTTAAACTTCTTCTCTTCAAATTCCTTATTTTTACAGAATGCTATATGCGGTAACAGATTTAGAAACGACTGGTGGAAGCATCAGAAACTCCAAAATAACTGAGTTTTCGATTTTTTTAACTGATGGTAAAAAGATCATTGATGAATTTACATCACTTGTAGATCCTGAACAGCCTATCCCCTATTTTATTTCTCAATTGACAGGAATCAATGATGAAATGGTGGAAGGTGCACCAAAGTTCTATGAATTAGCAAAGCAGATTATTGAATTCATTGGTGACGCAGTTTTTGTGGCGCATAATGTTGGATTTGATTACAATGTATTGCGCAGTGAATACAAGTCTTTGGGATATGAATTCAGGATGAAATATATGTGTACTGTAAAGTCTTCTCGTCAGATTATTCCTGGATATGCTTCATACAGTTTGGGGAAATTGACCAATGAATTAGGCATTCCTTTGGTGGGTCGACACAGGGCGCGTGGAGATGCTTTGGCAACGGTTGAGCTTTTTCATTTGTTGTATAACAAAGACCAAGAAAAGCTTAAAAGTTTGGTGCAATCTGATTTAATTCCCAAGCATTTGCATCCCGGATTAGATTTCGATGCCATTGAAGATATTCCTAAATTAACTGGGGTTTATAAATTCTATGATGAAGAAAGTCGCTTGATTTATATAGGAAAAAGTAAAAACATTCGCAGTCGGGTACAACAGCATCTTAAGAACAGAAAATCTAAGAAAGCCATCAGTATGTCTAAGGAAATTGTGCGTGTTGAATATGACATCACAGGTTCTGAGGCCATTGCTTTAATTCACGAATCGAACTTAATCAAGAAATATAAACCACATTTCAATAGACAATTGCGCAAGGACAAATATCCTTATGGACTTTTCAAATTTGAAGATGGAAAAGGTTATATCAATTTACACTTGGATTTAATCAAGAAGCGAACAGACCAACCGATAACAACTTTTTCAAGTAAGTTGGAAGGTGTAGGCTTTTTAGAACATGCCGTAGAAGAGAATCAATTGTGTAAAAAATTATCTGGTTTGTACCCTTCCACACACTCTTGCTTTCAATACCAGACCAAGAACTGCTTTGGAGCTTGTGTAGGGAAGGAAACTCCTGAAGATTATAATCAACGTGTAAATCACCTTATTAACAAGTTGAATTTCGAACTCGATAACTTCTTTATTGTTGACCAAGGGAGAGACAGAAATGAACTCGCCCTATTAATGGTAGAAAGAGGAACTTTTATTGGCTACGGATATCTATCCAAAAAAATCAATGACCAGTCGATAGAAACATGGAAAGAGGTGATTGACAGTTACGAAGAAGACAGAGATATTCGAATGATTATCAACAGAATAGTAAGGATAGGTAAAGGGATAGAGATTAGGAAATTTTAGACAATTTGAAATTAATAATTACGAATAATGTCCGATAGAACGGAATATCAATTTCAAATGTCAAATATTAATTATTTTATCCGTTAAAAACAGGCATACCTTTCTCAGCAAGGGATTAAAGAAGAATCAAATTTTTGGCATGATAGTTTTCTGATTTGAGTTAACCGTTATTAACCGTTATAAACGACTAGGCCCTCTGATTTTACTGAGATCCAGAATTTAGTTTCACCCTTCAAAATTATATTCTTCGTTATCTGGATATGTTTTCAAATGAAACTCTCCTTCTTCAAGAACTCCATAAGTGTAATATTTTAGCCAATCTCCCAAATTATAGTACTTACTATTTTCACCAACCGACATTGCGATAGGAAGGTGGCGGTGACCAAAAACGAAATAATCAATATGTTCTTTTTGGAGGATTTCTTTGGCGTAAATTGCTAGCCATTCTTCATTTTCTCCTAGGAATTTCTCATCTGTATTACCTGCTGCGGCTCTACTTGATCTTGAAAAGTAATTTGCTATTCCTATTCCGAAGTTTGGATGAAGTCGTGCGAAACACCATTGGAAAAACTTGTTGGCAAAAACTTTTTTAATGAATTTATAGCCATAATCTCCTGGTCCTAATCCATCACCATGACCGATGTAGATTTTCTTTCCCTGCGCTTCAAATGTAATAGACTTTCGGTGCATTTTTATGCCTAATTCTTTTTCATGGTAACCAAACATCCACATATCGTGGTTTCCTGTAAAGAAGTGTACGGTTATACCGCTATCTGTGAGTTCGGCAATCTTTCCTTGTAAACGTACAAACCCTTTAGGAATGGCATGTTTGTATTCAAACCAAAAATCAAATATATCTCCAGCTAAGTAAATAGCTTCTGCATCTTTGCTTACCTCATCAAGCCATTGAACGATTAGTTTTTCACGTTTTAAACTTTTTTCAGCGCTTGGAACACCAAGATGAAAGTCGGAAGCAAAATATATTTTCTTACTTGGATTTGACATATCGAATTGGAGTATTATTCAAATATGTTTTGCAACTTATTGGCCAAGCCTTCTCCTCTTAAATTTGTTGCAATTACTTTTCCTTCTCTGTCGATTAAAACCGTAAATGGAATGGATGAAACATTATAAGCTTTCCCTGCAACTGATGACCATCCTTTTAAGTCTGAAACATGGCCATCCCAAATCAATCCATCTTTTTGAATCGCTTCCAGCCATTTTTCTTTGTCTTTATCTAAAGAAACAGAGAAGACTTCGAATCCTTTGTCCTTGTATTGGTTGTAAAGATTTACAACGTTTGGATTTTCACGTCTACAAGGTCCACACCAAGCTGCCCAAAAATCAATCAATACTACTTTACCTTTATAATCAGACAATCTTAAAGTATCTCCTTCAGGATTTGGCAAAATAATTTCCTTCACCTCTGCACCTGGCGCAAGTGGCATTTTAGCAATCATCGCCTGCTTGTTTGCCTCAAATTCTGAAACTATTCTTTTGATGGTTGGACTCTGACCAAAACTAGCATTTAACTGGTTTACAACTTGTTCATAAATATCAAATTCTTGTTCAATATTAATAGAAGGAACAACACCAATTAAAGCTGGAGAATCTCCGTTTTCTTTGATATAACGCTGTCTTTGCCCTAAAAACGCTTGATAAACTGGTTGAAATTCTTTTTGAATCTCTGCTTTCTTATCTTGATTGGCTTGCAAATAACTATTGGCTGAATCCAGTTGAATTTTATAGTGTGTATTAATTCTCAGAAAATCTAGCAAGGCTGTACTAGAAGGAGAACCAACGATATTGGTGTGGTAAAGAAAGTTTCTACCATCTCCGTAAACACTAATTGTATCTGTGCCTTCAACAACAATATTGATTACTTGCTTGTCTTCTAAAGCTAAGATATAGTAGTCTTTATCTGTTACAGTAACTTTTTCTTCAAAAAAGCCGTCTTTTTTCAACTTTATAGCTGCTATTTCTACATTTTCCGCACCGAAATTTTGAAACAAGCGTATGGTATCACTCTCAGTGCTAAATATTTGTCCTTTTAATACAAAGGAGAATTTTTCTTGCGAAAAAGCAATTGTCGTTAATAAAGTAAAACTTAGTAAAGCGAATGTACGTATCATAATTTATTATTTATTTTCCAAAGAGTTCTTGCAACTTTCTTTCCAAAGATGGTCCTCTTAATTTTTCAGCGATAACCTTTCCTTCAGGATCAATTAATACAGTATGTGGAATTCCACTAAATTGATATTTCTCAACCATTGATGTTTGCCAACCTAATAAATCGCTCACGTGATAATCCCAGATTAATCCATCAGCTTTAATTGCTTTCATCCATTTGTCTTTGTCTTTATCCAATGAAACACTAAAGATCTCAAACTTGTCTCCTTTGTATTTATTGTACAAGCGAACAACATTTGGATTTTCAACACGACAAGGAGCGCACCAAGAAGCCCAAAAGTCGATTAAAACATATTTCCCTCTCAATGAAGAAAGAGTCATTTCTTTTCCTTCAGGATTTGGCAAAGCAATTTCTGGTGCAATATTCTTCTCCTTAAAATCTTTATAATCTTTTAATCCTTGCTCTAATAAAGCTACTTGAGAACCAATATTCACAGTCATTGGATGTCCTGGGTAACTTTTTTCGTAAGCTGCATGAAGAACTTTCAACACATCGATATTCTTTGCGTCATAATTATCGTATCCCATCATAGGCATCAAGTTCGTCATCAAAAGAATATGCGCTGGATTATCAGCGTCTTTGCGAATTTCTTTAACGATAAAACGATCCATTGGGTCCTTTTTCTTCATGACCATCTTCATCAATTCCTCTTGATTGTAAGATTGAGGATCTACGATAGACATTTGCCAATCGATAAATTTATTCATTTCATTCATATAACCATTCAAAGGTTCAGCCCAAGCGGTTCCTTTATAAACCACTGATCTATTGAAGTTATTGAAATCCAATTCAAGTGTTAGTTTATCTTCAGGCACCAAAGTCATAGGCACAACCTTAGGCTCTTGATTTTGAGAAACGTTTCCATCTACTCTTAATTGATAAAGCCCCATTCCTTCAATAGCCCCTTTCATCTTGAAATTTCCATCCGCATCAGTTGTTGCTTTACTAATAATTATTGGTCCACGATCTGTATTCGCTTCCAAAATCAATGTTGCATTCCCTCCGTTTCTCACCTTTCCATCTATAGAAACATTTGGAACTGCATTTGGATCTTTCATCATTAAACCTTGCTCTGCTCCTTCATTGGAAGATTCATCTGCTTGAACCAGTACCGAATTATCAAGTGTTTCCTCATCAGAACCACACGCAAAAAACAATGAACTTAATGCTAAAACGTAAATACTTTTCTTAATCATATTAATTTTCATCTAATAGTTGACGCATCAGTTTGTTTGCTGATTTTGGATCTGCCTTTCCTCCTGATGCTTTCATAACTTGTCCCATAAAAAATCCTACCAATTGCTTTTCGCCATTCTTATAACGTTCTGCTTCTGCTGGATGTTGTTTTATTACCTCTTTAATTACAGCAGAAATTGAATCTTCATCACTGTCTTGAATTAAATTCAACTCCTCAGCAATTTTTTTCGCTGATTCATTTGGTTTTTCAAGCAGCACTGGGAATAATTTCTGACCTGCAACAGTATTCGAAACAAAACCTCCGTCGATAAGTTCAATTAATTCTGCAAGTTTCTCCGGTGTAACTGGAAACTCTTCAATAGACTTCCCTCTTTGGTTAAGGTATGAACGCACTTCTCCGTTCATCCAGTTAGATGCAGATTTATAGTTTTTTGTATGTTTAATCAACGCTTCAAAGTATTCAGCAAATGGTTTTGTTGAAATGATATTTGTAGCATCGTATTCTGATAATTTTAATTCCTTCGTATATTTTTCAAAAAGCGCTTTCGGCAAAACAGGCATTTCTGCTCTAATTGCTTCTATCTGCTCTTTTGAAACATGTAAAGGTTGTAAATCGGGTTCGGGGAAGAAACGGTAATCGTTTGCATCCTCTTTTGTACGCATGGAAATGGTACGCATATTTACAGCATCAAAAGAACGTGTTTCTTGTGCTATAACCTCACCTTTTTCAAGCAATTCAATGTGGCGGTCAATTTCAAAATTAATTGCACGTTGCACATTTCGCATAGAGTTCATGTTTTTTACCTCTACCCTTCTACCGTATTCTTTGGTCCCTACTTTACGAACGGAAACGTTGGCATCACAACGCAAATTCCCTTCTTCCATGTTTCCATCACAAATATCAAGGTAACGCACCAATTGACGAATCTCTGTTAAGTAAACATAAGCTTCATCACCACTGCGAAAATCTGGCTCTGTTACGATTTCTAGTAAAGGCGTTCCCGCACGATTCAAATCGACAAGTGTATCGTAAACATCCACATCGTGGATACTTTTCCCTGTATCTTCCTCCATGTGAATACGCGTGATTCCAATATGTTTGATCTTTCCATCATCCATTTGTAAATCCACCCAACCTTTGGTGCAAATGGGTGTTTTATCCTGCGTTATCTGATATCCTTTCGGTAAATCTGGATAATAATAATTCTTGCGATCAAAATGCTGATTTTCTGTAATCTCACAATTTAAAGCCAATCCCAACTTTATGGCGAACTCAATTGTTTTTTTGTTCATCTTCGGAAGTGTTCCCGGATGACCTAAAGTGATTGCACTCACATTTGTATTTGGACGTGCTCCATACTCATTTGCGTCGCTGGAGTACGCTTTGGTTTTTGTTAACATTTGGGCATGAACTTCTAGTCCAATTACCGCTTCGTATGTTGCTTTTACCTCCTCTGATATCATCTATTCTATAAAATGTGTTTAAACTCGAGCGATTAACTCTTTGATAATCTTAGTCATTTTCGGCTCCGTTTGATTCGCAACATCGATTACATCCTGACCTGACACTTTAACTATTTTCCCTTCTACCCCTAAATCAGTAATAATAGAAACAGCAAAACAAGGAATTTCCATGTGGCGTGCTACAATCACCTCAGGAACTGTTGACATTCCAACTGTATCTGCACCTAAAATGCGAATCATTTTATATTCAGCAGGTGTTTCTAAAGTTGGACCTGTTAATCCAGCATATACTCCTTTTACCACGTGAAAATCCATTTCAGCAGCAACTTTCTCAGCCAATTCAATCATTCCGATATCGTATGCGTCACTCATATCAGGAAAACGTGGACCTAATTCGTTGATGTTTTTTCCAATCAATGGATTACCTGGAAAAAGGTTAATGTGATCTGTAACCAACATGATATCTCCAATTTCGAAGTCAGGATTCACTCCTCCTGAAGCATTACTTACCACCAAACGTTCTATTCCTAATGCTTGCATTACGCGAACTGGGAAAGTACATTGTTGCAAAGTATAACCTTCATAGTAATGAAAACGCCCTTGCATCGCGATAACTTGTTTTCCGCCTAATTCACCGAAAATTAATTTTCCACTATGTCCCTCAACTGTTGATACAGGAAAATGAGGAATGTCTTCGTATGAAATCTCATTAATAATATTGATTTCATTCACTAAACCACCTAATCCTGTTCCTAAAATAACACCTACTTGTGGCTTCACCTCAGTTTTTGACTGAAGATATTTTAATGCATCATTGATTTGATTTAACATAGCTATATATTTTCTTTAATAATTTGTTTTCATTGTCAATTTTCACTGTCATTGCCTGATAAAACCAAGGCTTTGAGTGAATTTCTTTTTTTACTTCTGAATTCAGTAATCGAACAGCGTCTTTCTCTGTGGTTACGATAATTTTTTCAGCAGAGGCAAAGTTATCAAATAATTTGTGAATTTTCTCAATATCCTTGATTGTGTAATCGTGGTGGTCACTAAACTTCAAATGCGTCACCTTTGAAGTTTGTTCTAAATGTCTAATTAAGGGTTTGGGATTCCCAATTCCTGTCACCAATAAAATTTCTTTTGGTGCTTCAATGGTTGATTTAGTGTGAAGGTTGATCAGATTCCCATAAACTATCGAAGAAAAGAAAATTGGAACACGTGATTTCATATTCAAGTTTGAAAGAAACTTAATTTTTTGTCCCTCTTTTAATAATTCCGGTGACTTTGTAATAATGACAATATCTGCTCGGTGTTTACCGGAACGAAATTCACGCAATCTTCCTGCTGGTAAAACAAAGTCCTTAAAGAATGGCTTGTTGTATTCAGTGAGTAGAATATTGCAATCTCTATGAATATAACGGTGTTGATAGGCATCGTCCAATACAATCACTTCGGTTTCAGGATGGCTTTCCAACAAGTGCCTTGCCCCTTCTACCCGTTTTTCACAAACTGCAACTTCGACTTTCCCTTCAAATTTCTGAGCGTAGTTTAAAGCTTCATCACCAACATTTATCACCTCTGCATCTGCTGTAACTTTCACAAACCCTTTAGATTGTCGCCCGTAACCTCTTGAAAGTGCAGCAGTTTTAAACTTTTCAGACAATACACTTAGTAAATATTCAACATGCGGTGTTTTCCCTGTCCCACCAACCGATAAATTCCCTACCGAAATTACAGTTGCATTCACTTTAGTGACAGGCTTGATATTTCTATCAAACAGCCAATTCCTAATTGCCATTACGAGGCCATAGATCAATGAAAAAGGAAGTAATATTATCCGGAGTAAAATCATTGGGATAAAAATAGAAAATTCTTGGTGATTAGTTGTGGTTCGTGAGTCAATATTCGCTGGTTTTGGAAATTATGAACTTAAGTTTCGGAGTTAACTTTAAGAGGATGTAAACTGTTTTGTAAAATGTAAAAAACTGTTAATAAAAGCCTTCCCTCCCGATGAAAATTGGGAAGGGGGAACAAAGGGAGGACATTTTAAGTGTAATTTCTTAATTTTATCTTTAATCCTATTGAATAGTTTTAGTGATACTTTTTAAAATTAAGTGTTTAGATATCACAGAACTGAATTTAACTCCGAAACTTCAGTTAATATAATAGTCAAGGAAACAACACATAGCTTAGATTGAATGTTAAAGTCAGAAACTAAACACCCTATAAACAAAGAAAACAAGCTTCAAAAAGATTTTAAGAAGTAAAAAAACTATTCAGCTGACTATTAAACAGGATGTAAGTTAAAGGCTGAGCGCTTATGCTCGAGTAAGATAAAAACTACATTTTTTTAATTATATAATCCGTTAATTACGATCATTTTTTATAAGCTTAACCGAATTATTCATGACTGAAAAAACAAAGAAGATTTTTGGAGTATGATTGATTTTCTGAAACAATCATCCGAGGTAATGATTCATAACTTCATTTCAATAGTTCTAAATTTTATGTTTGCAAGGTAATACTACTCTACCCTAGAGATAGCCGAAATAATAAAGAGGATGCTTTCAAAACTACGGATTTGGTTTCTTTTTCTGGTGAAGGTTTCTCGCATAAAGGATATTTAAAGTTTGTGAAAGTTATCAGGTGTAGGAAGTTGTATAAAGTTTTGGGAGAAAAAATTTTGGATGGGTTTGTTTTAAACCACTTTTCCATACACCTCTCTACCTTAAAACCAACCTCTTCCTCACTCCCATCACTTCCACAATATAAACTCCAGCATCAATGAAACTCAAATCTATTTCTGATTTGCTATTTGATAGTTCTCCACTATAAACAACTTTCCCTTCAAGAGATACGACCTGAAGAGGTTTTGGTTCAGTAAAGTTATTCATCTTAATTGTAAAAGTTCCATTTGAAGGGTTGGGATAAACATCAAAATCAGAACTTAGGGAATTATTTTCTTTTACTGATAAATTGCAGTCAGCTCCATTATAATACAAATAATTAGCTGGAATATTTGTCAAAGCATATCCAAATTGATTCCCACCCAAATAAAGAGAATCCATTGTTAGGTCACAGTTTACACCTATAGAATTGGGACAATTAATTGCTCCAAGAAGATAATAACCACCCATTTGAGTTAAGTATATGCGTGCATCGGGAGCTAAAAATAATCGATTTGCAGAGAAGGTTGGACCAATTGTTATTCTACTTGCCAAAATATCTAAAGCTGTTAAATTAAACTGAACTAATTGATCACTATCAAACCCATATAAAAGCTTTCCGTTTGGAGAAAATGCACAAAACTTTTCAGAAATAGTTGAAATGAATAATAACTCATTGTTGCTCACATCATATTTGTAAAGGTTATTTCCAACAAGTACATGTTCTTTTGATGGAGAGAAAATAATTCTACTTGATCCAGCGACGTGGGTTTTGAAATTTCCAATTCCACTGTCATTCACTTCTATACTATAGAGAGAATCAAGATTATATGAAAACACAAACCAACCATCTTCATTTTTATTAGATAATGCGGCCAGCGGTTCATGATTGGTACTGCCGCCATAACCGGGATCAAAAGGAACAACTGTATTCCCTTTGCTTACAACCTTTCCCAATCCATTATTGGCATCCATATCAATCTCACAATATGTTAAACCAGAATTAAAATATGGACTTGTGTATAAACTCTCAACGCAATCACGCATAAAAATATAATAAGTTGAATTTCCAATTGGTGCTGCATTATTAAAGCTGAAACCATTGGGTAGTTTCGGAAAGGCAACTGCACCGTCAAAAGAACTTGCACAACCATTAGAATCTCCCAAAATACCATTTTCCATTATTTGGTGATTAGCATTCCAAACTGCTCCAACATGCGAAGGACTGCCTGGTCTATGGCCACCATTGCTATAAAATAACAACTCACCATTTGATGAGAACATGGAGGCAGACGCTTCAGTTGATCCCATCTGACTATTGGTTAAAACAGAAGGATTTCCACCATTAAAATCAATTCCAGCATTGTTAAAATAACATATATTGTATTCTCCTTGTGCTTTCGGAAAAGTGTAGAAAAACATTACTAGGGATATGGTAAATAGTAGTTTACGCATTTTTTTTTGAAGCAATTTACGAAAAAAATGCTAAAAACTAGAAAAATCTAGACTATGAGGTGGATTTCGATAGGCTAGCCCTATTTTTCTAACAACTAGATTATTACCATAATATTTACTAGACTTTCTTAAACAAAAAAAGGTTACCACGAGGTAAAACCTCGTGTTAACCTTTTTTTGGTTGTGTATTCAAAAAAGGGTAATGTTCCCGATAAGCATTTAATTTTTTAAATTCGAAGCATAACCAATCGTATCTGAATTAGAAAGCTTTCTTTCTAGGTTCTATATTCTCGATCCTCTCCCTGTCGATTTTTATCGGCATCCTCTCCTTTAAATCTCTCCCTCAAATTTGGGAAAAACACATTTAAACTCTGTCTTAAATATGTTTTTCCCAAATTTGAACTAATTCACTCATAGTCTGAACGGCTTTCTCCATATCTTGAACACTCACATACTCATGCTTAGAATGTATCGCCATTTCACCTGTAAACAAGTTTGGACAAGGTAAACCCATAAAGGATAAACGTGAACCATCTGTTCCACCACGAATAATTACTGGACGCGGCTCGATGTTGGCCTTTTTCATTGCTTGAATTGCATATTCAGTAACATAAGGAACAGTTCTTAGAATTTCCTTCATGTTTCTGTATTGTTCAGTTACTTCAAACTCCATGCTAGCACCTTGATACTGCTCAACAACCATACGTGCTATTCCTTCAAGACGCTCTTCATATAGTTTTAGTTTACTTGTATCGTGATCACGAATGATAAATCCAATAGTTGCTTTTTCCTGAATTCCGTTAAAAGATGTTGGATGAACAAAACCTTCTCTACCTTCGGTAGTTTCTGGTGACCAACTGTCTTTTGGAAGTGAAGCAAGAATTTCTCCACCTAATTTCAAAGCATTAATAATTTTGCCTTTCGCATAACCTGGATGCGCACTCACTCCATGAATTGTTATTTTTACAGCATCTGCAGAAAAACTTTCATCTTCAATAGAACCTAAAACTCCTCCATCTAAAGTATAGCCATAATCTGCATTTAGTTTTTCCATATCTAAATGGTCAACTCCTCGCCCAACTTCTTCGTCTGGTGTGAATAAAATACGGATATCTCCATGCTTGATTCCAGGGTTTCCCATAAGGTATTCCACGAAGTCCATGATACATGCAATACCTGCCTTGTCATCTGCTCCTAATAGTGTTTTACCACTTGCAGTAATCAAATCATCTCCAATCTTTTCCTTTAAGTAAGGATGTTTTTCCACAGTGATTACTTGCGTATTATCGTCTGGAAGAGTGATTGGTTTTCCATCGTAATTTTTATGTAAAATAGGCTTAACATTCTTACCTGTCACATCTGGAGCAGTGTCCATGTGCGCACAAAAACATACTGTCGGAACTTTATTCGTCGTATTTCCTTTCACTGTTCCGAATACATAACCCCACTTGTCCATTTCAGCATCCTTTACACCTAGTCCAAGTAATTCTTGCACCAAGAGTCTTCCAAGGTCCTTCTGAATCTCTGTTGAAGGAAATGAAGTGGAGTTTGGATCTGCTGTCGTATCGATTTGTACATAGCGCATCAATCGCTCTGCTACCTTGTGATTGTAGTTTTTTATTGCCATAATTTTTGATCTTATATTGAATTGCTAAGTTAAATAAAAATCAGGAAGGAAAAAGCAATTTGATGAAGATGAATTCAACATAATAAACAGACACTTCACCATAAATAAAATCAATGTTTAACTACTAGTTGACAAAGAAAACCAGTTAAAAACCCTATCTAAAATTAAAACAAACACCTGAATAATAAAGACTAAGAAAAATAAAAGGTAAAAACACTTGATAGCCCAAGTAAAATTACGTATTTTTGAATAAAACAAACAATATGAAATCAAAAGAATATAAAATAGAAAGCATTCCTCAAACTGTTTCAGACAGTGAAATGATCATCTATTTGAACTCTTCAAAGTTTGGAAACGCTCAGGTTAAGCTCTTCAAATCCATTGTCAATACTACTGATAAAATTATTTCAGAATGGTTTGGTATAAGTGAGAAAACCTTTCAGAGTTATAAGAATTCAAAAGCTGATTTATCCATTAATTTTAAAGAGAAATTACTGCTCTTATTATCACTCTACAAAAAAGGCGAAATAGTATTCGGTTCAAAAGAAGATTTTAACGCTTGGTTGGCAAAGCCAAACTTTCATTTCAACAACAAACCGCCCGTAGATTACTTCAAATCAATATCTGGAATTAGATTTATTGAAGACAGATTAACAGGAATTGAATACGGTGATAACGTTTAAAAATGGAAGTTTATAGAATTTCTCATACAAATCATTCAAAAGCATTATCTAGCTCCGGTTCTGCAAACAGATGGAATGTAAAAAATGAATTCGTTATATATGCTGGCTCTTCTAGGTCTTTATCTACTTTAGAGTTAGTGGTTCACCGCAGTTCCATCAGTCAATTGCCAAACTACGAAGTCATGGTCATTTCAATTGCTGATGACGAAGAATTGTTTGACCAAATACCAATAAAGGATTTACCAAAAAACTGGCGAGCGTTTGAAATGTATCATGAACTCCAACAAATTGGTTCTAGTTGGTATAAAGACCAACGATCTTTAGTCCTTAAAGTACCCTCTGCAGTGATTCCAAAGGAATACAACTTCATTATCAATACTCAACACCCTTTATTTAAAGAAAAGGTGAGATTGGTGAGAAATGAAGAATATTTTTTCGATGGTAGATTGTTTTAGGTATTGTCTTTTAAAAACTGCAGATACGAACGACCGTTCGTCTCTGCAATTATTAAAAGACACCTATTTCCTCAATTCTGTTTTTAATTGATTTTCCAATTGTACACGAATATTCTCCATGACTTTATCAATTTGATCATCTTTTAAAGTTTTTTCATCATCTTGGAAGTAAAAACTTATTGCATAAGACTTCTTGTTTTCTGGTAATTTATCACCTTCATAAACATCAAAAAGATTCACTTCTTTAAGTAGTTTCCTTTCCGTTTTACGAGCTACTTCTTCAATTTCTTGGAATGTAACAGACTTGTTTAACAACAATGAAAAATCACGACGCATTGCAAAAGTCTTAGCTAATGGTTTAAACAGAACCTTGTTTCTATTGTCCAAACTAAGGATCATATCCCAATCTAAATCTGCAACATAAACCCTTTGTTTTAAACCTAAACTTTTATTCAATTGAGTACTCGTCCATCCTATTTCACCAATCTTATCTTTCTGAACATAGAGCTGCATTCCATCTTCAAGTATTGATTTTTTCAATCCTTTCATTGTAGCCATACCGTTTAATCCAAGGCGGTCCAAAATAGCAGTTACAATTCCTTTCAAAGTGAAGAATGAAACTTCTTCCTGCTTTGAATTCCATTGTTCAGGCTCTTTCATTCCAGTTAAGAATATTGATAGACGCTTGTTTTCAAGAAATTCATTATTAAATTTCTGATAAATATTTCCAAATTCAAATAATCCTAAGTCAGAATTTTGACGATTCTTATTGTGTGTAACCGTTGTTAATCCTTGAAAAATCAAGGATTGACGCATTACATCTAAATCTGTACTCAAAGGATTCAACATTTTTACAGAGTTTTCATTGGAAAATGCCTCTCCTCCATGATCATCAATTAAATTACTTGATGTTAAAGAGTTATTCATCATTTCGAAATACCCTTGAGACACTAATAAGTCTGCAATGGTATTTAATCTCATCTCTTCGCTGCGCAAATTTTGATCAGAAAGACTGATGTTCCATTTTTGAGGAAGTTCAATGTTGTTAAATCCATAAATTCGCAATACTTCTTCGATAACATCAGCTTCACGGGTAACATCTACGCGGTAGGTAGGGATTTTCAATTTAACTTGATCTCCATTATTTTGTAAAATCTGGATATCTAAAGCATTTAAAATCTCTCCTACTTTATCAACCTCAATATCATTCCCAATCAATTGATTACATCTTGAATAACTGAACATTACTTCAGTTGGTTGAACACGTTTCGGATAAAATGGAATCGGTTCATGAGAAATAGTACCACCTGCTAATTTAACAATCAGAGTAGCGGCACGTTTCATTGCGAATTCTATCATACAGATATCAACACCTCTTTCAAAACGAAAAGATGCATCAGTATTCAATCCGTGACGTTTAGCTGTCTTACGAACACTTACAGGATTAAAATATGCTGTTTCAATAAAAATTGAAGTCGTACTTGCACTTACTCCTGAATCTTTTCCTCCAAAAACTCCAGCAATTGCTAGATTTTCAGTTCCATTGGTAATCATCAAGTCTTTCTCAGACATTGTACGCTCAACATCGTCTAGCGTAGTAAACTTCTCACCTTCTTGAGCGTGTTTTACAACGATTTTACTTCCAATATTACTTAAGTCAAAAGCATGTAAAGGTGTACCCAATTCATGCATAACGAAATTCGTAACGTCTACAACGTTATTAATCGGTGTTAGTCCAATTGTCAACAAGTAATTTTTCAACCAATCTGGCGAAGGTTTTACCTTAATATTGGAAACCACACATCCCATATAACGACTGCAATCGTCTGGAGATTTAACCTCTATTCTCACCTTTTCGCCACTCTCAACTACTTCATAAGCACTTACGTCTGGTAATTGTAAAGAACTCTTTTCAACCTTATGAATCTTGTTAAACGCTACAATATCACGCGCCACACCTAAATGTCCTAAAGCGTCACTTCTGTTTGGTGTTAATCCTATTTCAATTCTATAATCATCCGCCAAGTTAAAATACTCAGCCGCTTTTTGTCCAACTTTAGCCTCTTTGGGTAAAACCATAATTCCATCATGAGAAACCCCTATTCCTAATTCATCCTCAGCGCAAATCATACCCAATGATTCAACACCTCTAATTTTTGATTTTTTGATTTTGAATGGTTCATCTGGTTTTGGAAATAAGGTAGTACCCACTGTTGCCACAACAACTTTTTGTCCTTCAGCAACATTCGGAGCACCGCAAACAATTTGCAACTCCTCTTCCTGGCCAATATCTACGGTCGTCACGTTTAAACGATCAGCACCTTCGTGAGGCTTACAACTAGTAACAAGACCAATTACTACTCCCTCAAGTCCACCTTTAATGATTTCTACTTTTTCTAGACCTTCAACTTCAAGTCCAGTATCCGTAAGTATTTCGCTCAAACGCTGCGGTGAATGCTCTGTTTTAACGTAATTTTTTAACCAGTTATATGAAACTTTCATTCTTTTCTAATTTCGATATTTTTCAAAAGCACAAAAATAGTCAAATTATTGTGTTTGGTGGGGATTGGATAAGTGTTAATTTGTAATTCACAATTAAAAAATTCGCAATTCGTAATCGACAATTCTATATTTGCAACTTCATTTTCAGAGGTAAAAAATACTATGCAGCATTATTCCCGATTTATTCCGTTCAAAACCGAGTTACAAGCGATTTCAATACCGGAAAAATTTACCTATCCATTTTACTATACTCCTCACCCACTTGCTGTTATCGCAGCGGAAGAGCTTCAGAACTATATTGCATCACATGATTGGAATCACAACTTTGGTATAGACCCGAATGCCGAAGGATTGGAAATTGGGAAAATGTTTGGCGTTTTGGTTGTCGAAAACACTCATGGAGAATTGGGTTATTTAGCGGCTTTTTCTGGAAAATTAGCAAATTCAAATCACCACAAGTACTTTGTCCCTCCAGTTTTTGATATGCTGACAGAAGGAAGTTTCTTTTTGGAAGGTGAATTGAAAATCAATGCAATTAATGCCAAAATCAATGAAATAGAACAAAACGAAGTCTTCTTAAAGCTAAAACAAGAATTCACTGAACTTAAAACCAAACTAAACAAGGAAGAAACTGCTTTAAGAGAGGAAATGCGAAATGCAAAAGCCAATAGAAAAAAGCAACGGGAGGAGAATGAGAGAAAAATATCAGAAACTGAATTTTTAGAGTTAATGAAAAATTTAGCGGATGAAAGCATTGCTTATAAAACCCGCTTATCACAATTCAAACTGAGTCAAAAAGAGCAGATGTTGGCAATTGAGATCCAGCTCGCTCCTTTTACCGAGGAACTGGATGTTCTTATGCAAAAACGAAAAACAGACTCTGCTCGTTTACAGCAAAAACTTTTCACCTCCTACACTTTTCTCAATCAAGCGGGTGAGGAAGAAGGGTTGCTCAATATTTTTAAAGATACTGCTTTTAGAAAACCGCCTGCTGGAGCTGGAGAATGTGCTGCTCCAAAATTATTACATTATGCTTTTAAACATAATTTCAAACCTATAGCTTTAGCTGAGTTTTGGTGGGGAGCACCTCCAGGAACAGAAATCAGAAAGCACAAACAATACTATCCAGCTTGCTTAGGGAAATGTAAACCCATTCTTTCGCACATGTTGAAAGGAATTGAAGTAGATGTAAATCCATTATTAGATAACCCAGGCATTGACAAGGTAATTGAAACAGTTTATGAAGACGATGCTATTCTCGTTATTAACAAGCCTCATGACTTACTTTCTGTTCCAGGCAAGGAAATCTATGACTCTGTTTATTCCCGGATCAAAAAACAATATCCTGAGGCTGATGGACCGTTACTAATCCATAGACTTGATATGTCAACTTCTGGATTATTGATCATCGCAAAAGATTTAATATCCCATAATTTCATACAGCAACAATTCATAAAACGAAAGGTTAAAAAGACTTACACCGCTTTATTAGAAGGATACTTAAAAGAAACAGAAGGAATAATCGACTTGCCTTTGGCACAAGACATTTTAGACAGACCTCGTCAAAAAGTAGACTTTGAAACTGGGAAATCAGCAAGAACAGAATGGAAGGTTTTAGATCGTAAAAAAGGAAGTACAAGAATTGAACTGACTCCAATTACTGGCAGAACACATCAATTAAGAGTCCATTGTGCCCACAGCAAAGGCCTAAACACACCAATCAAAGGAGATGATTTATACGGAAAAATAGCAGACAGACTTTACCTCCACGCTACCACTCTGGGAATAAAACATCCAATTACAAAAGAAGAAATGATATTTGAAGCACAACCAGACTTTTAGAATACTTGATAATTGTTGAGTTCGCTCTTAAACTCATTATTTAAAAACAATTATATGAATAACCAATATTTAAGTAATCCGATTACAAATAATTCGTAATTCGTAATTCGTAATTATTTACTTCGCACGAATAGGTGTTCCCACCATTCTCGCATAAACAGATGTATATTTTGCACCAAGAAATATAATTTGGGAAATATAGAAAATCCACGTCAATATTGCCAATAATGTCCCAGCGACTCCACTATCAGCGGCAAAGAAGTAATTTATTAGGTAATAATTTACAGCCAATTGACCAAGGTATAGAAGTATCGAAGTAAATAAAGCACCAGCCATTGCTAGTTTCCACTTTACTATTCCATCGTGTAAATATTTGAATACAAAGGTAAATACCAAAAAGTTGACCGCTAAAATAGAAACGTGTTCTAAGATTGAAAAAACAACTTCTTGAAAAAGACTTCCATCGGAAAGAAATCTTGTTCCAACACTAATCAGTATAGATTGAGCAAAATATATTATGATAATAATTGCCCCAAAAATAGCCATCAAACCGAATGAAAGTAAGCGTTTGACCAGTTCTTCTAAAACGATATTATAATGTTGAATAGGCACAATTCCAAAAAAAGTATTCAAACTTTTACTTAAAGAATTAAACATTGCTGTGGAAATAAAAATCAGAAATACAATACCCACAATTTGAAGAAATGGCGTCCCTCCTTTACCAATTTCCCATTTATACATAAGATCTGTAAAAAACGATACATCACTTATTCCCATATTGTCTTCCATCAAATCACCAACAATAGCAATAACTTGATCTTGTCCCATTATCAATCCAAAAGATGTAACAGCCAAGTAAATGATAGGAACTAACGCGAAAATGGCATAGTAAGCCAATGCAGCGCCATGCATAAAACTGTCTCCTTGAAAAAACTCTTTAAAACTAATTTTGGTGAGCTCTAAAATTTCAGACCAAGTTAAACTTCTCCCTTTGTTTTCTTCTTTTACAACTCGGATGTCATTTTCTTCTAGCTTTTTGAACTCCTTTTTATTAGACATAAATTTCCTTAGTTGATTTTAGTACTACATCAGAATAGAGAACAATTTCTTTTCTTCCATTATTCAAATCAAAGTAATTTGCATAAAAAGGACCTTTAAAATGAGCATATTTCCAAATTACTTCAAGCTTTGATTTATACTTGCTGCTCTCTAATGAAAATTCAATGGGACGAAACAAATATTGTTTATTTCCAATATAAACGCTATTTAATTCGCCGAAAAATCGACCTTCAAATAAACTCTTGGGTTTAAAATAAGCTTGAACTGGAGTGTACTTTGAAGAAATTCTCTTATTGCGCATCACTAAAATACGATCCGACCACGATAAAGCTTCTGCACCATCGTGTGTTACTAAAACAACGCCCATACTTCTCAAACGGGCCAATTCCCTAATATACTCTCCGATTTTCTTATTTAAATGCACATCTAAATGTACAAAAGGTTCATCTAATAATAAACAACGTGGTTCTTTTGCTAAAGCACAAGCCATTGAAAGTCGTTGCTGTTCACCTCCAGAAATGTCTTTCGATTTGACTGAAGACAAATCTTCCAATTCAAAAACCTCAAGCAATTCTTCAATAAACTCAGTTCTTTCTTGAATTGGTAAATGGTGTAATTGATTAGAAATATTTTCTTTTACAGTAAAAAAATCATCTAATTCAAACAATTGATTTACCAAAGCTATCTCTGAATGTCCGGCGATAAGCATATATTTTGGACCAAAAACCTCTTCTCCTTCCAATAAGATTTTTCCCTCTTCAATTTGCACCAAACCCGCAATACTTTTCAGTAAAGTTGATTTCCCCGTACCACTAGGTCCAACAATGCTAATAACTTCACCGGGAGCCAAGTTAAAACTTACATCTTTAAATATTGGTTTTGATGGAGTGTATGAAAAGCTGATATTTTCAACTTTTAAAATCAATCGATTAATAGTTTTGGGAAATCTTGAATTGCAATATAAACTCCAGGAATAGGATTGGTTAATGGTTCCATTTCTTCTAAATAAACATTCAAATTAATGGAATCCTCCTTCTTTTCAATGTCGTATTTTAGCACCAACACCTGAGAACAAGCCATTGGAGTAATTGCTCCATCCTCTCCTATAATATGAAAAAGAAGTACATTTTCAATTTCTTCAGAAAATGCCTCACCTCCCTTTTCTCCTTGAATGGTATAAGTTGAGTTTTCAAATACTTCAATATCTTTCACCTTAGTTGTGATAGCCAATTCATCTTGCCAATCATAGAAACGATTATTCTCAGACTCTTTCCCTTCATGGTGCGCTTCTGCAAATTCAGGAGAAAAGTCATAATTCATTTTATAAAATCGTGCTGTACACTTCATAAACATTAGATTATTTAAGTATTTTAACTAAAAACAAAAGTACGTTTAATATTAATTATTAGACGCTAATTTTGAACTAATTAACAAAGCGCTTATCTGTAAGCGCTTTAAGAAAGTAAAGTAAGTCCGCTTGCTCTTGATCAGTCAATGAAAACAATTGAATATGAGAACTTTTATTTGGATGAGCCTTTCCTCCTCTTGCATAATGTTGAATTACATCTTTCAAATTATCGAAAGACCCATCATGCATATATGGAGAAGTAATAGAAATATTTCGTAAAGAAGGAACTTTGAATTTACCTATATCGGCCGAATCACCTGTAATCATATAGCGGCCTTGATCTTCATAAACAGAATAAAGTCCATTATTTTGCAGTGAATTGTTGGTGAAAGTATTCCCTCTGTGGCATTGTGTACAGTTTAAAACTTCATCAAAAAGAATGTGTCCTCTCACAATAGCTGAATCTTTGATAATCCCTTTTTTCTTCCAGTCATCGTACTCGCTGTCTTCTTGATAAATGTTTCTTTGGAAAGCACTCAAAGCACGCGTAAGTACAAAAGGATCAAACTTTCTATTGAACAATACTTTCGCTAGACTATCATAGGCAGGAATATTAGAAAGTTTAGGAAACAAGTCACTTAGCAAGCCTCCCATTTCATTGGTATCTTGAAGAGGAACAATAGCTTGAAGTTCTAGCGTTTTTATTCCTCCATCCCACATAAATTTATCTTGGTGTTTTACATTCCAAAGTGAGGGAGCATTCCTTTTTCCAACTCTTTGATGAATTCCTACACTTGTTTTCTTACCCTCTGTAAATGCCCGTTTTGGAGAATGGCAAGTAGCACAGGAAATTGTGTTATTTAGTGATAATCGAGGATCGAAAAATAACTTTTCGCCAAGATCAACCAAGGTTACATTAAAAGAAACAGAATCTAATTCTAGAAATTGATAGCTTTCAATTTTGTCTTTATTATTACATTGAACTAAAATCAGAAGTAACAGTAATCCAGTCCAATATCTATAATTCATTACACTTTTTTCCTAGCAATATAAAGAATTTCTTTCGACATTAAACGATAACGCTCAACATCTTCAGGAGGAAATTCTTCAGAAGTATGGAATTCTTCAACTTCAAAACCTGCTCTTTTCAACCATTCTGGATAATCACGCCCGAATAAACGAACATGGTCTTTTTGCCAAAAATGTTTTTCACGTTCTTCAGGAGAAGTAATCGAAGCATCTTCATAAGTCAACTCTCTTGTCAAGTCTTGTGGAACTTGGAAAATTCCCCAACCGCCTGGTTTCATCACACGATTTAATTCGCGCATACATTGTAAGGCATCTTCCACATGTTCTAGAACGTGGTTACAGAAAATAACATCAAAACGATTATCTTCTAATGGAATATCATGTAAATCAAAATGTAAATCAGCCAAAGGAGAAACTAAATCTCCTGTGATATAATTCAAATTCTTCTGACTTTTAAATTTACCGTGAAAACATTGCTCTGGTGCAATATGCAATAACTCTTGTTGCGTCTTGAAAAAATCTGTTTCTTGCTGTAGATACAACCACATCAAACGGTGGCGCTCCAATGTTAAATCATAAGGACATAAAACATTTTCACGATGAGCTACTTCCGAGCCATAAGAAAGGAACTTGCTAAATGAGCGTTCACACACAGGACAAGCTACTTTATTACCTTTGTACAGCAATGGAGCCACTCTTTTAAAAACATAGCTTAAACGAATCAATAAAGGTCGTGGCAGCGTATTGAGTAAAAACTTATATATTTTCTTCATAATGTGAATGTAAAATTAATCAAATTCCATGTTTACAGCCTACAAAAATATAAAGTTGAAGCACATTGTCACAATTTAAATGGAATAACGTAATTTTGTTCGCCATGAGAGTTTTGTTTACCGTCGTTTTAAGCTTATTTATTTTCGGCATTTTATATGGACAAAATGAGCGTCTACCCTATACTATGTATCCCGATAAGGTGGTATTGCATACTTCATTGTCATTAAATAGTGCACCTTTCAAATTAAAGGATAATTTCGGAAATTTCGATAAATTAAGCTATCGTCATAATCTCAATTTAATTCAAGGAGTCGGATTAGCTTATAAATGGTTTGCTTTTGAAATAAGCTATAAACTTCCTGGGCATATCAAAAACACAGATAAATTCGGAAAAACAAGGTATTTTGATTTGGGACTTCAATTCAGTTATAAAAAATGGGATTACAGTCTCAACTTTCAAGAATATAAAGGATTTGGAATCAAAGATGCTAAGGTGATTTCTAAAAATCTTCCGCTTTCTCCTTCTGGATATTATTTAAATGGAAATATTAAATCTACCTCTTTTGGTATGAATGCTTATCGTTTTTACAATCCAGATTTAAGAATGAAACCAGCAGTTGGAATTATTGGAAGATATACCGCCCCTGTTCATGGGGCATATTTGAAATTAACAACAAATATTCACGGAATTTCTTCGAGAAACAGACTTATCCCTTATAACTATCTAACTACTCAATCATCAATTCACAAGGCCAATTCTATCTCGGCATTTGATTTTGGAGCAATTCCAGGTTACGCCTATATAAACAATATTGATGGATGGCAATTTGGTGCTTTTGCTGGATTAGGTGCTGTTATCCAAACAAAATTTTACAGTTTCGGAAATACAAGAAGAGGTTTTTTAGGTCTTGCGCCTCGTTTTGATTTAAAATTTCAAGCAGGATACAATGTTGATAATTGGTTTTTAATGCTCACTTCTCAATTTGATCATAAAAGTATTCGTTTTAAGAATTTCAAATACAGTCAAACTTATTACAGTTTGAGGTTGACTTATGGCTACCGATTTAGTGATTAAAAAACCCTGAAAACATATTTGCTTTCAGGGTTTTTAGTAAATAGTGGCTTGTCCGAAACAGACACTAAAATACTTTATTTTAGAATACTCAATCTATTATCTTCCTCCAACTCTTGGCGTAGAACCACCAGTTCTAACGCCTGGTGAAGGCCTTGTACCTGGAGATGGTCTCGTACTCGGATGTGGACGATTTCTTTTTGGTGGAGTTACACGAACACCAGTTCCAATAAAAATGGATGGACTCACTCTAATTTGAGGTTGATTATCTTTATTGTCTTGATTTTCTTTTAATTTATCTCCTGACTTGTCCAATACAGGCTCCTGTGATCTTTTAACCTCTTTAGGAGAAGAATAATCATCTACGAATGCAATCGGTTCTAATCCTAAATGACCATAATCATAAACAGCTTCAAACAAATCCTCTTCTGCTACACCAGCCTCTTCAGCCTTGCGTAAACCCTCTGCAATTTGTTTGTCGTCCAATTCTGCTAAAGTCAATAATTCCTTAGGATAACGGATGCTATCAGGAAGATCAGTCATTTGATTTCTCATCAATGAAGTTGTTTCATTTAATTGATAAGCTCCACCATAAATTCTTGTAATAAAATACAACTCCTTAGAAACTATTTCTAGAATATCAGGATTAGCTCTGTTGCTTCCAAAAACATCATCAAATCCTCTTGGAGAAGTATTGCGAGAATATTCTTCTCCTGTTTCTTCATCAACAACAACTAAATCATTTCTTTCGCCATCGTTATTTCCTAATAAACCGTAATAATTCTCATTACATTTTGGAACGTAAACATCTAGGTCAAATAATTTCGTATTCTTAAAAGAGCGTTCAGATATACTCAACTGCTCTCCTGTAGGCCATTTTACGAAATACTTTCCGTTTACATAATTCACAACACCGCCTTGTGGAAGAATTAAGTCTGTTTTTTCTGTTTGAATTTCTTCTCCGTTAACATGAATCATCTTCTCACCACTTGATTTATCAACTGATGAAAATGTTAGAACATCTCCGTTTACATTCATTGCAACAGCGCCATTTAAAGCAACGTTTGAACTAATTCTTGTTTGTTGTGTCTGAATCATAAAAGAATTGTCATCAGAAGCCGATAAAAGATAATCTCCAGCATTTTGAAAATCATAAGGTTCACCGTCAAATGTTCTCATGTGAGGATCTCCACTAGATTTACCGTTTCTATTCATTTCACATTGTGAGGAATTCAAATAATTTTTCCATTCTTCCCAATAATAACGCTTTCCTTTGTGGGTGTTTCTTTCGTTGTCTAATTCCGAAGAAGCAATCCTGTCTAAACGATCAATACGTTGAGCATCCATCGTTTGAAGTAATTCATAAGGAGTTTGATTAACTGAGCTAGGTCTACTTGGTTGTTTTTCACGCATAATTAAAGCCGCCATACTTTCATATAAGTATTCCCCTTTCGTATTATCCCATGCCAACATAATTTCTTTAATATGGTCAGAATCTTGTCTTTCAAATGGAACAGGTTCTGATTGAATATTTGCCCAAAGAGACAAGGCAAATAACTGTACTAGTATCAATGTAAAGTATTTCATAGCTAATATTTTATAATTCAAAGTTAATCAAACCAATTATTATACCAAAAAAAAACCTCGACGGATTGGTCGAGGCTTTAAAGATTATAAACTTAAAATTATCTCACCATCACCTTTGGTGCGGCACTGATAATTTCTTCTGATGCATTACTTTCAAAAGTTTCAAAGTTTTTTACAAATGCTTGCGCTAACTCATTCGCTTTTTTGTCAAATGCTGCTTTGTCTTCCCAAGTGTTCTTCGGATTTAAAATTTCTGAAGGAACATCTGGACAACTTGTTGGCATATTTAAACCAAACACATCATCTGTATGATATTCTACTTTATCTAATTTACCTGTTAAGGCTGCAGTGATTAAAGAACGTGTGTAACTCAATTTCATTCTCGATCCTGTTCCGTATGCTCCACCAGACCATCCAGTGTTAATTAACCAAACATTCACATCGTTACTTTCAATTTTACTTCCTAGCATTTCTGCATATTTTGTTGGATGCAAAGGTAAGAAAGGTGCTCCGAAACAAGCTGAAAACACAGTTTGTGGCTCAGTAACTCCTGCTTCTGTTCCCGCAACTTTTGCAGTATATCCAGAAATAAAGTGATACATCGCTTGACCTGGAGTTAACTTAGAAATTGGAGGTAAAACACCAAAAGCATCACATGTTAAGAAGAAAATATTTTTCGGTTCGTTTCCTTTTGAAGGAACCATGATATTATCAATATGATCAATTGGATAAGAAACACGTGTGTTTTGAGTAATGCTGAAATCTTCGTAATCTGGTGTTGAAGAATCTCCTTTAAATCCAATATTTTCTAACAATGCACCAAATTTGATTGCATTATAAATTTGTGGTTCCTTTTCAGCTGATAAATCAATTGTTTTAGCGTAACAACCTCCTTCGAAGTTAAATACACTACCATTTTCAGCCCACCCATGCTCATCATCACCAATTAAGCGACGATCTGGATCTGAAGATAAAGTTGTTTTACCCGTTCCTGAAAGACCAAAGAAAACTGCAGTATCTCCATCATGTCCAACATTTGCTGAACAGTGCATAGAAAGTACATTTTTCTCAAACGGAAGAACATAGTTCAATACAGAGAAAATTCCTTTTTTAATCTCTCCTGTGTACCCTGTACCACCAATAATGATCATTTTCTTTGTGAAATCAATCACAGCGAAATTAGCTTGTCTTGTACCGTCAATTTCTGGATCAGCAAAGAAGTTCGGAGCACATACAATATGCCACTCAGGAGTGAAATTTTGAATTTCTTCGTCTGTTGGACGCAAGAACATATTATGAGCAAACATACTTCCCCATGGCAACTCAGTAACTACACGAATATTCATCCTGTAATCGTCATCAGCACAAGCATAAGAGTCTTTTACATATACATCCTTACCAGTAAGATACGCCTTCATTCTGTTGTAAAGTGCATCAAATTTGTCAGCGTCGAATTTCTTGTTAATCTTACTCCACCAAACACTGTTTTCAGTTTTTTCATCACAAACGATGAAACGGTCTTCAGGAGACCTACCTGTAAAAGTTCCAGTATTCACCGCAATTGCGCCTGAATCAGTCATCACTCCCTCTCCTAGAAGAATTGTATCTTCTACTAACTCTGCTGGACTCATGTTCCAAAAAACATTTCCTAGGTTACTTAATCCTATGTCCGCCTTCAAATTGGTATTCGAACCTCTTTTACCAAATTCATTCATGATTTTATATTTTTACGTTGGGCTTTATAATTCTACAAATTTAAAAGATATTCATCTCATATACTCAATATATTATGTATTTTATTCACAATCTGCTTTTAAAGGTTGATAAGTCTAGTTTTTATAAGTTCTTAAATACTTAATCAACAACGTCAACCATCCAATTATCATAATCAATCCTCCTAATGGAGTAACTGGTCCAATAAATTTATTTATTTGAATTCCTGCAACAGGCAACAAGACTAAAGCGAAAATAGAACCTGAAAATAAAATTGTTCCCCACAGAATAAATTTATACTGGAGGGAAAGTTTAAAATCAAATTTATGTGCCACTCCACCAATTGCTAATGCGCCAATTCCGTTGTAAAACAAATAACTTGTTCCGGTAGCAAAACTTTTAATTTTCTCTTCCGTTATACCAATTGTTTCCAAATAATGCGCTCCCATTGCCCCTAGGATAATTCCAAGTACAATAAAGATCAATCCGATTAAAATAAATTTATTTTCACTCATTCATCAAATTCTTTGCATTCATTAAAGCAGCTTCGTTCACTTTGCTGCCACTCATTAATTTTGCGATTTCTTCAATACGCTCATCGTTATCCAAACGACTCAAATAGGTCTTTGTACTTCCTTTTTCGTCTTTCTTTTGAACCAAAATATGATCTGCTCCTTTACTCGCTACTTGTGGAAGATGAGTTATTGCCATTAATTGCATGGTTTCTCCCATTCTTTTCAAATGCTCGCCAATTTTTTGGGCAACTTCTCCCGAAACTCCAGTATCAATCTCATCAAAGATTACAGTAGGCAATTGTTGTTTTTGAGAAAGTAGATATTGAATGACCAACATTAATCTAGATAACTCTCCTCCAGAGGCTGACTTTTCAATCACTTGTGGCGTCATACCTTTATTAGGAGCAAAATAAAGTGAAATATCATCTGTTCCAAACTCTCCTAATTCAACTGTTTCAAAATCAAAACGAATAGTTGCTCCTTCAAGTTTTAATTGATTTAATAATTCTGAAACTTGTTTTTCTAATGTTTTTGCAACTTTCTTTCGTGCTGAGGAGAGCGTTTCAGCATATTTCAATGCTTTTTTGTTGACCTCCTGAAGTTCAGCATTCATTTTCTCAATGCGCTCTCCAATATGTCCAGTGTCTTCAACCTCTTTTGAAAGAAAGGTATATAAGTCAACCAATTCAGCTTGTGAGTTCAAATTATGCTTTCGCATGGCAGAATTATAAGCGTCTAATTTAGTAATGTAGCTATTCATCAACTCAGGTTCCAATGTCATATCAGACAAATCATCCTCTGCAATGGCTGCTATGTCAACTAACTCAACTTTTACAGATTGAATTCTTTCAATTAGCTCCTGAATTTTTGGGTCTTTTACATTTGCGTTTTTCGTCAATTTATTCAAAGAGGTGATTACCCCTTCATCATCGTCGTTTACCAAATGAGAAATTAGTTGATAAGCTGTTTTTATTTCTTCAAATTGCTCTCCTCTTTCAACCTCCTTTTCTATGCTTTCATAGTCTGTTTGAGATAGATTAAGCTTAATCAACTCTTCTAATTGGAAAGAATTAAACTCATGCTCAAGCTCTAACTTAGATTTACTTTCTTCAAGTTTTTTAATCTCTCTTTTTAAAGTCCTTGCAGAGCCATAGACCGTTTTTAAAGCGCTTAGAACCGAGTTGTTCTCAGCAATAACATCCAAAATTGATCTTTGAAAAGAGTTGTCTTTTAATGCTAAGGTGTGGTGCTGAGAATGTATGTGGATTAACCCTTGGGTAAGCTCTTTCAGCACATTTAACTGGACTGGAGTATCATTGATGAAAGCACGTGACTTTCCTTTAGCATGAATTTCTCTACGGATGATTGTTTCCTGTTCTAGGTCTAAATCATTCAACTTGAAAAATTCAGCATATAAATTCACATCGATGTTAAAAACAGCTTCTACAATTGTTTTCTTTTCTTCATCTCTAATGACAGAATAGTCAGCCCGTTCACCCAAAATTAATTTGAGTGCACCCAATAAAATAGATTTTCCTGAACCTGTTTCACCAGTAATAACAGTAAATCCACTCTTAAAGTCAAGCTGTGCATTTTCAATTAATGCAAAGTTCTTTACTGATAATCGATTAAGCATTAGTCAAGTATTTCTTGGTATTTAGATGAGTTTGCTGGATCAATTCTTTTTAAAGTATTCACCACATCAATTTTTTGTTTTCTATCTCCTTCAGAATAAACACCTTTCAGTTCATCTCTTTTGGCTTGAATGAAATTGAGGACATTTACTGAACCTGGACGAGAGTTATTTACTGTTAGTAACTTATTTAGGGCACCAGCAATATTCGTTCTTGCTAAATCTTGATTATTGTAGAGATTATCTAATCCATCTCTATGGTATTCATAGTAGCATTCTCTCAAAGGTGAGAAAAGTTCTTGTAATGTATTGTCCATTAACCAATATCTATTTCGTCTTCCTTTTTCGCTAGATCTCCATCCTAATCCTCCAGCACTTTGTGCTAGGGTAACTATATTTTGTGCCTTTGCGAAATGAGGATCACCTGCTCTTAAAGAGTATGAATCTGCGTCTAATCCAAGAATATAATAAGCATAGAAAGACAAAACTGACGCTAAATTGCTACTGAATTGATTTTCTGTAAATAATATTTGAGCACTTCGCTGAAAGGTGAATCCAAGATCTTGATCCAAAAAGTTGAATAAAGTGGTGTTGTAAGTGGAGTTATAAACTGGTCTCGTTGCTTGAACTTGAAGTGTAGCTTCATAAGATCCTGTTCCAACAACTTTTGTTATTGAAATTTGAAAAACACAATTAATTCTTTCCTCCACTGCATATTCATCTTTTGTCCAAGCAGTATTATTCATAAGTTCAAATATAGACTGTTCTAAATCTTTGAAAATTTCCTTTTCAGTCGTAGTGATATCTAATGCAGGATCAGAAACAACATTCACTTGGCAATTTAATTCTTGCGCGTTTGCAAAGGTAACAAGGAGTATGGATATGATGCTTAGAATATATTTCATTTCTTTAATTTCATTAAGTAATCCAAAATATTATTGGCAACAACTTTCTTAGTTGATAACTCAAATTTAGTGGTTTTATTGTTATAGTCCAATAGGGTAATCTTATTTGTATCGTGTCCAAAACCAGCTCCCTCATCCTCTAGTGAGTTCACTACGATTAAATCTAAGTTTTTCTTTTTGAGCTTTTCAGCACCATGTTCGATAGCGTTATTGGTTTCTAGCGCAAATCCAACCAAAAACTGACCTTCTGTTTTTAATCCTCCGATAGTTTTTAAAACATCTGGATTTTTCACCATCTCGATGTTCATTACATCTGATGATTTTTTAATTTTTTGTTCTGCTACAGATTTTGGTCGATAATCCGAAACAGCTGCTGCAAATATTCCCCCAGTGCAATCTGAGAAATGTTTTGTTGCCGCTTCCAGCATTTCTTCTGCTGTTTTAATATCTATTCGTGTAAGTTTTTCATGGTGAAGCACGCATTGTGTAGGCCCAGTAATTAAAATCACCTCTGCTCCTCTTTCTAAAAGACTTTCAACAAGAGCGAACCCCATTTTTCCTGTAGAATGATTTCCAATAAAACGAACGGGATCAATGGCTTCGTATGTTGGTCCAGCAGTCACTAAAACTTTGTGCCCATGCATAGACTCTGAATTTCGAAAAAACGATTCTAATTCTTCAACAATAGTTTCTGGTTCTGCCATTCTTCCCTTTCCTATCAAGCCACTTGCTAAAAAACCATCTTCTGCTGGTATTACCTTAACACCGTGCAGTTCAATTTTCCTTAGGTTTTCTTTGCTTGTATCATGTGCATACATGTCTAAATCCATTGCAGGTGCAACAATTACTGGACATTTTGCAGATAAATAAGTTGCTGTCAATAAATTATCACAAAAGCCATTCGCTATTTTGGCTAAGGTATTTGCAGTCAAGGGAGCCATAACCATTACATCCCCCCACGCCCCTAACTCAACATGGTTAGTCCATTCTCCATTTTCCTTATTCCAGAAATCAATATAGGCAGGATTTTGTGACAATGTGGAAACGGTTAGTGGAGTGATAAAATCAGAAGAGGCAGGAGTTAAAATACATTTAACTTCTGCCCCTTTTTGTTTTAATATTCTAATTAGAAACGCAACTTTATATGCTGCAATACCACCAGAGATACCGATAACAATGCGTTTTCCTTTTAACATTTGAGTTTTTTACTCTTCAATTGCACGTACAGTCAATTCTCCTCTTTCGAATTCATCGATTGCCATAGCAGCTGGCTTAGGCAAACGTTCGTAAAATCGAGAAATTTCTATTTGTTCTCTATTTTCAAAAATCTCTTCTAGATTATCTGTAGTAGATGCAAACTCTTGAAGCTTTTGAGTTAATTCCTCTTTTAAATCAACGTTAATTTGATTTGCACGCTTTGAAAGTATTACAATAGATTCATAGATATTCCCAGTTCCTTTCTCTAAATCAACTGTATCTCTAGTTATTGTTGTACGTTCTGCTCTACTATTTTTAAAGCTCATATTTATAAAAAATTATAATTAACTATTAACTAATTCCTTTTCCGCTCGCTTTTGAAAGACCTTTGCTTTTTCAAGTAATTCTGAGTCAGGATATTTTTTGGCGAAGTTATCAAATCTTTTCAATGTTTCCTCAAGATAGTACACTTTTTTCTGCTCTGAGGTAGATCGAGACATTTCATAAGCTTCGGTAATTTCATTATAAGCATACTGTTCTGCAACAAAATTTAATTCTTGAGCTAAATTTTCATTGTACTTTATAGTCCTTCTTTCGTAAGATTCTCCTGCAAATAAATAGCTGTATTTAGCATAAGTTTCCATTGCATTTTCGATACGTTCTTTCTTCTTATCCAAAACACTTCGCATTGCCAACTCATAAGAATTTCTGAATTGAATATAGACGGCTTCTTTTAAAAACTCAGAGCGAGGATAGTCTTCCAAAAATGATTGAGCTGCTGTTACTGCAGCCCTATTCTGCTCCATTTTGTCATACAACTTAACAGACTCAAACTTTTTTGTTTCTAACTTGTACCTCAATCTGTCCATTGTTCTGTTACAAGAATCAATCAAAACACTTTCAGGATAGCGTTGAACAAACAATTGTAAATCGTTAAGTGCTAAATCTGTTTCTTCTTGGTCTAACGAAGCTGAAGGACTATTCTTCACAGAGCAAATAGCTGTCATAAACAAAGCTTCTTCTGCATTTTCGCTAAATGGATAACGCTGTGTAAATTGATTAAAATAATATCCCGCCATGTAGTAGTCTCCTACCTCAAAATATGATTTTGCAATTCTATAATAAGCTACCTCCCCTTTATCGGTTTTAGGAAAGCGCTGATAAATTTGCTCGTATAAGGTTAAAGCCTTGGAATAAGTACCCTTATCATACATGCGATTGGCGTGTAAAAACTTTTTTTCGTAATCATCTCCTTTTACGATTTTTTGATAATCGCTACAAGAAAACAGAAAACTCGATAAAAGGGCAACGGAAAGTATTTTAAAAATCATTTTCATCGCTGCAAAAGTATAATTTTTATGTCGTGAAAAACAAATTTTAAAAGAGTTTAACTAAAAGTGTTGGTTTTAAGTTTGTTTTTGGGGAATTTATTCAACTGTCTCAAAAGCTATTTTTGCAACTGAAATGTTAAATCTCACCTCTAATCCTAAAATCTATACGTTTAATTTCATTTATTTTGTAAAAACAGATAGTTTAGCACCATGAATAAAATACACCGCACACCTTTATATGTAGCAATGTTGACTTTTTTTAGTCTTCAAGCCTTATTTGCTCAAATTCCTCCTGGTTATTACAATTCGGCAGATGGACTTAATGGAACAGCATTAAAATCAGCCTTGAATAGCATTATAAAAGGGCATACTAAATTCCCTTATTCAAGTGGTGGAACTGATGTTTGGGATATACTAAAGGAGACAGATAAAGATCCCAACAACCCTGCTAATGTGATTTTAATTTATACTGGTGAGTCAGTAAATGGAGCACAAGAGTACAACAATGGAAATGGTTGGAACCGCGAACATGTTTGGGCTAAATCGCATGGAAACTTTGGTACATCACCTGGGCCTGGAACTGACATTCATCATTTAAGACCTGCAAATATTCAAGTAAATGCAGACAGAGGAAACAAGTGGTTTGGGAACTGTAGTGTTCCCCATTTCTATGGTGGTGTTGCAACAGGAAACTACTTCGACGACGTAAAGCACCTTTGGCAGCCTAGAGCTGAAGTTAAGGGAGATGTTGCACGTATGATTTTTTATATGGCCACACGTTATGAAGGTCAAAATGGAGAGCCAGACCTAGAAGTTATAGATTATTTACCTGCAAACAACAACACAGCAGATCCTGTTCATGCTTTGCTTTCCAACTTGTTAGAATGGCACTTGGAAGATCCTGTTGATGCTTGGGAACGCAATAGAAATGACATTATTTATTACAACTACCAACAAAATAGAAATCCATTTATTGACAAGCCTGAATATGCACAATTAATTTGGGGAGATACTGCCACTACCTCTATTTCTTATGAGTCATTAAATCAGCCGAAAGAGTTGCTAAAAATTATTGATATGACAGGTAGAGAAGTACGTTATAAATCCAACACACTTTTGATCTACATCTATTCTGACGGAACACGCGAAAAGAAGATTATCATTGAGTAATTTTCTGATAAAAAATCATAAAACACTGATAATTAGAACGACAATTCAGTAAATATTTATAAATTGATACTTCATCGTTAATGTCACGATTATTTCAATCCTAAAGTAGGTTCTTTGAAAAGAACTATTTTATTTTTAGAGATTGCAATTATTATTCATTACCTAAAACTATTTATTATGCTTAGATTATCAATCGCTTTAATTGTTATTGCTGTTATTGCAGCTATTTTTGGGTTTGGAGGAATTGCAGCCAGTGCAGCTTATGCAGCCAAAGTTGTATTCTTTATTGCCGTAGTTTTAATCGTACTGAGTTTAATTTTCGGAGGATTTAGAAGAGGGTAATGAGAATGATCTCAAAAAAATTATGGCTCTATATGGATTTGTGTGGGTGCAATTGAATAATAAATTTATATCATTTACATTAAAAAGTCACGACTCATCATGAATTATAGTCATGTTCTGCATTCAGAGTTGAATTAAAAAAACTTACTTCAAAATCTCAACGTGATGAAATGCGTTAACCTAGGAGGTAACTCCTAGGCTTATTAATAAAGCAATCAATAAAGTCCTGAAAGGACGGCACATACTGTACTTTCCAGAGTAAATTCCCATTTAAAAGCAAGATGTCATAATCTTATATGTAACTTCATGATTAAAAAACGATTATGGGACAATCTTTAGTAAATAACTATTTGCATATTGTTTTTAATACAAAAGGGGTAAAAGCACTAATTTATCCTCCTTTTGAAAAAGAACTGCATGCATACATAACTGGAATTTGTAATAATTTAGAATGTCCAGCTTTAATAGTTGGCGGTTATACTGATCATATTCATATTTTATGTAAACATTCTCAAAAAACAACTTTGATGGCATTAATTCAAAGTTGATTATGATGAAAGGTATCTATGGGATTGAAACTAGGATCACTTTGAGATAATAGATATTCCTTTTCGAATTTTATCGTCCGTCAGCCGACGGACTTTTTTCATTATACCCACACAGAATCATATAGAACCAAAATTATTCAACTATGTACTATTTTTCAGGTTCCTAATATTGGAAACCTGATTTATGTCATATAATCCCTCTGAAGGAATAGATACCTTTACAGCTTTAATTAATTATAAAGAACAGTAGATGAGAAAAGCACATAGCTTTCACATCCCAGTAATGGGAATTGGATTTACCATAGATTCTCCAATAAAAGTAGCTCAATTAGGCATAGATTCAGTCGTTTCGTTAGTTGATGATGAATTGATGGAAAAGCTCAGAAAAGTTTACAGCAAGAAATTCATGTTTAACTACATAGAAATTTCTAATAAAATAAACGATTACAGAGCAAAACGAATTACTTCATATTTGAATCTTCTTAAAGACATAAGTGAACAAAAACTTGAAGAATTAAAGAAATCTGCAAACGGCATAAAAGAATACTTCAAGTTGTTTCCTAATGATATTTCTGAGAATGAGTTTCTTGAAAAAGATATGCATTTAGGTAGTATTGATGTTAACATTATGACCAAGGTGGACAAAGAGAACTTTAAAGATAAAGTTTTGTTACCTCTAGAATACAATGATGCTCATGCAGCCCTGAGAGGATATGCAAATAGTAAGCTCAACACTTCACTCATATTTTCTGCAGGAATGAACCCCAAACTCTACACCTACATTGAGAGCTTTGAAGATTTTTATCCAAATAAAGAAGGAAAAATCAACAAAAAAATAGTTATCAAGGTAAGTGACTACAGGTCAGCGCTGATTCAAGGTAAATTCCTCGCTAAAAAAGGCATTTGGGTTTCAGAATTTAGAATAGAATCAGGATTAAATTGTGGAGGACATGCTTTTGCCACCAATGGATTCTTAATGGGACCTATTTTAGCTGAGTTTAGAGATAACAAAGAAAACATCATTAATGAATTGCACCCAATCTTTACTGCTGCATTGGAGAGTAAAGGAAAAATAATTCCGAAAGCGCCACTTCCTATAAAGTACTCCGCTCAGGGTGGAGTTGGAACAGCTGAGGAGCACGAATTTTTATTAAGTCATTATGAATTGGACGCTGTGGGTTGGGGTTCACCTTTCTTGCTCGTTCCAGAAGCAACAACTGTTGATAAAGATACAATTGAGAAATTAAAAGCGGCCAAAGAAGACGACCTTTACTTGAGTGACATTTCGCCATTAGGCGTTCCATTTAACAATTTAAGAGGAAATTCTAAAGACCTTGAAAAAGAAGCAAACATCAATAAAAAACGTCCAGGTAGTTCTTGTCCTAAAAAGTACTTAGCACAGAATAAAGAATTTACAGAACAAAGTATTTGCACTGCATCAAGACAGTATCAGCATTTCAAAATTCAGGAGTTACAAGAAGAAAACTTACCTGATGCAGAATATGAAAAGAAGTACAACAAAATAACAGAAAAGTCTTGTATCTGTGTTGGTTTAGGGACTTCTGCCCTACTTAATCAAGATATTGACACAAGAAAAGAAGGACCTGGAGTTTCCATTTGTCCTGGTCCAAATATGGCTTATTTTTCTAAAGAAATGACTTTAAAAGAAATGACAGATCATATTTACAATAGAGCAAATATGATTACAAGAACAGATCGTCCAAATATGTTTATTAAAGAACTGCGTTTATATGTAAATGATTTTAAAAACAAGATTGATGATTTATCTTCAGACAACATGAAGAAGCAGCTAAAGCAGATTAAGTCCTACAATGACAATCTTCAAACTGGAATTAACTATTACAAACAAGTTTTCTTGCATCAAACGCAATACTTTAAAAAACAGAAAGCTGATATTATTGAAGAATTAGAGAAAAGTAAAAATCAATTATGTAATTGGATTGATAAAATAGAATTAACAGTAGAGTCTTTTTATTTAAAGTCGCTAGAGCCAGTTCCATTATCATAACAAGCCTTAATGCTCAGAAATTTAAGAAGTTTTAGCACAGAAACCCAACAAATCTCAAAAAAAAGAGACCATATTTTTGGTCTTCGTGACATAAGCTATAACTTTGCAAAAGATTTGAGTAAATAAGCTTTAATCATTATTAATATACAAACAAAAGATTTTATGAGTCAAGTTAAACAAAATGACAAGGTAAAAGTACACTACACAGGTAAATTAGCAGACGGTGAAGTTTTCGATAGTTCAATTGATCGCGAGCCAATGGAATTTCTTGTTGGATCAGGTCAACTTATCCCTGGGTTTGAAAATGGTGTAATTGACATGAAAGTAAATGAGAAAAAAACAATAGTAATTCCTTCAGCAGAGGCTTATGGTGAACTTCGTGAGGAGTTAATACAAGAGGTTCCTAAGGATCGTTTACCGCAAGAAATAGAACCAGAGGTTGGAATGGGGTTAATTTCAAAAACTCCAGAAGGACATGAGATTCAATTGGTAGTAAAAGAAGTAAAAGAAGATGTTATCATTGTTGATGGTAACCACCCATTGGCTGGTAAAGAATTAACTTTTGATATTGAGGTTGTTGCAATCAACGCTTAATTAACAGTAAATTTTATATATTTAGAAGGTGAGATTTATTCTCACCTTTTTTTATGCTGTTTTTTGAAACTATTGAAATTTATGAAAGCCCTGTGTTTATTTAGATACAGTCTAATTTAGAACTGATATAAATCATGTTTTTATTCATGCCATATCTGTTAAATATTCACAATCCATTATATATTTGTGCCATGGAAATAATATACGTAATGTTATTGGTGAGTTTGCTTTTAGCACTCTTGTTTTTAGTCTCGTTTATTTGGGCTAATAAAACTGGGCAATACGATGATGATGTAACGCCAGGTATGCGTATATTATTCGATGATGAAGAAGTAAATGAAAAAGTAGAAATTGAAGTTAAAGAAAAACCAATTAAAGAATAATGGAAAAAGTAGAAGTTAGGTATGATAACAAAATTGTAAAGTACTTTGCGTACGCTACAATCATCTGGGGAATAACAGGAATGACAGTCGGTTTAATTGCCGCATTGCAATTGGCTTTCCCTAATTTTTTCAATGACTATCTTGGATATAAATACATATCCTTTGGAAGAATTCGTCCACTGCACACCAACGCAGTGATTTTTGCCTTTGTAGGTAATGCTATTTTCACAGGGGTTTATTATTCTCTGCAACGTCTATTAAAAACAAGAATGTGGAGTGACAAACTCAGTTATATTAACTTCTGGGGTTGGCAATTGATTATTCTTTCTGCGGTAATTACCTTACCAATGGGTTTTACTTCAAGTAAAGAATACGCTGAACTTGAGTGGCCAATAGATATAGCAATAGCACTGATGTGGGTAGTATTTGGGTGGAATATGTTTGCAACAATTTTGGTGAGACGTGTGAAACACCTCTATGTTGCAATTTGGTTTTACCTAGGTACTTTTGTTACCGTAGCAGTACTTCACATATTTAACTCTTTTGAGATTCCAGTTCACTTTATGAAAAGTTATTCTTGGTATTCTGGAGTTCAAGATGCACTAGTACAATGGTGGTATGGACACAATGCTGTTGCGTTCTTTTTAACAACACCGTTTTTAGGATTGATGTATTACTTTGTTCCTAAAGCTGCAAACCGACCGATTTATTCTTATAAACTATCAATCATCCACTTCTGGGCATTGATTTTCCTTTATATCTGGGCTGGTCCACACCACTTATTATATTCAAGTCTTCCAGACTGGGCACAATCCTTAGGAGTTGTTTTCTCTATTATGTTGATTGCACCATCTTGGGGAGGTATGTTAAACGGACTTTTAACTCTTCGTGGAGTTTGGGACAAAGTACGTGACAGTGCAGTATTGAAGTTCTTCGTTGTTGCACTTACTGCTTATGGTATGGCAACTTTTGAGGGACCTATGCTTTCTCTAAAAAACATCAACTCAATTACTCACTTTACTGACTGGATCGTAGCACACGTTCACGTTGGTGGTTTAGGATGGAATGGTATGTTAATCTTCGGTATGATGTATTACTTATTCCCTAAATTATATAAAGTAAAATTATATTCACACTCTTTAGCAAATGCTCACTTCTGGATTGCAACTTTAGGTATTTTGTTGTGGACTATTCCAATGTACTGGGCTGGATTTAGCCAAGGTTTAATGTGGCAAGAGTTTAACCCAGATGGAACATTGATGTACCCAGATTTCTTAAGTACTGTAACAGCACTTAAACCTTTCTACATCATGCGTTCTTTCGGTGGATTAATTTACATCATTGGTGTTTTCATGATGGCATATAATATCAGAAAAACTATAAAATCAGGTACATTCGTAAAAGAGGAAGTAGTTCAAGTTACACCAACAATTGATAAGAAAGAAAACCACAAAGGAGAACACTGGCACAGAGTTATTGAACGTAAGCCAGTAAGACTTTTAGTATTCAGTTTTATAGTAATTGCAATCGGTGGTGCTGTTGAGATTATTCCTACAATGGCTGTTGAGTCAAACATTCAAAAAATTTCGCAGGTACTACCTTATACTCCACTTGAATTAGAAGGACGTGATATTTACATCCGCGAAGGTTGTGTAGGTTGTCACTCTCAAATGGTTCGTCCTTTGCGTTTCGAGACTGAACGTTACGGTGAGTATTCTAAAGCAGGAGAGTTTGTATACGATCACCCGTTCTTATGGGGTTCTAAACGTACAGGTCCTGACTTAGCACGTGAAGGTGGATTAAGAAGTGATTCTTGGCATTATTCCCACATGATTATGCCTAAGGAAATTTCTCCTGGTTCAATCATGCCTGCTTATCCATGGTTAGCTGAGGAGGAACTTAATACCAGTCATATTGAAAAGAAAATCAGAGTTCTACAAGGCCTAGGCGTTCCATATCCTGAAGGATTTGATAAAGAAGCGTTGGCTGATTTACAAAACCAAGCAAACAAGATTGCTCAAAATGTTATTACAGACTTGAGTAAAGAGCAAAGTAATGTTCAAGTATCAGACATTGCTGGTAAGGAAATTATTGCAATAATAGCCTACTTACAGCGCTTAGGTACAGACATAAAAGCTGTTCCCGTGCAAGAAACCGAAGTTGAAACTTCAATGAAATAGTAGAAATATGCTTAGATATATTAAACATAACATGTCGGAAATAGCGGGGATAGAGATATTCCCCATTATCTCCCTACTCATCTTTGTATTGTTCTTTGTCGTTGTTCTTTGGAGAATGTACAAAATGACAAAGCAGGAAACAGACATTTACGGTCAAATTCCACTTTTAGAGGATGATGAGACTATAGAAAATAACGACACTAAAGATTAATTATGAAAAGAATGATGAACTTAAGGAAATCAATACTTCTAAGTATTTTGGCAATCGGACTTTCAATTGTTGCCAATAGTCAAGATGGACAAAAGTTATACGAAACTAAATGTAGCGTTTGTCACATACTAGGTAAAGATGCAACTGGTCCAAATCTAGTTGGCATTAAAGCTAAATGGGAAGGGGAAGAAGATTATTTATACGAATGGGTTATTGATCCAGGAAAACTTATTGAATCTGGAAAGAGTGAGCGTGCAAAAATTGCAGAACAATTTAGCCCTGCTCCTATGCTTCCACAAGATCTTACTTTGGAAGAAGTAAAAGCTGTGATTGAGTATGCAGATACTTATGAAGTACCAGCTGCAGCAGCTCCAGCGGCAACAGAAACTGCTGCAACTGTTGGTTCTGCTACAACTGAAGGAGAAGTGGTTTATGTTGATAATTACGAGAACAACTTAACATTGTTCAAATTATTCTTATTTATCATAATGGTTCTTTTATTTGGAATCTATGTGGTTTCGCGCAGTACTTCAGCTTTAATTGCTTCAGAATTGTACCGTGAAAAAATCACTGAAATCAATAAGGATTCTACCAAAAGTAAAAAAATATTAACTCTACTATTGCTTATTGGATTTATAGGAACAAGTCAAATTGCTAGTGCTTTAAGCTTCACAGGTCCTACTCCTGCAGCTAAGGAATTAGAGTTATGGGTTTATGTTTCGAGTGGAGACTTAAATGCATTAATGATTATTACTTTATTGCTTTTAATTTTCTTGTTATACATGATTAATATGTTCTACAAAACATTAAGATTAATCAAACCTAAACCACAAAAAGTTAATGCAGACGGCAGGCCAGCTCAAAGCACTTTTGTGCAAGCTTTAACAGGTGCAGTTGCGCTAGAAGATGAGCATAAGGTAGATTTAGGTCATGATTATGATGGAATCCGTGAGTTAGACAATCCGATGCCGCCATGGTGGGTTGCATTGTTTGTTGTAACCATTATTTTTTCGGTTGTTTACGTATTCCATTACCACATCTTGGGAACAGGTGACTTACAAGAGGCAGAGTACAACAGATCCATGGCTAAGGCTAAGATTGAAGTGGCAGAATATCGTGAGAAAAACGCAATGAACGTTGACGAAACGAATGCTACTTTAATGGAAGACGCTTCGGACCTTGCGAGTGGTAGAGAGTTGTACCAAACGAATTGTGTTGTTTGTCATAAAGATGATGGTAGAGGAGAAATTGGACCAAACTTAACAGATGCTTATTGGAATTATGGTGGAGATATTAAGGATATTTTTAAAGTAATAAAAGAAGGTGCACCGAAAGGAATGCCAGCTCACGAATCCATCCTTAACCCCATTCAAATACAACAAGTAGCCTCTTTTATTCTACATTTTGACGAAGTAAGTCAAGCTGATGGAGGAAAAGAGCCAGAAGGAGAAAAAGCTGAGTAATTTCTCAGTAAAAAATAAGTGATAACGATATAGATTTTAGCTGCCAGTTCTAAAATCTATATTGTTGTCTTATGTAGATTACTCCCTTTATGGAGCTACATTAATAAAAGGTTTGAGATGTTAAAAGAAGAAGATTTATACGAAGAAGAGTTTAGGGATTCTATCTCAACGATTGATCAAGACGGAAAAAGGATCTGGGTTTATCCAAAAAAACCAAAGGGCTTCTTTCATAATTGGAGAGTAGCGCTTAGTGTTTTCTTGATAGCTCTACTATTTGCTGCTCCTCATATAAAGATTAGTGGACAGCCATTAATTCTATTGGGAATTTTAGAACGTAAATTCATCATATTTGGTCAAGTATTTTGGCCTCAAGACCTCTACATATTTGCGTTTACCATGATTTTGATGATGGTCTTCATCATACTCTTCACCGTTGTCTTTGGTCGTGTTTTCTGTGGATGGATTTGTCCACAAACTATTTTTATGGAATTCGTTTTCCGAAAAATTGAATATTGGATAGAAGGAGATTGGACACATCAAAAAAAGCTAAATAAACAACCTTGGAATAGAGAGAAAATAGTTAAGAAAGTAGCTAAACATTCTATTTTTTTAATGATTTCATTCATAATAGGAAATACTTTCTTGGCTTATATAATTGGATCAGAGGCACTGTGGGAAATTCAAACAGCCCCACTTTCAGCTCATTTGGGTGGATTTATAGCAATGATCATTTTCTCGTTAACTTTTTATGGTGTTTTCGCTTTTCTTAGAGAGCAGGTGTGTACTACTATCTGCCCTTATGGAAGATTACAAGGGGTATTGCTTGACAAAGACTCTATTGTAGTTGCATACGACCATGTTCGAGGGGAAAGCCGTGGTCGTTTTAAGAAAAATGAAAACAGAGAGGAAGCTGGTAAAGGAGATTGTATAGATTGTAAGCAGTGTGTTCATGTTTGTCCTACGGGTATTGATATTCGAAATGGAACTCAACTAGAATGCGTAAACTGTACCGCGTGTATTGATGCTTGCGACGATATTATGGAAGCTGTTAATTTACCTAAAGGGCTTATAAGATTTGCTTCTGAAAACAATATTGAGGGTGGTAAGGCATTCAAATTTACTAGAAGAATGAAATCATACACGGCTCTTCTTGTTCTTTTATTAGTTATTTGGGGTATTCTTATCGGTACACGTACAAACTTCCAAGCTAATGTATTAAAGAAAAGAGGTTCTACCTATCAAATATTGGAGAATGGTATGATAAGTAACATTTACGAAATTAACTTGATAAATAAATCAAAAAACACATACAACGTTGATCTACAGCTAGAAGAAGGATTAGATGGAGAAGTGAACATGACAAATTCACCACTCATTTTAGGACCTGAAGAACAGGTTAAAAGTAATTTTATTATTCGATTAAATTCGAATGAAATAAAGCGAGGTCAAAAGAAATTAAAAGTAATAGTTCTTGGAGATGGTGAAGAATTATTTGAAGTTAAAACGAGCTTTGTAGGTCCGTTACTTTAATCAAGAAAAAAACAGAAATATGAATTGGGGACACGGAATAACAATTGCACTGGTTGCTTTTATGTCGTATATCGTCTATATGGGAGTAGTATTAATTGGCAAAAGTACTGACTTAGTTACTCCTGAATATTACAAAGACGAAGTTCTATTTGAACGAGAAATTAATGCACAACAAAACGCCATTAACAACAGCAGCAAGCTCAATATAGAAGAGTCTGCTGAAGGATTAACCCTTCGATTAGATACTCCAGATGAAGTTGAGGTATTGGATATTTCGCTTTACAGATCAAACTCAAAAGAGGATGATGTCAATGTTGAGTCGAAAGGAAAAAACCTATTTATTGAACGTTCAAAATTAAAAAAAGGTAGATATTTATTGACTGCCGAATGGAAAGCTCATGAGCAAAGCTACCAGTTAAGAGATACGGTATGGATTCAATAGCTGGTATTATATTCTATTCTTTATCGTTAGGTTTAGCGACAAGTCTACATTGTATTGGAATGTGTGGACCTATTGCGATGGCGCTTCCACTCAATAGAAAGTCAAAAACTACAGTTGCAGGTGGGATTACCTCCTACTCCATTGGCAGAAGTGTTGGTTATACCTTAATGGGAGTTGTTATAGGAATCATTGGTCTTAGCGCAGCTATGCTAGGCGCATTACAATGGTTAAGTATAATCTCTGGTGTATTAATCATCTTTTTTGTTTGGGGGGCTTATTATAAGGGTGGTGTTAAATCCACTTGGATCAATAAGCAAGTGATGCGAACAATGTCAAAGTTTCTAAAAGGGAAACCTGCAGGAAATGTTAAGTTATTAGGGATTGGTTTCATCAATGCTTTTCTTCCGTGCGGAATGGTTTACGTTGCATTAAGTAGTGCTCTGAATACTGGTAGTGTTCAAAACTCAATGATATTTATGTTCTCCTTCGGAATTGGCACCCTACCTGGTTTTCTTTTCTTAGGAGTTCTTAAAGACTTTTTTGCTCGAATAAAGTTTTTCAATCGCAAATTAGTTTTAGCTAGTTTAGTTTCACTTGTCGGCATATTTATGATTCTTAGAGGCATGAATTTAGACATCCCTTATATTAGTCCTAAAATGGAAAAGATAATGACTAATGCGAGTAACCATAACGCTGACCATCCTCAAATGGAAGTAAAAATGTCTTGTTGTTCTTCTAAGGAAGATGATTCTTGTGAGGAAGAGGTAGACTAGAGCTATTTTTTTTAGGGTCTTAGACATATTCAAATATTAAAACTCAAACAATGAAAGATTTATCATTATCCGAATGGAAATCAAAATTAGAAGTTTCATCAAAATCAAAAATACTAGATGTTCGAAGTCCTGAAGAATGGCAAGGAGGAATTATTCCAAACGCTTTAACAATTGACATTCTTGAGATAGATGCATTCATGAGGGAAATCAATAAGCTTGACAAAGAAATCCCTTACTTTGTACTTTGTATACTGCAGAAGTGGCGCTAGAAGTTATCAGGCTTGTTTGATTTTAGAACAATCTGGATTTAAAGAAACTTACAATCTTGATTGTGGAATTCTTGGTTGGGATGGAGAAACAATCTAAAAAGTATACAATATTCTAAGTACAAAAAAGGAGACCAATTGGTCTCCTTAATGTTTTATAAATTTAAATTATCTTATAGGGCTACCCATTTAAGTCGCAGCTTGTAAGAGCCTATATTCCCACCCCCGCTCCAAACTCACAATTTCGTATTGATAATCAAAGACTTGCCTTCTAATTGTTAACTAGAATAAACCAAAATAGATCTTTCGGAAAATAAAAAACTGAGATTTTTTTAATTCCACATCAGGATGACAAGTTTTATAGTCTTAGAGGGCAAAAATCAGGGTTTGGAAGTGATTTTTGATTGAACATCCTATGAAACTGTCATCCTGAACCTTGGAAAAATATTAATTTTTCTGAGGGAAGGATCTTTTCTTGCCCATTTATAATCAGAGCGTTTTAAATAAAAAGATAAATAGAGTTAAACGAAAATACTTTTTGCGATTTAAATGGGTAACCCCATTATCTTATTTCTGAACTTGTCCTTTAATTGAAACAACTTTTTGTGAACCAGGGATATTTGCAGTAATAGTTACTGATTTATTCATTGGTGCACCAGCTTGACTTGGATTTGATGTGAAAGACACCTCTAATTCTCCTTCTTCACCTGGCAAAATCGGCTCATCTGGTTTACGAGGCACTGTACATCCACAAGAAGCTTTGGCATCGTTAATTATTAATGGTTTATCACCTGTATTTTTAATTTTAAACACTGTAGATACTGGAGTTTCTTTAGGAATACTTCCAAAATCATGAACGCTTGGAGTAACTTCCATTGTTGTTTGATTCGCTAATTTTTCTTCCTCTGCTTTTCTTTGCTCAGCTTGGCGTTCTTCTGCAGCCTTTTTCATTTCTTCAGAAGTTTGTGAACCTGTAGAAAGTCTAGATCTTTTTTCACCTTCTTTTACCTCAATATTTGCATCAGTTGTTGCGTCGTTAGCACATGAAAATGTCAAAAGTGCAAATGAAAATATCCAAATAATTTTTTTCATAATATTATAATTCTTGTGTTTTGTAGATTACAAATATAAAAAATGTAATCGGCTTATTACTTTTCGTTAAGATTCATTTTGTCATAGGTTCCATTTTTCAATGTTTTGTACCCTTCCATAAATATTTCATTTTTCGCGTTGAAAATTTGATAAAACGCTTCGAAGTCCCATATATTCTGAGCTACCATAGATTTCAAACGAATTTTTATAAGGTCTCCACTAATGTTAAAATCCTCTTCTACATATACCAAATTACTGTCTTCTTTTACTGCGTAATCAAAAAACTCATCTAAGAAAGCTTGATCAACCTCAAAATCACTTTTGAATTTCTCTATACTTTTATAATCTTTTTTAATATCTTTTCTATGTGCATTAGCATATTCTAAGGTGAAAGTATTAATTACTCCCGAGCGACTCAATTTCTTATATAATTCTGAATACTCTAATGTGTCTAAAGGAACAAAGATATCTGGCATAATACCTCCGCCACCATAAACATTACGTTCCTTAACTAGTGTTTTATGAATCAACGAATCTGGTAAATTTATGCTGTCTCTGTGCATCATTTCACCATGTAGATATCTTTCCATATAGTCATTTCTATAAGCCGAAATATCCTCGTACGGCTTTTGAATAAACCTTCCACTAGGTGTGTAATACCTAGCAATTGTTAATCTTAATTGCCCACCGTCAGATAATTCAATAGGACGCTGAACCAATCCTTTACCAAAAGAACGTCTTCCAACAATCAATCCTCTGTCCCAATCTTGAATGGCACCAGCGAGAATTTCACTTGCTGAAGCAGAGCTTTCATCAATCAAAATAACCAATCTACCTTTTTCGAAATCTCCTTTTTTATCAGCTTTTAAAACACTTCTTGGCTGTCTTCTTCCTTCAGAGTAAACAATTAATTTATCATCTGACAAAAACTCATCAGCAACATACTTCGCAGCGTAGAGTAATCCACCACCATTTCCTTGTAAATCAAAAATCAAGTCTTTCATTCCTGATTTCTTTAATTTTTTAATCGCTGAATCAACCTCCTCTTCGGTTGTTTTTGAAAAATTCGTCAGTTTAATATAACCAACTTCATCATCAATCATATATGCGCTTACAACTGAATTTACTGGAATTTTATCTCTAGTAATCGTGTATTCGATTAATTCTTCATCACCTCTTTTAATCGTTACTTTAACTTTACTTCCTTTCTCACCAAGTAAATACTCTCTTACCTGTGAGTTTTTAAGTCCAACACCAGCAATAACTTCACCGTCCACTTTAACTATCTGGTCTCCTGCACGAATCCCTAATTTCTCAGATGGTCCACCTGGAATTGTGTTTACAACCAATAATGTATCTTTCAATATATTGAAACGAATTCCAACCCCAACAAAGCTTCCGTTGATTCTTTCATTTGCTTCCTCCACTTCATCAGCTGGAATATAAGTTGAATGTGGGTCTAATTCTGCCAACATGGAAATTATCGCCGCCTCAGAAATCTTCTTATTGGGAACATCATCAACATACATGCGATCGATATACGTATAAACTTCATACAATCGCATCATATTGGGATCGTCCTCTTGAGAAAACAGAGTAGTTGAAAATAACAATGTAGTTAAGGCAATGATAATTTTATTCATGGTTTGTTTTATTTATTCTTCGAACTCTAATCAAATTTAACACCAAAAATAACTGTTTGGTTACTTTTAAACACGGAATATAGACATTTGTTTTATACTTTGCTTTTTAAACATGCAAATGTTAATCTATTAAACCATTGACCATTCTTATGAAGAGACTTTTAACTTAGATTTGTAAGAACGAATAAATTGGATTATGCGCAAAATTATTATACTTCTTTTTCCATTGCTTTTTAGTTTTACCCTTTCAGCACAAGTGTTGGAGTTCGACCAATTAGAAATGAGATATGACCAAAGACAGTATCAAGCCGTATATCGTAAAGCAAATCGTTTATTGGACAATCCTGAGTATGATTTTTCTTTCGTACCCCGATACTACTTATCACTTTCACAGCTTCAACTAGCCCAAAACAATCGTTGGTATAGACGTCACCCTCACGCTGTTCAAGATGCTTTTGCAACCTTTAAAGAATTAAAACTAACGCATGAAGGAAGAGAAGTTTTAAGAGCACACACCTATGAATTAAGCGTTTTAAAAAGTGATTTAAAACAATGGATGTATGAATTAAAACGTGACGGAAACCAAAAAACCTTTGATTTAGTTGAGGAGTTTGTCAATACCATCTTATTTGACATTCCTGATGTGGATGGTATGAAAGAAGATTTTGTAGCAACAGAAGAAGTAATTATTGCTGAAGTAGTTTCGATTTCAGAACAAAGAAAGAAACTATTAGCCCTTTCCGAAGACTTACTTGGGGTTCCATATAAATGGGCAGGAAACACACCCAATGGATTTGATTGTAGCGGTTTCACTTGTTATTTAGCCGAAAAAGAAATGGGGCAAAGCCTAAGCAGAAGAGCAGCCGACCAGTATAAAGAAGCGATAAAAGTAAAACGCAAAAATGTAAAACCCGGAGACTTCGTATTCTTTGATAATGGTTCTGGAATTTCACATGTTGGGGTGGTTTATTCTACAAACAACAACAGCATCCAAATGATTCATGCAAGCACAAGTGTAGGTATTTCAATTGTTGATATTTATCAATCCTCTTATTGGAAACAAAGGATTGCAGGGTTTGGAACTTATTTGAAGGATTAAAATAATTGGGTTATCATCCGATAGGGGTCGGATGCTGAGTGATAAAATATTTCAATTGCTATATTTCCTCGTTCTGATTGTCTTCAGCTAATGCAATATTGAGTGGTGATTCGGTAAGACTAGGTAGATTTTCGTCGTGGTTTGCTTAGTAAGAAGGAAAGAAAGAAGACTTGAGACTTTCCATCTATAGACTCATAGTTGGTTTTCTCAATAAAACAATCAGCAAGCTCAGCAAACTCACTGCTATGCCAATAGTAACAAAAACAATACCCTCCATCAAAACACTGATATCAAAAAACAGTATGGCTGAAAGAAACAGAAAAAGGCTGTAATTAATTATAGCTATTACTTTCAGTGATGAAGAAATACCATTCTTGACAAATCCTCCTAAAAGTGCATAAATTCCTGTTCCCATTTGAAAAATCATTCCTCCAATAAATAACTTCCAATAGTCAAGGTATGCTTCTGCTGAAATCACCCCCATTAGTGGCGTAAACACTGGAAGAATCAACAGGATGACAATAACTGTATGCCTTAATCTATTGATTTCTTGTCTATATAAGAACAATCCCAAGGAAAGAAAAGTAAAGAACAATGAAAAAACAATAACAAGGAACTTTACATGAATAATTGGATTCAGCACTTCAAATACCATCAATAATGAATAGATGACCAAAGTCAAAAGACTCATTATTGACAGTATAGAAAATGACCGATTCATCATAGCATTTGACCATTTATTTATGCAGCGTCTTCCTCTTTTCTTTTCATCAAGAAGTCTTTAAAGAACAGCCCTCCTATTACAATAAAGAGTATAATAGATCCTGCATAGGCGATTTTATTCGAAGTGTCAAATTTCGGCACTTCAAATCTCATTTCCACTTCATATTCACCAGCTGGCAACTCTAACCCTCTTAATAGATAGTTTACTCTATAAATCTCAACTTTCTTTCCTTTAACGTATGCATTCCAACCATCAGGAAAATACATTTCAGAGAAGACGGCAAATTGATTACCCACTACATTCACATTATAAACCATAACATTTGGAGCATAAGATTGCATTCCAATTGTTCCTTGTCCTGTGTATGTCAAAGTGGATAAATGACTTGCTTCTTCCTTTCCAATGATCGCTTCATTTCTAGGATCGAAATTGTGAATCAATTGAACAGACAATAGGGAAGTGAAACTATTTAAACTATCTTTTGACAACTCTGCAGTTGGAATCCAATTTACTTGTCCATTTACGTCTTGAACAAAACTAGAATTCACTCCAGAACGAACAGCAGACATTAAATCAACAGATAAAGAATCTCCATCAAAGAATACTATATTCTCTCTTCCTGAGATTGTATCTAAATTCTTCTCAACACCATTTACAAACAAAGAATGATTTGTTTTATTCTCAATCATAAACATGTCACCCAAAGCCAATAGTTCTTTATTAGGATTTGGTTGAACATTTATTTCTTTAACTAACCAAGCAGCACCAAGTGCACCTGGATTTCTTTGTACCTGACCTTCTTGAATGAAATATTTGACGTTTAACATATTCAAAACATCCATATTATTATAATTAATATGGAAATCTTTCACGTTTTGAATCCGTCTTAATTTTGCTCCATGGTAGCCATTGATAGCTTTATGAAAATAAGAAGCACGAGAACTATTAAAACCTAGTGAAGGCTCATAAACACGGTAGTTTGTTGCAGCTCCTAATGTTTGTAGTTTTTTCGACCACAATTCATTTTGATTAATTCGAACTCTACTTCCAGAGTTTTTAACTGAAACATTGTCGACTAAATCTTTTAAAGACGGATTTTCAGCAAGTTCTAATTCAAGTATTTGTTTATCTGCTTGAGTTGCTGCAACAGGGAAATCATTTTTTTCTTTTTCTGCCCAATGGTCATAATTTCTTCCATCTGACTTTTTATTGTTCAAGTAATTCAAATCTACCATCACAAGGTCTATCACAACAAACAATGCCAATCCAAGTAAAACGTACTCTTTTTTAGCACTTGTTTTAAGGAATATCGCAACTAAAGCAATTCCCATTACCAAGAAGAAAATAGAACGCAACATACTTGATTGATAAACGCTTTTTCTAAAATCTGTTAGAGCGTTAAATTGGTCATCCACACGCTTCATTTGCTGGTCAATCACCTGTTGAACCTGAGCTGGATTATTGATATCAATTCCATTTTGTTTAAGAACAGCGGGATCTTCTTTTGCTAATTGTGCTTTAACTTGATCACCGTAAGAATAGATGTATTCATTTTCTTGCGTAGACAAATAACCATTTCCTAAGCCTGTAAAAGTTAAAACAATCATTACTCCAAGCAATGCACTTGATGTAATATAAAACGGTTTCATATTGTTTAGAATTTCCTCCTTTTTCTTAAACAAACTATTTAAGAAAAGTACAGCTAATAATGGAACCGTTAATTCAACAATGGCTAGAACAATTGTAACAGCTCTAAATTTATTGTAAAACGGAACATTGTCAAGGAAAAAGTCTGTTAATCCCATGAAGTTTTTTCCCCATGACAGCATTAAAGTCAAAACTGTAATACCAAACAAAGCCCATTTCATTGGACCTTTAAGGTAAACCATTCCAAGAACCGCCAAAAAGAACACGATAATTCCTAAATAAACAGGTCCAGAAGTAAAAGGCTGATCTCCCCAATAAATATTATTTTGAGCAATCAAACTCGCTTTGGTTCTCATTTCTGGAGTTCTCAATTGATCTGCAAATTGACTATTGGCAACCGCAGCACTTGACCCACCTAATATATAAGGAGAAACCAAAGTCATTGATTCCTTTACACCATAACTCCATTGTGTAATATAATCTTTGTCTAATCCAGAAGTAGAATTTTCATCATTAGCACTTCCGTCAACATTTATTGTAATATCATTTCCTCCACGAATGGTGTATTTAGAATAATCATTTGTCAAGGCAAGGTTTCCATAGTTTATACCTAAAGCAAAAACATAGACCAGTAATAGTCCACCTGTGGCTTTTAAGAAATTCATAATGTTTTTTTGTTGGATATGTCTGATAAATTCAGCAATTCCCATAAAAACAAGTAACATTCCTAAATAATAGGTAATCTGAACATGGTTTGCGGTCAATTGAATACCCATAAATAAAGCAGACAAAACAATTCCCCATTTGAGATTGTGTCGATAAGCCATGTAAAAAGCTCCAATTACAGGAGGAGCTAATCCGATAGCAGCTGCTTTCGTATTGTGACCAGCTTGTAGTATAATTATATAATAGGATGAAAAGGCAAAAGCAAAAGCACCAAATATGGCCACTTTAGGGTTGACTTTCATACACAATAACATGATATAAAAACCTAATAAATAGGCGAAAAACATTCCAGCTGGAGATGACATCCACAATTGAAAGGAGCGGTAAACACCATGCAGTAGGTTTCCTTCATACAAAGTAGAGATTTGATAAGTTGGCATTCCACCAAACATTGAATTCGTCCACAAAGGTTCTTCACCATTTACTTCACGAAAATGATTGATTTCATTTGCCATTCCCTTAAACTGCTCAATATCGTGTTGTTTAAGACTGTGTCCGGTGAATTGCGGCTGAAAATAGAGAAACGTTGTTATAATGAATAAGCCAATAGCCAAAAAGTGAATCCAATTATTTTTGAATAACTGTTTAAGATTAATTTTTTTCATGTTTTAATAGTTTGCCTCAGTTTTATAATTTGTAAATATAATTAAAGTAGTGAATTATGAAAGTAGAATAAATTGTATTAGCTGTGAATCGTTTATTTTTCCATAATTACATCATCAAATTTTCAGTACTCAAATCATTTTTCTATCCTTCTTCCCTATTCATTATTTGAGGCTTATCTCAAGAAAACTAAACATTTTTAACTTTAAACTAAAGAAGGTTAAAAATTATTTTCAATTTAATCAGACAATTTATTTTAAAAAACCAGAATTCATTTCAACTTGAATTAATCAGCCTTTAATTGGTCTAAAAAATGTCAATAAATAAAACTTTTACATTAAGATTTCCCTGTTGTACTTAAAAGTAAAGAATTTTTATTTACATTTGAATTTATTATAGAAATTAATTAAAGCACTTTTAGGCGATGAAGCATATACTACTTTATTCATTTTTAATAAGTTCCCTCTTCGGATTTGGACAAACTCAGGTTTGGAGTGATGATTTTGAGGCAACAGCTGGGAATTGGGATTTAACAATTCAAACAGGAGTAAACGATCCAAATGGTAATATTTGGACAATTAGCGACGACGAAGGTGGAGTAACACCAGGAAATTGTGCAGTAAACTCAAACGGAAACAAAACCCTTCATGTAACCTGTCAAGGAGCATCTTGTGGTATACTCGGAACTGGTGCAGTTTATTATCCAGGTGATAATGGGTTAGCTGGAGTGCCTGGGAACACTAATATTCGCGCCGCTTTGACAGCACCAATCAATACAGTTGGTAAAACACAATTGGTATTGGATTTCGATTGGATGGGTGTTGGTACAGCTGAAGACTTTGCGGTTCTAGAATACAGTGTCGATGGAGGAACGACATGGAATGTTATCTGGACACAAACACCAGGTCCTGTTTGTGCAGGAGGCGAAGGTCAATGGAGTTTACAAACTGTAAACCTTCCTGTTGCCGCTGAAAATAAAGCAGATTTGAGATTTGCATTTAATTGGACGAATAATAATGATGGTGCTGCACAAGTTCCATCCTTTGCGGTAAACAACTTAAGATTAAAAACAAATGCTGCAACGCCAGGAGGACCAACAGCGGACTTCAATGGCTCAGCATTTACAATATGTGAAAATGATTGTATCGATTTCACTGACGCTTCAACAGGAACTAATATTTCTTCATGGAGCTGGACATTTAATGGTGCAAATACATTAACCTCCTCAAACCAAAATCCATCAAACATTTGTTGGTCAACTGCAGGAACATATAACGTAAAACTTACAGTTACAGACGACAATGGCACAGATGATGTAACTTATCAGATTTTGGTTCAAAATTGTGATTTAGTGCCTCCAACAGCGGCTTTCTCAACAGACACGCTTGTTATATGTGCGGGTGAATGTATAAACTTCACAGATGAATCAGACGGGAAGCCTACCTCATGGAATTGGGATTTTGGCGGAGGAAGCCCAGCTTTTTCAACACGACAAAATCCTTCTAACATTTGCTTTACACAGCCAGGGACTTATGCAATTTCATTAACTGTGTCAAACGCAGCTGGTGCAGATCAAATTATTACACCATTAACAGTTTTAGATCTTCCTACGATATCTGCTTTTGGAGATACTCTAATTAGCATGGGGGGAGCTGCTGAATTGGTTGCAATTCCAGACCAACAAGGATTTGTATTCTGGGAACCTTCTGAAAGCGTTGATTGTGACTCATGTTTAATGGTTTTTGCAACTCCAGTAATTACAACAACTTATACTGCATCTGTAACAGACATAAATGGATGTGTCGGATATGATACTGTAACTGTTTATCTAGCTTTTGAAGAAATCGTTGAAGTACCAAGTGCTTTTTCACCAAATGGCGATGGAAGAAATGACAGACTGAATGTTTTAGGAATAGGAATCGCAGAAATCGATTTTAAAATCTACAACCGTTATGGTCAATTGGTTTTCTCAACAACTGATTTAGAAGAAGGTTGGGATGGAAAAATGAATGGCGAACCTTTAAACCAAGGGGTATTCGTATATACATTAAGTTACAAACTCATTGATGGAACAACGAGTGAAATATCAGGAAATGTTACACTTGTAAAATAATATTAAGATGAAATTTACACTATTATCAGTTGCATTAACTACAGTTCTATTTGCTTCAGCTCAGCAAGGGAATAATTTTAGTATGTGGTTTAAAAACAACTTACAACACAATGCCGCAGCCGTAGGTACAAACGACAATGATATGAGGTTGTTTACTAACTTCAGATATCAGTATTTTAGCGTTTCGGAAAAACCATTCCAAACTATTTCAGCATCTGTAGAAGGGAAGATTTTGGAATCTAAAAGACGTAAAAATCATTTTGGTTTAGGAGCTTCAATTATCAATGACATGAGTGGTGATGGGCGTTATATGGTGAACAACTTTTCTGTTCCAATTTCCTATCACATCTATTTTGACGATGAAAACTCTATTTCTATAGGATTATCGCCAGGAATATATCAACGTTCACTTGGCGGTGGTAACCTAACATGGGAAAGTCAATGGAATGGATACCAATTTGACCCAAATCTCAGTCCAGAAGGAGTTGGAAATTCAAATGCTTCTACTTTTGACATGGGAGCAGGAATTTTCTATAAGTTCGAAACTTCAAAGTCTAATAAAGTATACTTAGGATTTTCAGCAAACCACATCTTGGAACCACAAATTGATTTTAACATTCAAGACAATATGTTCGTTAGGTATGTTGGACAATTTGGTGTAAACCACAGATTCTATAATAGTTTCTTTGGAATTTCTCCACAAGTGCTTGCTGTATTCCAAGGGCCAAATAGAAACATTATTTTCGGAAGTAATTTTGATTACTATCTTCAAGATGCTTCTAAAAGAACACTTTTCTATACACCAACAGTATTTTCTTTTGGTATCTACCACAGAGTTCAAGATGCAATTATAGTTAATGCACAATATTCATTTAAAGGAATGACAATTGCAGCTTCTTATGACTCTAATGTCAACACAATGTTACCAGCTTCAAGAAGTATTGGGGGATTTGAAGTAGCATTCATTTATGACATCATGATGAACAGAAGAGGTAGATTTATATACTAATCTTTGAATTACTTAGGTCATTTATACTTTTCAAAAGAGAAACAAGATTTAATGGTCGCCAACTTGTTTGGCGACTTTGTTAAAGGAAAAGACTACTCCTATCTTCCAGAAATAGTTCAACAAGGTGTTTTACTGCATCGCCAAATAGATGATTTTATTGACCGTCATCCATCGGTAACTCAACTGCGTTTAAAACTATATAAAGAACTCCCTAAAATTGCTGGAATAGCTATAGATCTTTATTTTGACCATCTTTTAGCCAAGAACTGGTCAGAATTTCATCCTAAAACATTGAATCAGTTTGTAGATGACTTTCTAGATTATGCGATGTTATCACAAAATTTGAAGTTTAACAAACCACCATTTGAATATCCGGAAAACTTTAGGAATTTATTGAATGCACTCTACCATCATGATTTACTAAAGAAATATGTTCACATCGATGGTTTAACATTGTCCTCCCGTGGCTTGTCACGACGAATTTCTTTTGAAAACAATTTGGATACAGCTGCTGAAGTTTATTTGGTCTTTGAAGAGGAAATAGAATCAGTATTTAGAATTTATATGGAAGATGCTAAACTCAAATTTAAAACTAAGTAATGAATAGAATGACTATAAATAAGCTCTACATACAATGGTCCTTACGCATACTTCCTGAGCTTATACTATAGATGTAAATTGCAAATTACTAAACCAATATCTCATTAAGCTTCAAAGGTTTTTATATTTTAAAAACTCAAGTACTTACTGTTGATTTTTTTATTATATTTAAACAAACAATAATTATATTTTGACCAAAAAACTAACTATATACTCCTCTACTCTCATTTGCATCTCGATGCTAGTGTTTATGACATTATCTTGTCAAAACACAAAGAGTAAAGAAAATGATGTAGTTGGTAAGGCTATCGAACAGAAGCAAAATGACCTTGGAGAAATATTAAAAGCAAATAAATTAACTGTTTTAGCTGAAAACAGTGCTACCAGTTATTTCATCTACAGAGGTCATAAAATGGGGTTAGAATATGAAATCCTAAATGAATTTGCCAAAGAAATCGGTGTTAAGTTAGAAATCAAAATAGTTCAAGATTTAGATAATATTATCAACCAGCTCAACAATGGCGAAGGTGATATTATTGCTTGCAATTATACTGTTACAAAAGACCGAAGAAATAAAATAGATTTCTCAAGACCAATAATGAGAACCTCTCAGGTACTTGTTCAAAGAAAGCCAGAAGGTTGGGAAAAAACAAGAAAGAGTATTTGGGAAAAAGAAGTTATTCGTGACCCCGCACAGTTGTCTAGAAAAACCGTTCATGTTTGGAAAAACTCCAGTTATTACGATCGTTTAGTTAATCTTCAAGACGAATTAGGAGATACTATTATCTTGAAACCATTGGAAGGAAATATTATTCCGGAAGATATAATTGCGATGGTTTCTAAAGGGTTTATCGACTACACTGTTGTTGATGAGAATGTAGCTTCAATTAATAAAAGATACTATCCAAATATAGATGCAGAACTAGAATTGAGTGTGAAGCAACGTATCGCTTTTGGTGTTAGAAAACAAAGTCCACTACTAAGAAAAAGATTGGACGCTTGGCTAGATGATTTCATGAAAACTTCTACTTTCAATTATATAAAGTATAAATATTTAAACAACTCTGCTTACGTCACAAAATCGAAAAGTGAATATTCTTCCATTAAAGGATCTAAAATATCACCTTATGATAAAACAATTCAAGATGTTTCAGCTAAATATGGTTGGGATTGGAGATTAATTGCAGCACTGATTTATCAAGAGTCAAAGTTTCAATTGGGCGAAGAATCATGGGCTGGTGCTTATGGATTAATGCAATTTATGCCAACTGTTGGTCCTACCTTTGGTGTTTACCCTGACTCACCTCCTGCTGTTCAAATTGAGGGAGGAATTAGAAAAATCATTAAGAATTATAGAGAATGGGAAAGCATTCCAGACTCTGTTCAGCGTGTTAAATTTACTTTTGCAACTTACAATGCTGGAATTGGTCATGTTCTAGACGCACAACGTTTGGCCAAAAAATATGGTAAGGATCCATTGATTTGGGATGATAATGTCGAAGTATATATCAAGAATTTATCAAATCCTAAATATTACCATGATCCTGTTTGTTATTATGGATATATGAGAGGTTCTGAGACTTACAATTATGTGCGCTCCATCTTTATCAGATATACTGAGTATAAGACCGCTTTTCCATTAGAGAAGAGAAGAGGGTGATTAATTAAAAACTAAAATCCGATAGATTCTTTAATGTTTTGTATTGAGTTCAACCACTCTAAGCTAGTTTGCTTGGTATTGATTAACTTATAAATACCGGACAAAAACAGTTTAGGACAGTGTTTTTACTTAATGCTTATCCGCTTGTTTCCCCATACTAGCACTCAAACTAAGATAATCTTAAAAAGTTGGATTTTTTCTTTTTATTCACAAGTATCTGCTTTTTTTTGTGTTTCCCGTTTTTCGGGACAGGCTATGAGCTCCCTTTGGTCGGTTGGCATTACTCACCTTTGTCTATTTTAAAGGTGTTTCCCGACTTTCGGGACAGGCTGTGAGCTCCTTCGTCGGTTGCCCCAAAAAGAGAAAAAGCACTGCTTTTGAAGACGAAAAAGTGAGAAGCGTTAGTGCCGAAACTGATAGGATAAAAGGTCTAGCGCCTGATATTTGTTACTCAATCTTTAAAGTCTTTTATTTGTTTTTCCCGATTTTCGGGACAGGCCGTGAGCTTGCTTCGCTGCGGTTATTGCCTCCACTCCTACATGACGATAATGTCGGTGATCTCGCCAGTCAAGCTGTCGAGCTTCCGCCATTATTAGCGTCATGTAGCACGCTTCATCTTCAAAAAAATATAAAGCGCGTCCGAAATCAAACAAATTTAAAGTTATGGACTAATGATTTATGATGTTATCTACGATTTATAGTATTATGTTCATTATTGTCCGATAAAAATTAATACACGGGATTTTAAAAATATATAATCCTGATATACATGTCATTATGTTTTTAATATTTCATTTTCCTCAAAACAAGGCATCATAAA
>Ga0265293_10001144_pt1 | contig 59606 bp, 59 predicted proteins | sample Munlanlewell138R_FD_192505 | JGI IMG/M metagenome (GOLD analysis project Ga0265293, IMG submission 192505) | Leachate microbial communities from a municipal landfill in Southern Ontario, Canada - Leachate well 138R | ecosystem: Engineered > Solid waste > Landfill > Unclassified | place: Canada...
CATATTGGCGTAATCTCGCTCAAAAAAGTTAAAGAATGTGCTCTGTACTCATTGACAGAGCCGCCAAGAAATACTACGATCATAGTATCTTTTGGGGGATAGAAGCCTTTGTCAGTGTAGAGTTGCAGCTCTTTGACCACTGTGCAGGGCTTCTTCCTTTTTCCTCCTGATTTTGTCAGGAATAGCATTCTTTTTCTATAGTATAAGTCCTCTATTTGGTCACGTAATGTGGTGCAATACTGGTCAAATAGCCAGGTTAAAAACACCATCTCATCAACTCAACTCTCTAAAAACCACTCGTTATCTATCTTGTCAACTCACTACCCCAAAAACCACCCGTTATCTAAGTTGTCAACTAAACCCTACCAATTTTCTGCTCTAGAACACCTCATGAAAACAACAAAAAGAGATTTCCAGAGATTCACTACAAAAAGTGCATCCTCTGAAAACTCCTTCTATTAAGTGTTTTACAGCTCACTTTCTTGACATCAACACCACGCACTCCACATGCCTGGTCCAAGGGAACATGTCCACTGGCTGAATCGCCCCTACCTTATATCCTTGGTCTGCCAGATAACTCAGATCCCTAGCTAAAGTAGATGGATTACAAGAGACATAGCAGATACGGGGTACCCTAGTGGTAACAAGAGTCTCCAGGAGTGAGCGATCGCAGCCCTTTCGAGGAGGATCTACGATCACACCATCGATCCTCTTGTGTCTCTGCACCAAGCTCGGAAGTAGTTCTTCCGCCTTTCCTACATGAAACTGTGCACCGCTTATACCATTGAGCTTGGCATTATGCCGAGCATCTTCCACAGCACCGACAAATGTCTCAACTCCAATGACTTCTCTAGCCTCAGAAGCCAGATAAAGCCCAATGGTACCTGCCCCACAATAAAGGTCCAGGATCGTCTCGGTACCCTTGAGCTCCATCCCCACCCGAACCAAATCATACAGCACCTTGGTTTGGCTGGGGTTGACCTGAAAGAAGGAACCGGGCGAAATCGCACAGCGAAGATGCCCGATGGAATCCATAAGATAGGGTTCACCCCAGATAATCTTGGTCTCGCTTCCCAGGATCACATTGGTCACTCGGGGATTCACATTATGAGCAATACTTATCAGTTCAGGAACTTCTTGCGCCAATCCAGTAATGAGCTGTTCTTGAGCGGGCAGATTGCGCGTACGCGTAACTAAGACCAACATGAGTGTTTCTTCAGAAAAGCTAGCCCTGATCACGGCGTGGCGAAGTACACCGGTATGGTTCACTTCATCATACGGTTCGATACCAAGGTCAGGTACAATTCGTTTCAGCGCCAGTGCGAGTTTGGTGATCAGCGGATGCTGTATTTCACAGGTTTGAAGATCTACAATGTCATGACTGCCCTTTTGAAAGAACCCCATGACTAGTTCACTTTGCCTGGTCCCCAATGGCAGTTGAGCTTTGTTTCGATAATGGTATGGTTCATCCATCCCTAGAACCGGCAACACTTCGACATCAAGTTTGCCAATCCGTCTCATGGCATCGACGACCTGCTCTCGCTTCCATGATAGCTGTCCTTGATAGTCCATGTGTTGTAGTTGACAACCACCACAATTCTTGGCATGGGGGCAACTTGGACTGCGGCGATCAACCGAAGGGCTCAAAATGTCCACAAGTTCACCATACCCCAGGCGTTCTTTCAAGTGTACTAGGCGCGTTTTGATCTGATCACCAGGAATCGTCTCAGGCACAAAGACGACTCGCCCGTCCACTCGCCCTACTCCCAATGCTTCATGTGTTAAGCCCGTGATCTCTATAATATGTTCTTCGCCGACTTTCCAAGTGGCCATGAAAGCACTCCTTCCAAAAAGCCGAGAACTGGGGAGTAATATTGGTTCCCTGCCAGTTCTCGGCTTCGTCTAATCGCGTTTGACTCGTAGCATCGAATATGGTGTCACGGATGCCATGGGAATCCGTACAGTGTAATTCGCATGGGCTTCTTGCAGCATTTCATCTGTTTCAATATGGGTCATTTTCGTGATCAGATGGCTCAGGACCGGACCCCGGGGTTGCATGATCTCCACCTCTTCGCCCAGGCTGAGCCGGTTACGCACTGCAACAATTGCCTCTTGCGTTTCTTCATCCCAGCTCTCCACTATCCCTACAACGTCATACTCCCTAATGTAACTCCCAGAGGGTCTGTGAATGCCCGCATCTGAGGGAACGAAGAATCCAGCATAATACGGACGATGACTAACCTTATCAAGCTCATCCAAGAGTTCCTGAGGCAAGACATAGTTCTCTGGATCCGCGGCATAGAGGTCCAAAGCTTGCCGATAGGCCCTCACCACAGTGGCGACATAGAAGGAGCTCTTCATTCGCCCCTCGATCTTCAAGCTATCCACACCAATTTGCACCAAATCAGGAATGTACTCAATGAGTCGCAGATCCTTGGAGTTAAAGATATGCGTACCACCTTCATCCTCTTCAATGGGCATATATTCCCCGGGCCTCGTCTCTTCTACCACTGCATAGCGCCAGCGGCAACTTTGGGCACATTCGCCCCGGTTGGCATCCCTGCCAGTGAGCACATTGCTGAGCAAACAGCGACCAGAGTAAGCCATACACATGGCACCATGAACAAAGACCTCAATCTCTGCCTTCGTTTCTTGGCATACCTTCTGGATCTCCTCCCTGGTCAACTCCCGGGCCATAACCAAACGGCTGATACCGAGCTCTTCCCAAAGCTGGGCGGCACGGTAATTTACTGTATTGGCCTGGGTACTTAAGTGTAATGGTGTGCTAGGAGCATACTCCTTAGCTAAGGCGATAACTCCCAGATCCGCTACAATGAGTCCGTCCACTTCGAGTTCCTCAAGTTCCCGCAGATATGGTGGGAGTAGATCAATTTCATCATTATGGGCAAAAACATTTACGGTAACATAGATCTTAACGCCTCGGTCGTGGGCAATACTCACGACTTCTTTGAGCTCATCCATGCTGAAATTGCCCGCTTTCGCTCGCATACCAAAGGCTTTGCCAGATAGATACAGAGCGTCTGCTCCATACTCCATGGCAACGATCGCTTTCTCCATATTACCTGCTGGAGCCAAAATCTCTGGAATCTTCACGTTTTACTTCCTCCTAATAGCCCAAGGTTCTCCGAGCTCGCAAATGATCATTATACGTCCGGGTAAACTCATGGGTACCATCGCGCCTGCTAACAAAAAAATAGTAATCTGTCTCAGCTGGATTTAGCACCGCAAGCATTGATGCTAAGCCTGGACTTGCAATCGGACCTGGCGGTAGGCCACGGTATCGATAGGTATTGTACGGTGAGTCAATCTCCAAGTCACGATAGAGCACTTGTGGCCTATCTTCAGGTGTAACATAGCGCACCGTTGGATCGGCCTGAAGAGGCATATCAATGGCTAGGCGATTGAGATAGACCGAGGCAACAACTGGTCTTTCATGATCAACTGCAATCTCTCGTTCCACAATGGAAGCCAAGGTGACCACCTCATGAAGGGAAAACTCGCTCTCCTCAAGGAGAGGAACGATTTCGGCCTCCGTTACCGCAATAAAACGGTCAACCATCTGGCGAATCATATCCTCCTCGCTTTGACCCTCATGGAAGAAGTAAGTATCAGGGTATAGATAACCCTCAAGGGTGGCAAGGGGCAAATCTAGGGGACTGTCTTCCCCGTAAACCAGTTTTACATCAGATGCTAGTTGAATAAAGCGATCTCGGTCAGCCAAGCCCTTCGTTTCGAGAAGGTCTGCAATTCGCCTGATTTCAAAGCCCTCAGGAATGACCACTCTCTCCGCCTGAACACGCCCCGTTTGCAGCTCTTCAATAATCGCAAGGGGAGTCATGCCCGGACTGAGTAGGTAGGATCCAGCCTTGAGACTTTGCTCTGCCCCCTCAACTTTGAGGATGATGTGAAACAGAGTTGCGTTAGCAATGATCTCCTCTTCGTCTAAGAGCGTCACGATCTGCCTGGCATGCATTCCCTGCGGAATCCGCACAAGCTTCATGGGCGCCTCAGGATCAGAGCTTAGCGAGCGATTCCCAGCTACCAGGAGAAATGAAGGAACAATAAGTGCACCTAAGAAGGCGAGCGTGAAAAGAAAACGGACCGTACTAGATAGGGTCCGTTTCGCGTTTGCTTGCATACTTTCGGGCATGAAGTACACCCCCAAAGAAAACCAATCAACGATCCGTAGCTAGTCTTCGTCGGACTCCAAGACTGCTACAATACGATCGAACTCCTCGTCATCTTCAATATCCATGAGGAATTCTTCACCGTTTTCATCCACTTCAACCTTAAAAATGTAGGCCTGTTCTTCTCCGTCATCATCTTGAGGCATTAGGACCGCATAGAGTTGCTCGTCAACCTCCAAATACTCCAAGACTGTAAAGACGTGTTCAGTTTCATCTTCATCAATTAAAACAATGGTGTTATCCATGTCAAAATCGTGATCATGGTCATGCCCGTCATGGTTATGAGACATACAATCTCCTCCTTTTGAACCTAGCTTTTACTGCTTACGATCCAAATATGCTTGTAAAATAACTGTAGCCGCCACCTTATCGACGACCTGGCGACGCTTCGCACGACTCACATCACCTTCTAATAAAATGCGTTCTGCGGCTACGGTAGAGAACCGTTCATCCCAATATTCTACTGGTAAACCGAATTCCCTTTCCAATTCGGACCCAAACTCATAAATTTTCTCCGCTTCGGGTCCGTAGCTTCCGTCTGTACGCCGCGGCAAACCCACCACGAACTTTGTCACTCCATACTCGTCTAGTAGACTCTGTAGCTCTTCTAGGTCTCTTTCCTTTGAGGAACGTCGAATCACGGTGATGCCCTGGGCTGTCCAACCCATGGGATCACTCACAGCGACCCCGATCGTTTTTGTTCCCACATCTAAACCAAGTATCCTCATGGCCAGACCCCTTCTAGATCACCTTGATAGCAAACTCCGGGCAGCTTGCTCCGCAATACCCACAAAAAACGCACTCCTCGGGTGCTACCACCTCTGCTTTACCGTGCACGATCTCCAGAGCCCCATTGGGGCAGGCACGGACACAAGCACCGCAACCAACACACCAGTTATCAACATGCAGACGCCTTGTCTCGGGCTTGGGCTCTGGCAAGTCTCGGTTGCCCCCGAAGAAAGCGACATTATGCCGCACCTCATCCAACGTCTTCATACCAACCGCGATAGAATCGACCGCGGGTTGATCTAGCAGGAAATCTAGGGAAGAAGACCAGTCCGCTAAGAGATGGCCACCTCCCAAGGGCTTCATAGCTACAATTCCCTTCTTACACCTGGCAGCCTCTTCGATGGCCCGAGACATATCCTCTCTCGTACCACCTTGAATACCAATTCCGGTCTTGTTGATTAAGGGAGAGATCACATCGATTTCTGGAATGGCACTAGCCGCCAGCACGGCCTCCACATAGTGCGTAGAGATCCCTACCGCTTGAACAAGTCCTTCCTTCTTTGCTTCCCAAAGTACCTCCAAGGCAGGCCAATGCCCCCTCAAGGTATGACTGGACTCTTGTTCGTGAAGCATGAAGATGGGTATGCAATCTAGATCCATTTCGATCAGGGCCCTCTCCAGGCTTCGTTGCATACCTTCTCTAGAATAGGCATAGGATTTCGTCGTGATCACCACGGGGTAGTCTCCCTCAAAGTCCCGCAAGGCATAACGGATATGATCATAGGTTTCATACAACTCCGCAGTATCAATAAAGTTGATGCCCAGTTTCAGTGCCTCACGCAAGATTTCAGCACCCATCTGAGGAGAAAGACCCCTTTGTAGGGGCCCCATAGTTAAAGCGCCAAAACATAGTCTGGAGACTGTAAGGCCTGTTTGACCAAGTTCTCTGTACTCCAACTCTATCTCCCTCTAAAGCCGCTTGAACAAAACACCGAGGGTATTCGGACCGCAGTGGTTGGAAATCGTGCAACCGGCTTCTGTAATAATAATCTCGGCAAAATTGGCATGTTCTTCCACAAGAGACTTGACCATGGCCACTACACTAGGATCGCAGCCCGCCGCGGTCACGAAGACGCGACTTGGGTCGAAAGAAGCAGGATCATGCAGGCGATCTAAGACGTAGAGCCGCAAGGCCTTCTCAAATGTTCCTCGATATTTGCGCCCCACAATCATGGCCCCATCACGTACTTCAATGGAAGGCTTGAGTCGAAGGATCCGAGCGCCCTGGGCAGTAATCGAGGAACAGCGACCGCCTCTCGCAAGATAGTCGAGTTGATCAATCATAAAGCTAGCATCAATTTTCGTCCGAGCTACTTCGAGCCTAGCCTTGATATCCGCTAATTCCATCTCCTCATCAGCCAATAAACCCGCTTCATAGACGAGATGCCCACTTCCCGTTGAAAGATTTCTGGAGTCAACAACCTCCACACCGGTGAAGTCACGGGCTGCTAGAACCGCGTGATCATAACAAGAAGAAAAGTTGGAGCCTAGGCTAATGTGAATCACTTGATCTCCATTTTCTGTCAGTTTTTGGAAGTGTTTCTGGTACTCATATACATTCACTGCACCAGTTGCACAGGTGCTCCCTTGCTCAACATAACGAAAAATGTCATCAGGGCGAATATCCACACCGTCCCTAAACACTTGGTCCCCCACAGTAATACTCAGAGGAGCGATTGCGACGCGGAATCGCTCCACAATCTCTGGTGAAAGATCACAAGTGCTATCCGAACTCACTCGTATCATACGTTCCTAACTCCCTTACTCCACTTGTTTCAGATAATGTGTCACTAGCTCTTCGAGGATAACATCCCTCTCGATTTGTAAGATCAGAGAGCGTGCATTCTTATGACTTGTAATGAATGTAGGATCACCAGAAATTAGATAGCCAACAATTTGTCCAAAGGGATTGTAACCTTTATCCTGCAATGCTTCATACACGTTCTTCAAGACAGTCTTGACCACCTCCGGTTTATCCTCAAAGGCCTGGTAACTGAACATTGTCGTCTTGTCGTGTGCATCACTCATGGTGTCCCTCCTCGTTGCAGCTTCCTCCTAAATTCTATTCTCTAACTAAGGATTGATTCCCTCCAACTGCGTCCTAAAGAACTCCACACCCTTGTCCAATGCTTCCTGGAGTTTCTCGGGTAAGCGACCTCCAGCTTGCGCCATATCAGGTCTGCCACCGCCTCCTCCACCACAAATCTGGGCTGCCTGCTTCACAGCGTTACCAGCATGGAGCCCTTTCTCCGTTAAGGACTTAGAAACCATAGAAAGCAAGAGTACCTTATCGTCGCTCTTTGCGCCAAGCAAAATAGCCACGGGATTGAGACGATCCCTGATCCGATCCCCCAGGGTCCTTAGATCCTCGGCCTGTTCAGCCTGGACCTCGGCGACAACGACGAAGGCATCGCCAATCTTCTGAGCGCCAGAAATCAAGGAGTCTAACGCTCCTAGTACGTTCTGTTGTTTGACAGTTGCCATATCCTTCTCTAGTTTGCGATTGGTCTCGAGGAGCTTCTCCACCTGTTCAGGCAACTCGTCGGCGGCAACCTGCAGCTTGGCCTGGAGTTCTGCAAGGATCAAGTCTTGTCTCCGGGCGTGCGCCAGTGCTTCAGCGCCTACAATAGCCTCTATTCTTCGAACACCAGCTGCTACGCTGCCTTCAGAGAGGATCCTAAAAAGCCCGATCTCCCCGGTGGAACTCACATGTGTGCCTCCGCAAAGCTCTAGCGAATGTTCCCCAACTTGTACCATACGTACCTCGTCTTCGTACTTTTCACCAAACAAGGCCATTGCCCCCTGTCGTTTGGCGTTTTCCAGGTCCGTAATAGTGGGAACTACAGGTGCGTTCTTCAAGATCTCCCGATTCACCATATCTTCAATGTTTCTGAGCTCGTCTGCACTCACTGCCTGGAAATGCGTGAAGTCAAAACGCAGGCGATTTGGTCCTACATACGAACCGGCCTGATTCACATGATCTCCTAGAGTGTCTTTCAAGGCTCGATGCAAGAGATGGGTTGCGGTATGATGACGCGCTGTCTCCTGGCGGTGAGCTGTTCCAATAACCGCCTTAGCAGCACTCGCCTGGGCAATGTAGCCTTCTTCCACAACTCCTAGATGACTAATGAGGCCTTGAACTGGCCGGCGAACGTCGGTGATCTTTACTCTACCTGTCTCTGTCTCAATGACGCCCTCATCGGCAACCTGGCCACCACCTTCAGCATAGAAAGGAGTCGTCTCCAAAATCACAGCAACCTGGTGGCCCTGATCAGCCTTGTCCACTCCATGGCCATCTTCGATGATGCCGACAATCGTCGTATTCACTTCACTTTGGTCATAACCGACAAACTCAGTTGTCACAGCTCCAGCCAGTTCCTGATACACGGCTAGATTGCTGTCTAGATAACCGTGGGCTGTACGAGATTTCCTAGCCCTTTCCCTTTGAGCTTCCATAGCCATACGGAATCCTTGTTCGTCAACAGTCAGGCCATCCTCCGCCAAAATCTCACGCGTTAGATCAATGGGAAATCCAAAGGTATCATAGAGTTGAAAGACGTCTTGACCGCCAATTTCACTGATTCCTGCGGCCTTCGCCTTAACGACCAAATCCTGTAGCAGTTTCATGCCCTGCTCAAGGGTTGCGCTGAATCTCTCTTCCTCAAGTCCAACCACCTTGTAGATGTACTCTTCCCGCTCCACAAGTTCAGGATAAGCGCCCTTCATCTGTTCTACAACCCAAGCAACCACTTTGTTCAAAAACGGATCACGGATCGCAAGCAAACGTCCGTGACGAACCGCACGGCGTAACAACCTACGCAGTACATAGCCCCGTCCCTCGTTGCTCGGTAGCACTCCATCAGCAATCAAGAAGGTAACGGCACGGACATGATCCGCGATCACCCGAAGGGAGACATCGGCCTTTGCATCATCGCCATAGACCACGTTTGCTATTGTTCCCACACCATCGATGACAGGCTTGAGATTGTCCACTTCAAAGATACTGGTTTTTCCCTGTAAGAGGGCTGCCACACGCTCTAAGCCCATGCCGGTGTCAATACTCTTTTTCTCTAAAGGAGTGTATGTATCTCCCTCCTGCTGGAACTGGATAAAGACCAGGTTCCAGAACTCAAAAAAGCGATCGCAATCACACCCAGGCTTGCAGTTTGGATCATCACAACCGAACTCCCGGCCCCGGTCTATATGAATCTCGGAGCAGGGTCCGCACGGTCCCGATCCAGTCTCCCAGAAGTTGTCGTCCTTACCCAAGCGAACAATACGCTCGGCAGGGACACCCACATCCTTATTCCAAATCTCAAAGGCCTCATCGTCATCAAGATAAATCGAGACCCACAGCCGTTCAGGCGGTAGTTTCAAGTGTTCTACAACGAACTCCCAGCTCCAAGGGATAACTTCCTTCTTAAAGTAGTCGCCAAAGGAGAAGTTCCCGAGCATCTCAAAAAAGGTACCGTGGCGATCGGTCTTCCCCACATTGTCGATATCGCCTGTGCGAATGCACTTCTGGCTTGTGGCTAATCTGGTATGAACGGGTTTTTCGAGACCCAAGAAGTACCGTTTGAATGGCACCATGCCCGCCACCGTCAGTAATAAGGTGGGATCCCCATGGGGAATCAGTGACGCACTTGGCAAGACGCGATGATCTTTACTTTGAAAAAATTCCAAAAACATGGAACGTATCTGGTCAACGGTGATTGTATCCTTATTCATAACATACCGCTAGCGCGGGTTCCCCCCATTTCTACGCAGGGAACAGCATGTCCCTGATTACCTCAATATTACCGAAGTGACCGAACCTTGTCAACTAAGACGCCCTGATACTGAAGCTTAGATAGGCTACTTTTCATAGGGTCTTCGCAGGAAGGCAAAGGCCAAAACAACTCGTATTATGGAGGCAACAGGAATCGCCAAGAGCATCCCGATGATACCCATGACTTCCGCCCCTACCAAGACTGCGAAAATGACGACCAATGGATGTAAGCCCACTCGATCTCCAATCAGCTTAGGAGAAATGATGGCGTTTTCGATTTGATTAGCGGCGACAAACAGGGCCATGACCCAGAGTACAGTGAGTGGAGACTTGGAGAGTGCCAGTGTGGCAGCGGGGACAAAACCCAAGACGGGGCCAAAGTAGGGGATGATGTCAAAGAGGCCTGCGAGGAAGCCAATGAAAAGAGCATAGGGTATGCCAAGAATGGCCAAGCCTCCATAGACGAAGAGACCTACAAAAAGGCAGACCAAAATCTGCCCCCGAAAAAATCCATTGAGGGCAGAGTTGATTTCCTGCAGTATGTAGAGAGCATCACCGCGGTGTTGGGCTGGGATATATCGCAAAGCACTCTCTCGCATCGCTTGATGATCCCGGAGGAAATAAAAAGCTAGGACTGGAGAAATCAGGAGGGAAATTATGTGTGTAAAGGCTGCCATTAACATCTGCATCAGTCTACCTGCTAACGCCTCTACGACTACCTGAACGCGTTCGAGTAAAATAGCCACACCATCGCGAATCGTTGCAGGCAACTGAATTCTCCTAAAGAAACTAAGGGCATCCTTGCCCAAGTCCTCCAGTTGCGAAGCCTGCTGGGGTAGTTGGCGAGCGATCTCCTCTAGATCTTTTAGGAGGCTGGGCATAACGACCCAAAAAGAGAGCCCCACCAGCACTCCAAAAATGGCATAAACAATCAGGATTGCGGCGATTCGAGATGAACCTCTCTTCTCCACGGCCACCACCACGGGGTAGATGATGTAGGCCACTAGAATCGCGAATAAGAAAGGGGTCAGTACAATCCTGACCCGATAAAGAAAAGCAAGAACACCTAGGAGAACAAGTCCCCACCAAATCCACTTGGACACAATTCTCAATCCATCCAGTTATTAAGCTGCTGCTCCACTTGCCCCCGGGCCTTGCGTGCCAAGACTCTGCCTGTCGTTCGAAGCTGTCTAGACACGGAGCCAGTCTTCATGGTGTTCCCTACATAAATGCCTAAGGCAAGCCCAACTAAGCCCATAATCATTACGTTACGACCATTGCCCAATGCAATCACCTCGTTTGATTTTCTCAGCACTAGCTTCTCCAATTTGGGCAAAAAAAATCACCGAGCCTTAGGCCCGGTGAACGGATACTTACGAAGCAGAGTTTGAAGCAAGCTTTGCCCGGTAGTCTTGGATCGCGGCTCCTAGAGCCTCAGCTGCAAGATTGGAGCAATGCATCTTCACTGCAGGGAGTCCATGGAGTTCTTCAGCGACTTGCTGGTTGGTAATCGTCTCGGCTTCTGCAACAGTCTTACCTATCGCCATCTCGGTAATAATGCTCGATGTAGCAATAGCCGCACCGCAACCAAATGTCTTGAACTTAACATCTGTGATTACGTCATTATCGACCTTGATCCACAGCTTCATGATATCTCCACAACGAGCGTTACCGACTTCACCAACTCCATCAGCATCCGCAATCTCTCCCACATTGCGGGGATTGGTAAAATGATCCATCACCTTGTCTGAATACATGCTTCTACCTCCTATCCTTGATAGAGCGGCGACATTTGGCGCAAACGCTCCACTATTACCGGTATTTCCTGCAAGACATAATCTATCTCTGTCTCCGTAGTCGATCGCCCGAGGGTCAATCGCAACGAGCCATGCGCGATTTCATGCGTTAGCCCCATGGCCAAAAGGACGTGAGAAGGATCAAGGGATCCCGAGGTACATGCTGACCCGCTTGAGGCTGCAATACCCTTCAAGTCAAGATTGAGTAACATCGACTCGCCTTCAATGTACTGAAAGCACACATTTACGTTATTGGGAAGGCGGTGGACAAGGCTGCCATTCACCTTGGTAGCAGGAATTTTCTGCAAGCCCTGAATCAGGCGATCCCGCAGCGTGGTAAGGCGTTCGTTTTCTGCTCCTTGTTCCTGGCGAGCTAATTCTAGGGCCTTCGCAAGACCGACAATGCCAGCCACGTTCTCTGTACCCGCCCGACGTCTTCTCTCCTGTGCCCCACCGTGGATCAGAGGCTCTAGACGAACTCCCTTACGACAGTAGAGGGCGCCAACACCCTTCGGTCCATACAGTTTGTGCGCTGACAAAGAAAGTAGATCGACGTTGAGATCCCCAACATTGAGATCCAAGACGCCTGCGGTTTGGACTGCGTCGGTGTGGAAGAACGCTCCATGCTCACGGACTATAGCACCGATTTCACGAATCGGCTGAATTGTGCCTACTTCGTTATTGGCGTGCATGATGGACACTAAGATGGTATCAGGGCGCAAGGCTTCTTCGACCGTGGCGGGACTAACTAAACCCTCCTCATCTACCGGAAGCACTGTGACGTCAAATCCATGCTTCTTCAGTGATAGGACACTGTCAAGTACAGCATGGTGTTCTATTGCACTTGTGACAATGTGCTTACCCTTCGTTTGGTAGGCCCAGGCTATCCCTTTGATGGCCATATTCGCGCCTTCAGATCCGCCTGAGGTAAAGATGATTTCGTTCGCTGCCGCTCCAAGCAACTCTGCCACTGTGTCACGGGCTTCATCCAAAGCTTGGTGAGCGCGTCGCCCCCAACCGTAAACACTCGACGCATTGCCAAATTCTGTGCCAAAATAGGGCAACATAGCGTCTAGTACTTCTTGTCGCATAGGAGTCGTTGCAGCATGGTCCATATAGATCTTACTCATTGTTATTCCGCCACCTCGAGTCTATAGGCATTCTGTCTCAAATCTTCCAATGTCGTGCTATCTAGAACTTGCGTCATACTGTCTTGTAGCTCTCTCCATAGATTACGCAGCACACAACGTTCAGGTTGCCCGCAATAGGGTCCAGTCGTCTTCTCTTCGTCCAGGCAATCCAAGGGAGTGATAGGTCCCTCTAGGACGCGAATAATCTCCCCAATGGAGATATTCTCAGGTGTGTCCGCAAGCTCGTAACCACCTTGGGCCCCGCGCCTGCTCTTCACTAGGTCTGCCTTGCGGAGGGCTGCCATGAGCTGTTCTAAGTAGTGTTCCGAAATTACCTGACGTTCCGCAATGGTTTTCAGGGCTATCGGTCCCTCACCGAAATTGAGAGCCAAATCAAACATGGCACGTACCCCATACTCTCCCCTTGTGGATACTCTCATCGACTATTCTCCTCCAATTCATTTCCGACTAAATAGGTAGGAATTGAATACGAGTTTATGATAGCACAAGGCCAGCGTAACTGTCAACGCTTTAGACCTTCAAAAAAGGCATGGCTAGCCTCAGCGCTTACGGAAATACTCCAAGCGTTCTTTGATGATTTTCTCCCGCCCCTGATCGGAGGGTTCGTATGCCTTGAAGTCCTTCATGTTGTCTGGCAAGTAGTCTTGGGCTACATAATGATGGGGATAATCGTGGGGGTACTTGTACCCTTTACCGTGACCGAGCTTTGCGGCACCTGCATAGTGACTGTCCCGGAGGTGAACTGGTACCGGCTCAGCTCCCCGCTTCTCTACTGTAGTTAAGGCTGTATCAACGGCTATAACCACAGAGTTACTCTTAGGGGCGGTGGCGATATATAGTATCGCTTGGGCTATTGGAATTCTCGCTTCCGGCATGCCGAGCCACTCTAGGGCAAATCCCGCGGCCTGGGCCATGAGTAAAGCGTTGGGATCGGCCATGCCTACATCCTCCGCGGCATGAACCAAGAGGCGACGCACGACAAATCGCGGGTCTTCCCCCGCATACACCATGCGTGCATACCAATACAGTGCCGCATCAGGATCACTTCCGCGTAGTGACTTGATAAAGGCGGAGATGACGTCATAATGATTGTCCCCACTTTTGTCATAACGTACCCTCTGGGCCTGGGCGGCTTCCTCCGCTGCTGGAAGATCAACGATCCTGACTTCATCTGCATTGGGCAGGGTTGTCAAGACAGCAAATTCCAGATTGTTAAGAAGCACCCGAGCATCTCCATTGGCGATACGTACGAGATGTTCTAGTGCTTCCTCTGTGACAGTACACTTGAGCTCGCCGAGTCCCTTCGGATGACGTAGGGCATTTTTGGCTACAGTCATTAGCTCTTGGGCTGTCAAGGGCTGCAGCTGATAGATTTGGGAGCGACTGAGTAAGGCTGCATTCACTTCAAAGTAGGGATTCTCTGTTGTGGCGCCAATGAGAACAAGATCTCCCTGTTCGACCGCTGGCAGTAAGACGTCTTGCTGCCCCTTGTTCAAGCGTTGGATCTCATCCACGAACAAGATCGTTCGTTTCCCATGGAAAGCCCTGCGATCCCGAGCTTCAGAGGCTAGTTTCTTTAGTTCAGCAGCACCGGTCGTAGTGGCACTGACATTGACAAATACGCCCTTGGTCGTCTGGGAGATCACATATCCTAGGGTAGTCTTGCCCACTCCTGGAGGTCCATAGAGAATAATGGAACGAAGGATATCCTGAGTAATAGCCCGTCTGAGCAATTTCCCCTCACCTAGAATGTGTTCCTGACCCACATATTCGTCAAGAGACTCTGGACGCATACGCACCGCTAAAGGAGCATTTTCATGTCGCAATGAACTAAGGTCAAATAGATCCATGCCTCAAGCCTCCTTACAGATTTGCCTCACAATCCAACTCGCCATTAAGAGACCCGCAGCAGGGGGAACGAAGGATGTACTCCCTGGTACAGACCCTTCTCGCCTACCTACAGGTTGCTCTGGTGAAAAGACTACTGGAACAGGAGTAGTCACGCCTCGTTTCCGCAGGGCCAAGCGCACGGCACGGGCTAAAGGACAGGTGTGGGTTTTGGAAAGCTCTGTGATCGTCAAACGACTTGGATCCAGCTTGTTCCCCGCCCCCAATGAAGCAATAATGGGAAGCCCCTCAGCCAAAGAGCGTTCGATTAAGTCAGCTTTGGCCCTAACACTATCGATGGCATCGGCAATGAAATCTACATCGCCGGGAATCAAGTGATTATGTAGTTCTTCTTCATAATAGGCCTGGTGGATCTCCACCTCACAGCCCGGATTGATCTGCCTAATCCTCTCTGCCATGACCTCTACCTTGGGTTTACCTAGAGTCGACTCCAGAGCTATAATCTGACGATTAAGGTTGGTAATGCTGACCACATCATGATCAACTAAGACCAGGGCACCAATACCGGAGCGCGCTAGAGCCTCAGCAACGTATCCCCCGACGCCTCCCACTCCGATCACCGCAACCTTGGTGTTGGCTAGACGCTTCAAATTCTGTTCTCCCAGCATCAATTCTGTGCGAGTAAACCTATGTTCCATCCTCTTCCTCCAAAAAAAAATACCCCAAATGGGGTAGAAATAAGACCCCCGCCGTACCGCTAGTGCTGACCCGAATGAACCTGCGTTTGCAGGTGGGTACTCACCGCATCAGTTCGAGCCTCCCCCCAAGGGGGCCCGCTCTAGCTCATGCGAGTTAAAGTTCCCTGTGTTATGGTGTTGGCTCATAACAAGGCCAGATTGATCGCGAGCACAGCAGGGGATCAATGTCTAAACTGATGATATCACACCGAATCAGCAGATTCAAGCCCCCACCCTGTACCGATTTTTCCCGGTTCTACTGAGAAATGGGTGTACATACATCTAGACAAAGGAGGTCTTTCATATGGATCAGCTTCTCGGTAAAGTATTGGCAATTGCCTTTGTGGTGGAGGTACTGACGAACACCATCAAGACTGCTGTTCCCAATCTCAATACCCGCTATCTACCCTTCCTATCGGGTGTCTTAGGGGTAGCCTTAGCCTGGGCCACAGGTATTGGGCTCTTGGGCACCCTGGAGATCCCAGTTCGTCATCTACTCCTCGACTACCTGGTGACGGGTGTCGTTATCTCCAGAGGCGCCAATATCGTCCACGATCTGGCCAAAACGCTTAGTCTCTCAAGCTAATCTTCAGCTCATCTAGTTGTCTATCGCTGACTCTCGATGGCGCTTCGATCATGAGATCCGAGGCGCTAATCGTTTTGGGAAATGCGATGACATCGCGAATCGACTGCCGTTTGGCCAAGAGCATGATGAGGCGATCCAAGCCAAAGGCAATTCCACCATGGGGAGGAGCACCATACTCAAAGGCCTCCAAAAAATAACCAAACTGGTCATAGGCCTCTTCCATGCTAAAGCCTAGTGCAGCAAACATTCTCTCCTGCAAGCTGCGGCTGGTGATGCGGATACTTCCGCCACCAAGTTCCACTCCATTAAGGACTAAGTCATAGGCCTTGGCACGGGCCTTACCAGGATCGCTTTCCAGCAGGTCCACATCTTCGTCGAGGGGCGCTGTAAAGGGATGGTGCGCAGCCATGTAGCGACCCGCTTCCTCATCATAGACAAGGAGCGGCCAATCAACCACCCACAGCAAGTTATAGAGGTTCTCGTCAATCAAATCGAGCTCTTTCGCTAAAGCAAGACGGAGGCGTCCTAGGACGTCGCTGACTAGATCGTAACTTCCAGCCACCAGGAGTAAGAGATCTCCCACCTCGCCAGCTAACGTCTTGCGGATGGCATCGAGTTCCTGTTCACTTAAGAACTTAGCGATGGGTGATCGAATCTGGCTTTCCTCGATGGCAAACCACATCAATCCCTTAGCTCCCATGCTGACAGCCTGTTCACTCAGTTGATCGATCTGCCTCCGTGTAAAACTCGCCCCACCCTTGACATTGAGACCCTTAATGACTCCCTGTGTAGACACTGTATCGGCGAACACCCGAAACTCACTATTGCCTAGGTGCTCTGTTACATCCACAAGCTCCATGGCAAAACGCGTATCTGGTTTATCCGAGCCATAGCGATCCATGGCTTCCTGATAGGAGAGCCTTGGAATGGGTGACTCGATCTGAACTCCCTTCACCTCGGACAGGACATGGATAATCATATCTTCCATCGTCTTCATGACTTCATCTCTATCGACAAAGGACATTTCTACGTCAATCTGGGTAAACTCCGGCTGCCTATCCGCCCGGAGGTCTTCATCGCGAAAACAACGGGCCATCTGGTAGTAACGTTCAAATCCACCAATCATAAGTAGCTGTTTGAAAAGCTGAGGCGACTGTGGTAAGGCATAAAACTCCCCAGGACGTACACGGCTAGGTACAATATAGTCCCGAGCTCCTTCTGGCGTAGAACGGATCAGAAGTGGAGTCTCAATCTCCAAAAAGCCCTGGCCATCAAGGTACGAGCGCACAGCAGCTACTGTGCGGTGACGTAGCATAATCGTTTCCTGCAGTTCCTTACTCCTTAAGTGCAGGTAACGGTACTTCAGGCGCAACGCCTCGTCAACATCAGACGCTTGGTGAATGTGGAAAGGAGGCGTCTTCGCTTCGGAGAGAATGGAGAGCTGAGATACATGGATCTCCACTTCACCAGTTGCCATCTTATCGTTGACTTGCCCTTCAGGACGTTCCTGAACGATACCCTGTACGGATATGACAAACTCGCTTCGTAAGCGCTCAGCCAGGGCAAACTGCTCAGGACCAAGCACTTCGGGGTCCAAGACAATCTGCACCAAGCCGGAACGATCCCTCAGGTCCACGAAGATGACCTGACCAAGATCCCGTCTCCGGTTGACCCAACCATTAAGTGTTATTGTTTGACCAGCAAACGTCTTTCTCACTTCTCCACAATGATGTGTTCGCTTCCACTCCGTCATTTCGCACACTCTCCTACGATCTTGGTTAACTCCCCTACATCATCCAGTGATACAGAGGCTTCCTGTCCACTCTGCATGTCTCTCACAACAGCCCTGTTGTTCGCCAGTTCATCCTCACCGATTACCAAAACGAATCGGCTGTTAAGCTTGTTGGCGGCTTTCATCTGTGCCTTGACACTCCGGTCGGCGTAATCAAGCTCAACCCATAGTCCCTGCTTGCGCAAGGTTTGGGCCACATAAGCTGCTTTCATCTTCGTCGCCCCACCAAAATGTGCCAGATACAGGTTGGGACCTGGCATGTCCGCCTGTAGTTTGCCTTGGCTCTTTAATGCCAACAAGAGGCGCTCTACGCCAACTGCGTAGCCAACGGCGGGAGTGGGTTTCCCTCCGACCTCTTCCACAAGTCCATCATAACGTCCTCCAGCACCGATGGCGTTTTGTGAGCCAAGCTCGGAGCTGACAACCTCAAAGACGGTGCGTGTGTAATAGTCGAAGCCTCTGACTAGACGAGGATTCAGCTTATAGGGAATCCCAAACTCATCAAGATAGCTCCGGACTCCAGAAAAGTGATGGGCACAATCTGTACACAGATATTCTGTGATAACTGGTGCATCCTCCATTATGGCCTGGCAACTCTCCACCTTACAATCCAGTAAGCGCATTGGATTGCGTTCAAGACGTCCCTGACAGCTCTTGCACAGATGATCCGTATGGGGTGCAAAGAACTCAATCAGTTTCTCCCGATACGCTCCTCGGCAACTCGGACAACCAATGCTATTGAGTTCTACTTCAAAGCCAGTTAAGCCACAGGACTCGTAAAGGGCAAGGGGTAGCGCAATCGTCTCCACATCCAAGAGTGGATCGGCCGAACCCAAAGCCTCACAGCCAAATTGGGTAAATTGACGATACCGTCCAGCTTGGGGACGTTCGTAACGGAACATGGGCCCATAATAGAAGAGCTTCACAGGTAAGCTTCCGCTACCAAGGTTATTCTCAATATACGCTCGTACCAGTGGCGCCGTTCCTTCTGGGCGGAGCGTGATGCTGCGATGGCCCCGATCCTCAAAGGTATACATCTCTTTCTCCACAATGTCTGTTGCATCGCCAATTCCACGCTGGAAAAGCTCCGTATGTTCAAATAAAGGTGTCCGCAGTTCCTTATAGCCAAAGGCATGGCAGACCTGGCGGATTTTTTCCTCTAACTCAAGCCATAGTTCAATGTCACCTGGGATAATATCATTCGTACCCCTTGGTCTTGATGTTAATGCCATTGTGATCCCCCCTCAAATGCTAAAAAAGCGAGTGATGATGGCCACCACTCGCCTGATCCTCTAGTTTTCCGGGTCAGAGTCTCCATCCAGTTCTTGAGCTGGTTCAATCTCTTCTTCCACGGCTGAACTCTCTGCACCTGTTTCGGCTTCCATGGCCTCATCCGTAGCAGCCTGCTGTTCAGCCAACTGCTTCAAGTATTCATCCTGCCTGGCCTGGAAGGCTTCAATACGACCCTCAACGATCGCGGCGTCATCAGGACGCTCCATATCCGTTAGGTACTGGTAGAGAGCCAGTTGGGTCCAAATGTCATTCGGAACAAGTTCAGATACTTTGAGATATGCCTCAGCGGCCTCATCAAAACGCTCAGTTTCCCTGTAGAGATCGCCAAGACCGGCAAACAGAGTATAGTCATTGATTGTTTCCGTTGCTAGCTTGTACTGGGCAATCGCCTCATCAATCTGATCCATCTCGTAGTATGCGTCTCCTAGCGAAGCATAGAGATAACCATCATTGGGTGCTTGCTCAATTGCCAGCTTATAGTAGTGAACTGCGTCTTCGTACTCCGCGGCCTGCATGTGCTTATAGCCATTCATTTGGTAATCCATTATTACCACGTCGGCAGCTTCACGTTTCTCTTCAAACCACTTGAAGAGATCCTCTTCGCCTTTGGCGTAGCGCAGTTGCTCTTCAATCTCGCCTCGAGCAGCCTCAAACTCTTCGCCTTCAGCCTCTTTACGCTCAGTTACCATGATAATGTGATAACCATAGGTGGAGCGCACAGGTTCGCTAATCTCGCCTACTCCTAACGAGAAGGCCACTTCTTCATACTCTTGGACAGTTGCACCCCGGGGGACAAAACCAATGTCTCCACCCTGTACGGCACTACCATCCGCAGAGAACTCTTCAGCTAGTTCGGCAAAATTATCCACCGTCACCTGGGCGTACACCTCACGAATTTGCTCCTCAGCCTTGGCCCAGTCTTCATCGCTATCCCCTTCGGGCCGAATCAGGATGTGGCTTGTTCGCACTTCTTCAAAGGCATTGCGAATTTCTTCTTCGCTAACGGGGCGATCACCGATGATCTGCTTGGTAAGTTTATCATATTTGACTTCCTCGGCCAATTGGCCCCTTAGAAGATCTTCCGTTAAACCAGCCAGTTGCAGCTGTGACTTAAAGTCCTCTTCGCTCGGAAACAAGTCGATAATACGCTGCAGTTCCGCATCGATCTCATCCTTCGAGGCGGTCAAATTGCGGCTTGCTATTTCCTGGTTCAAGACCAAACTGCCGACAATTAAGTCTAGGGCTTGGTAGCGCACAGCTTCATAAGCTCGACCAGGCAAAGTACCTTGTTGCGCTTCGATTTGCTGTAATTGATTCATAAAGACCTGATATAAATCCCAGGCAGTAACGGCCTGACCATTCACCGTCGCAACTACCGCGGCGGCTTCGGCTGGAACCTGTTGGCGACCTGCGAAGAAATAGCTCAGTGCTGCCCAAAGTCCGCCCCCAACCATTGCCACTACGACGATGATCACAACTAGTTTCATCTTATCCCGCATTTTGTAAAACATCGTGTACCAACCCTTTCCATTATAAGAAAGACCAACATGCTAATTGTACTTGAAACCCGTCCTCCTGTCAAACCAACAAGTTTTGCTTGTCCAGCAAATAGATCCCAGCTAGGGACTTGTTTTACGCCGTCAAATGCTGGCGTAATTGGGCCACTTTTTCGGTAAGACTCTCCTTGATCTGTTGGCTGTATCCAGCCGGACACTTGGGATTGGCGTGCCTAAACAGAGTAAGGTCTGGAGCAACGAACTTCGTAATGCCCCCACCACCCAAGGCGATGATCGTCTGCCTTTCTTCCATCATCTGTACATTATAGATGGAACTTTGATTCGGCCTGGCATAACCAATATTCTCTAGTCCACCCAAGATATGACGTTGGCGATAGAGGTAGTAAGGTGTCATACCTAGACTGAATGCCACATCCCTGGCCATATGGACCATGGCTTCTCCTTGGGCATGAGCTATACTGACCTCGCTCCTAGAGTTCTTAAGTCTAGATGCCCTCTTCAAACTCAAGCTATGCACTGTTAGATTGTCAGGTCCAAGGCGGGAGATCTCCCTTAGGGTGTGTTCCACGTGTCCAAGCTCTTCCCCGGGTAAACCAAGGATAATGTCCATATTAATGATAGGGATGCCAACTTGGCGTGCTTGAGAAAAGGCTCTGTGAACATCGGCCACCGTGTGCTCCCGTCCGATTGCCTGCAGCGTTTGATCATGCATGGTTTGAGGATTGATACTAATGCGCTGCACCCCTGCATCCTTCAGAATCTGCAGACTCTCGAGGGAAAGAGTCTCTGGTCGACCCGCCTCTACGGTGTACTCTATCGTCTCTTGTGTGAAAATCTCGTGCCTAATTAGGTCGAGCAGATCCCCCAGGTCAGAGCCCACAAGTGTCGTTGGAGTCCCGCCGCCAAGATACACGCTCTCCACCTTCAACCCAAGTTCTCGAATCAGAGCACCAATGCCCTTAAGTTCGCTGTGGAGGGCTGCCAAGAATCCCTTGAGCAAATGCCCATGCGTTCCTAGAGGATAGGCTGCAAAGGAACAGTAACTGCACCGAGTAGGACAAAAGGGAATACCCACATACACGCCAATGGGATCATTGGGATTCGGATGGAAGAAGGCACGTTGACCTTGGGCAACATGCACCAAGAGTTCAGCCTTCTCCGGGTTGAGTCCATAGAGCGTCTGAAGAGTCTCCTTGATTTCCGGCCAGGAATTCCCATCATCATACAGAGAATGTACAAGCTTCGTAGGTCTGACCCCTGTCAGGGTTCCCCAAGGACTCGGCGTTAACTGATACGCCCTTTGAAATACACGCTGAACGCCAAGACGAACCCACTCCTTGGCTCGAGTCTCCAGACCGCTTGGGCAGTGCCCAGAGATCGTCCAGGGTTCTTCGCCCTCTAGGTTTATGCAGACACTAAGCTCTGAATTCCCCGCCACATTGATGGAGACTGTCACAAGTCTACCTTCGCCAAAACGAGCATTAGGGGCAATAGACTTGATGGCAGCCTCAGTTGTGGCTTGTAGATTCTGCGGCGCAGTAATCTGAAAACTATCCTGGCCAAAATAAAAAGGGATTCCTATTTACTCCACGTCCTTTATCGAGGTTAAAAAGGGATTATTCTCACGCTCATAGGCTATCGTAGTGCTAGGTCCATGACCCGGGTACACAGTGGTTGCGGGAGGAAGCTGACTCAGACGAAGCAGGCTACGCTGAAGATCTTGTTCATCGGACGTAGGAAAGTCCCAGCGACCTACAGATCCCTTGAACAACGTGTCACCACTAATGACAAAGTCGGGACCCACGAGGGAAATCCCTCCAGCAGTGTGTCCAGGTGTATGCATGACAGTTAAGCTTGCATCACCGACTTCTATCTGAACGCCATCCTGCAAGAGACGGTCAGCCTTGCTCTCTGGTACTTCGAAGCGTATCTGGGGACCAAGGTGTAATTTAGGATCTGTCAGATACTCTACATCAGCCTCATGAATGAACAGAGGAGCTCCTGTCTTCTCTACAAAAAAGGCGTTGCCAGCGATATGATCAGCATGTCCATGTGTGTTAACAATGCCCACTACTTCTAGATTTTCTTCTTCGAGAAAATCCAGAACCTGCTGCGAAGGTCCACCTGGATCGATAATTACAGCTTGCCCTTGGTCGTACACTACATAACAGTTCACGCCAAAGGTATTCACAGAAAAAAGCCTGACTTGCATTCTAAAACTCCCCTCCACTACTTACAATCAACGTTACCGGACCATCATTGACCAGTCCAACTTCCATGTGGGCCTGAAACACACCGGTTTCCACCCGAAGGCCTTGCTCCTTTAGGACCTTCACAAAATGTAGATAAAGTTCGTTCGCAACGTCTGGTGTAGCGGCTCCACTGAAGCTTGGTCTACGCCCCTTGCGGCAATCGCCGTAGAGGGTAAACTGAGAGACGGCCAGAACCTCGCCGCCTACGTCCAGAACACTTCGATTCATCTTCCCAGCGTCATCCGGAAACACCCTGAGATTGGCTATCTTTTCTGCCAAATACGTGGCATCACTCTCAGTATCGCCTTCACCGACACCTAATAATATGAGAAGTCCACTAGAAATCCTACCTACCAGACTTTCATTAACGGTAACCTGGGCCTCTTTGACCCTCTGCACTACAGCTCGCACAAATCATCATCTCCAAACTCACTCATTCTAACTAGGGGTAGCCCGCTGTACTTCTAGCACCCCGTTTACCTGGCGCAATGCTCTCATCACGTCATTCAAATGACCCACATTATGAATATCCAGAACCAACTGAACGTTGACAGACCCATGCCTAACCGTTCTGGCAGTGACCGCTTCAACATTCGTTTTGCGTTCCGACAGGACATTCATAATATTGGAGAGAAAGTTCGGACAATCAAAACCCTCAATTTCAATTTCAACCTGGAACGAATCGCTCTCCGTCGCATTCCAAGACACTTCGATTTGACGACCGGCTTCAACGCTTAGGCTGGTCACATTCGGACAATCTGCCCGGTGCACCGAGATTCCCCGCCCCCGGGTAATGTAACCGATAATCTCATCACCTGGAACAGGATTGCAGCACTTGGAAAAACGTACCAAGAGGTTGTCAATGCCCTTAACTTCGATACCACGAGTGGTTTCCCGCCGTTTCTTCTGACCAACCTCAGGCAACTTCCTCCGCTCACTTGATTCTTGTCCAGTGAGTTTTTGTACGACTTGGCTGGCTGTCACCCTTCCTGAACCTACACTAGAGAAGAGTTCATCAGCTGTACTTACACCATATTTGCGGGCAGTCTTCTCCAGATTGGCCTCGGTCAACACTGTCTTCAAGTCAAAGCCAGTTTTCTTCAGCTCACGCTCGAGCAACTCACGCCCACGTTGCAGATTTTCTTCCTTCTGCTCTTCCTTCAGCCAAGACCGAATCTTACTGCGCGCCTTGGATGTCTTAACGTAGTTCAACCAGTCCTGCGTAGGGTTTGCTGTCTTGCTGGTAAGAATCTCAACGAAATCGCCATTCTTCAACTTGTAACTCAGCGGAACGATGCGACCATTGACCTTGGCACCAAAGCATCTCAGCCCAACATCAGTGTGGATTTCAAAGGCGAAGTCTACTGGTGTAGCGCCATTTGGTAGCGACTTCACATCACCCTTAGGGGTAAAGACAAAGACCTCGTCCGCGAAGAGATCGATCTTGAGAGTATCCATAAATTCTTGCGGATCCTTCATCTCCTGCAACCATTCCACCGCTTCTCGGAGCCAACCTACTTTGGCGTCTTCACTACCCCTACGATTAGGGCCTTCCTTGTAACGCCAATGGGCCGCCACACCTCGCTCGGCCACATTATGCATCTCCCAAGTACGGATTTGGATCTCATAAGGGTCACCACGTGGTCCTACCACAGTGGTATGGAGCGATTGATAGAGATTGGACTTCGGCACCGCAATATAATCCTTAAAGCGCCCAGGAATCGGCTTCCAGATCGTATGAATAATGCCTAGTACTGCGTAGCAATCCCGGACGCTGTCGACGATGACCCGAATAGCCATGAGGTCATAGATCTGATCAAGTTCCTTATGCTGCTTCTGCATCTTCTGGTAGATACTATACAAATGCTTCGGTCTGCCCTGAATATCGCAGGACATATCCACATCTGCCAATCGTTCCATAATTATATCCATGACCTCTTTGAGGTCACCTTCCCGCTCTTGGCGTTTACGATCAATCTCGGTCACCAATCCATAATACTCATCGGGATTAATGTGGCGGAAAGCGAGATCTTCCATCTCAAACTTGATGCTCCAAATACCTAAACGATGGGCCAGTGGGGCAAAAATGTCCAATGTCTCTTGGGAAATGAGAACCTGCTTGGCTGGTGAAACATGCCGCAATGTGCGCATATTATGCAAACGATCAGCCAGTTTGATCAAGATAACCCTCACGTCTTCCGACATAGCAAAGATCATCTTACGCATATTATCTGCTTGGTGCTCAAAGCGATCCCGGAAGGGTAGTTTCTCCAGTTTTGTTACCCCGTCCACCAACATGAGGACTGTCGGACCAAAGTTCGTAGATAGTTCCTCACGGGTAACATCAGTGTCCTCCAATACATCATGAAGCAGCCCGGCTACAATCGTTTCCATATCCAACTCAAGATCGGCCAAGATCATGGCCACTGCATAGGGATGTTCAAAGTAAGGAGCACCCGACTCGCGAGTCTGCCCCTCGTGGGCGCGCTGGGAAAAGTGGTATGCTTTTTCAATCATCTCCACGTCAGCGGCTGAGTAGTATCTGAGTATTCGATCAAGTAGATGTTGGAGATCCAAAGCGGCGCCCCCTTTCCCTTGGTTACTTACTTAATTATCGTACTTGACTAGAGAGAAGATATCATAATCCATGAGCCTGTTGCGGCCCCCGAGATAAGAAAGCTCAATCAAGAATGCGAGACCTGCAACCTCACCACCGAGCTTCTGAATGAGCTCAATAGCGGCTTCAATGGTTCCCCCCGTAGCCAACAGATCGTCTACAACCAGCACCTTCGTTCCTGGAAGAAAGGAATCAGTATGAATCTCCAAGCTGTCTGTGCCATACTCTAGATCATATTCCACAGCCAACACTTCGCCAGGTAACTTCTTGGGCTTCCGAATCAAAGTGAAACCCAACCCCATCTCATAGGCCAAGGGTGCACCCAAGATGAAACCTCGAGATTCAACACCTACAATCATCTCGATCCCATGGTCGCCAAAGTGCTTCGCCATGCGTTTCACTGTCTCCCGTAAGGCATCTGCATCCTTCAGAAGCGTGGTAATATCTTTAAAACTAATACCAGGTTTTGGGAAATCTTGAATTTCCCTAATTTTCTCTTTTAAGTCCATCCTGGAAAAATCCCCTTTCCAAACAACGCTTTAAGTATTGTGCCGATTGTTGGCGCATTTTGATAACCTCATTATACAAAACACTTTGCTGCAAGTCTAGTTTCTGTGCGGGTGCCCTCTTGTACACGATACGCTCTTCGTCAATGTCCCAAAGGCCAAGCTCCGTGAAGATTCCCACGGCCACTGGCAACGCCCCAAGCATGCCCATATCCTCGAGTAATCGATGTCCTTCTGCAATGGAGATTTCACCGTTTGTCTTCCGGAGAGCAGCATATAAACGGGCAAGACCCTCCCTGTCGGGATAGTTCTGAACCAGGCTACCCTGGAGCGTCCGAACGTCTTTCGGACCATAAGCCGCTACAAGTTCACCATCATCCTCACACAGGCTTTCCCAAAGTAGGCTCGTATCTTGCGTGAGGGGTGGCTCCCAAAATATTACTGAGGGCCACTTTGACCCTTCCAGCCCAAAACCTGTAGAAACAAGCCAGGTAGGCGATAAGGTTTGCAGCTCCTCACGCTCATCAGTCGTCAACCACTCATGCTCAAATCCAATCAGTTGATGACCCTTGGCAACACTGATGCGAAGCTCGCGGCAGACATGTAACACCTCCGCAGGAGTGTTGACCAAAACCAGACCGCCCTTGCGATCCTGGAGAACTCCCGCTTTGTCCCAGACGCCTCGCAAATCAACCCAGCGTGCTTTAGAGCCCTTTAGCTCCAGGTCCGTCATTTTCAAAGCTCTGCTTTGATAAAAGGAAGCACCGAGTTTCCAGGGATACAGATCGACCATCCATCGTTCGACATAAGTGTTACCATGCGTCCTAGGTTCCCATTCCTTCACTGTGAGCTGCAGGGTCTTCTGGTTTCGCCATTCATTCACGCTTGGAACAAAAGCCAAGGCTAGTCTTTCTGCGTTCTTTTCAATCTCTTCTCGTTGGTGTCCAAGTCCAAAGGCAATGGCTTCCATTTGATCTACAGTAGCATCACGCACCGTAAGCTTAAGGTGATGGTTCTCGGTCCCAACGGTTCGGGCCTGGGTGATGGATACTTCAGCTTGGAGCAGGGGTCCAGGGTTTCCATAGCCATGGGGCTCCAGCTCACTCAGCTCCTGAATCAACTCTAGAGAGATTTGATCTAGGCTGATTGTATCATCAATATACAACTTCGGTATATAGTCTTCGGGATCGATTATTTCTCGGCATACTTCTTCAAAACGACGCTGAAAACCAAGGAGATTCTCCGTCGGAAGACTCAGTCCGGCAGCCATCGTGTGTCCACCAAACTTGGTTAGTAGTCCTGCGCATTCAGATAACGCATCATACATATCAAGTCCCGCAATGCTACGGGCAGAAGCAGTTGCTTGCTCCCCACTGACACTCACCACTATGGTTGGCAAGTAATAGCGATCAACCAAGCGGGACGCCACAATACCTACAACCCCTTGATGCCAGTCTTCACCCCACACCACCAAGGCACTGCGTTCTTGGAGGCTATGGGTCTCCACAACCGCTATGGCTTGCTCCAGGACTCTTGCTTCCAACTCCTGCCTAGCAGCATTTTCCTGATGTAACTCGGCCGCCAGAACCCTTGCCTCGACTTCGTCACTTGTCATGAGGAGGCGAACGCCCCGGGATGAGTCCCCAAGTCGGCCCGCCGCGTTAAGGCGCGGCCCAAGGCGAAAACCCAAGTCTGAGGCCGAAGGCTTGATCACCTCAGCCACCTTCTGTAGTGCTACTAAACCTAACTTCTTGGTGTCTGCTAGAGCCTTAAGCCCGTGACTGACGAGTGTGCGGTTCTCTCCCTCTAGCGGAACCAAGTCCGCTACAGTTCCTAGCGCCACGAGATCGAGATGTTCCTGCCAGTTAGGGGTCCCCAGTGCTTGGACAAGCTTGCAGGCCACACCCACACCGGCTAAGTGCTTGAAGGGATAGTTGCACCCTTCTTGCTTGGGGTTTAAGACAGCAACCGCTGCAGGGACAATAGGTCCTGGTTCATGATGATCGGTGACAATAATGTCCAGCCCCAGACCCTGGGCAAACTCAATATCCGCTACAGAAGAAACGCCGCAGTCGACAGTAATAAGTAGAGAAGCTTTTTCTGCTAAATGCACAAGGGCGTCGCGGTTGAGGCCATACCCCTCGTCAAGTCGATCGGGAAGATAGTACGTAATAGCCCCAGGACATGTGGCTAACTCTCTCAAAGACGTCACCATAAGGGCGGTCGCAGTCTGTCCGTCAGCGTCATAGTCACCGTAGATGACAATCGATTCTTCGTTGGCGAGGGCCCGCTGCACACGGGCAACGGCTTTGTCCATGCCGAGCATTAGAAAGGGATCCGGAGTTTTTGCCAGATCGCAGTCGAAGAACTGCCGTCCAGCCTCCACAGTCGAGATACCACGGTTAAGAAGTACTTGAGCGACAACTGGTCTAATCCCTAGAGCATCGGCCAAGTGTTTGGCCAATGTTTCATCCTGCCCGCGCAGAATCCATTTTTTCCGTTTAACACCCATGATCTAGCCCCCATTCCTTGAACATTCTACAACACTTGGTAAACTTCCTGCCCAGGGCAGATCCAAGACATGCCCCTTGATCTTTTTTCCCGGAAGTAGTACTATTTAGGAAAATGAGCGGCGGTGAAAGTGTGGATATTGTTGAAAGCATTATACTTAGTGAAGAAGAAATCCAAACTCGGGTGCAAGAACTAGGACAAATCATTTCGAAGGACTACGGCGATACTGCCATTACACTGATCTGCATTCTTAAGGGCGGTTTGATGTTTTTATGCGACCTCGCCAAACACATTACCTCGCCAGTCACCTATGATTTCATGTCGGTATCCAGTTATGGCGATGCCACCCAATCGTCAGGTGTTGTCAGGATAACGAAGGATCTTGAGGAGAGCATTGAAGGTAAGCATGTTATTATTGTGGAAGATATTATTGATACTGGCCTCACCCTCAGTTACCTCCTGAAGAACCTGCATAGCAGAAACCCAGCGTCCATACGCATTTGTACACTTTTGAATAAGCCTGCGAATCGTAAGGTTGAAATCCCCGTTGATTACGTGGGCTTTGAGGTCCCAAATGCCTTTCTCGTCGGTTATGGACTAGACTTTAAGCAGCTCTACCGCAACATCCCCTATGTTTTTACTCCTAAGCCGAAATACTATCAAGACGAAACAGAATAAAAAATGGGCGCAGGGCATCTTACATGCCTTGCGCCCTCACGTTTCGTCGTGACTCACAAGCTACTTCTGACGTTCCATCCAAGTCATCCACAAGGGTCCCGCCAAAAACAGCGAGGAGAACGTTCCAAGGAGGATTCCAACCAACAAGGCCATCGCGAAATCACCAATGGCACTTCCCCCAAAAATAACCAACATTACAATCACGACCAAGGTCGTAATGGCCGTATTTAGAGAGCGTGTCAATGTCTGATTTAGGCTCTGGTTCACCAGTTCCCCGTAACTCTGCTTCTTCTTCACTCTCCTGTTTTCACGAATACGATCGAAGACAACAATCGTATTATTGATGGAATAACCAAGTACAGCTAGGACAGAGGCGACAAAGGGACTGTTCACTTCCCTTCCGGTTATCGCAAAGAAGCCAAGAACGATCAAGACATCATGGAGCAGACATAGAACAGCCACGGTGGCAAAACGATACTCAAAGCGCCAGGAGACATAGGCTAGGATGCCCACTGCAGACACCACGATGGCGATCAAGGCATTCCTAACCAACTCCTTGCCAATGACAGGCCCTACAACGTCCGTTTTCAGCTCTATGAGCGAGCCGAACTCTGTATCGAAGGCTTGATCGATCTGAATGATGTCCGCATTGGATAGCTCCCGGGTGCGGATCATGAACTGGTTCGGTCGATCCAATATTTGCACAACAGCGCCAGCCAAGTCGATATTGGGCGTTGCTTCGTCAAGTACCCTCCGGACCTGATCAGTAGTCACGTTTTGAGCGGTCTGACGTTCCAAGATCGTACCACCGGTAAAGTCAACGCCCAAGTTCAGGCCTGGTACAAACATAAAGATTATGGAGAGAACGACCAGAATCCCAGAAATGATAAATGCAGGTTTTCTATAGCTCACAAAATTAATCATCGTTTCAACCCCCCCGAACTAAAGTGCTTGGCCATAGTATCGGGACGGCGTTCTACCATGAAATCCAAGAACAGCCTGGTAACGATAACAGCCGTAAACATGCTAGCAAGAATACCGACACCTAAAGTAACGGCAAATCCTCTTACCCCGCCTGTCCCAACAAAGAACAAAACGGCAGCAGTAATCAAGGTGGTTATATTCGAGTCCAAAATCGTTGCAAAAGCGCGGTTAAAACCTGCCTCAATGGCTGAGCGTAGGCGCTTTCCATCTGCCAACTCCTCCTTGATCCGTTCAAAGATCAAGACGTTTGCGTCCACAGCCATACCCACAGAGAGGATGATACCCGCGATACCAGGTAAGGTAAGCACAGCATCAATTGCTGATAAGACACCTAGCACGATCACAATGTAGATCAGAAGCGCCAAGTCTGCAGTTATGCCTGGTAGTTTATAATAGAAGGCCATAAACAGTAGAACTAAGATAACACCGATAGCCCCAGCTCGAAAACTTCGATCAATAGAGTCTTGACCCAAAGTCGGTCCTACGTTGCGAATTTCCATAATCTTCATTGGAACCGGAAGCGATCCTTCCTGCAACAAGACAACCATATGACGAGCTTCCTCGATAGTCATGCCGCCTGTAATCTGGGCTTTTCCTTCCAGAATAGGCTCACGGATCATCACCGTCTGCAAGACTTCACCGTCTAGGACAATTGTCGTCGTCTGCCCTTGGAACCCAGTTGTCAGCTGTGCGAAAAGTCGCGCACCTTCCTGATCAAACTCCAAATCGATGGCAGGTTGACCGTAGCGATCTGTGCCTAACTGAACGTTCTTGAGATACGAGCCATCCAAGGCGGTGCGTCCTTGAGGATCCTTGAATTCAAGCAAAGCAGTTGCACCAACAGTATCAATGGCCTGCTGCTGATCGCTAATACCAGGAAGCTCCACGATGACTCTTCTTGCACCTTGCCTTTGGATCAGCGGTTCTGATACTCCTAGAGCATTAATCCGCCTTTCAATAATGGACACGACCCCGTTCATACTCTCATTCGTTACTGTCGTCGCCGATTCATCAGCTTCCAGGACAACATTAACCCCACCCCTTAGGTCTAAACCAAGGGTAAATGGGGAAATGTAAAGCGACACGGCCGATGCGATGAGTACTAGTACAATAATGCCGATTCTCCAGGCGTCCCTACGTCTCAAATGCGACTCCTCCTTTGCGGATTGTATAGACAACATCAACAATTATACTACCGTACCAAATGAGTGTCTAGAGCAAAAGCGCCTCATTAATCTTGAGCTTGAACTCACACCCAAGATATGTTGCAGCCCTCCGGCACATCAACATGCGTTCAAGGAAAATTTCGAAGTACTCAATGATCGATGTGTTGGCCGTCTCAATTGTGATACGCAGTGTAATTAAGTGCTCTTCTTCATCCACATCCAAGAAGGATTTGATCACAGCATAATTGACCCTATCGTGAATATCGAAGCTCGGCAGGTCAGGATTACGCACCCTAGTGCGGTGAACGTCAGATTTGTCTGCCAAAATCAACGCGGCCGCTACCTCGTTCACTGGCTCCCCTACTTCTTCCTCGTGATTACCTACAGCACTGAGTATCAAAGCGACTTCCTCAGGGGGCATGCCAAGCTCTCGCAAGAAAGGTTCGACCAGCAGCGCGCTAGCAGCTCCGTGATTGACACGCGCCACACAGTTGCCCAAGTCATGGACATAACCCGCAATGGACGCCAACTCCGCCATCCGCTCATCATATCCGAGGCGTTCCAAAATGTTGTGTGCGATGGATGAAACCAGACCTATATGGCGGCGCCCATGCTCCGTAAAGCCCATCGCGGCCAGATTGGCATCGCCCTGCTTGATATAAGCTTGAATACTTGGATGCTTTTGAACGTCAGATAACGTAACAGTCATGGCGCCATCTCCCTTTTTCTCTTAGTCCCACTGAAAACCATTCACAGCCCTTATCCAGTATTCGCGCATATTGCCTTCGTATTGGGCAGCTTCTAGGAATAGGGTAAGGTACACAACGTGATGCTTTCTTTGAAAAATCACTGTCCGGAACATGACTTTCTTGCCATCAGCACCCGTTGCCTCGTAGGCATAGAAGTGCGTTTTGAGATCATTAGAGGTTGTGATCTCACCATTATTCAAGACGGTAATGTTCTTAACCAAAGGCTTATAGCGAACATCGAGGCTGTTTCTGACCGATTCAACATCTGTGCCAGGTTGGCAGTTGACCTCCATCGTAATCGTTCCGTTTTTAAAGGTCATTAGCAGAGTCTGCATACCAAAGATTGAACGTTCGATGTAATTGTCAGCCCCCGAAGGTATAATTGCGCTAAAAGCAGGATCGTCAACGACATACCACCAATAGTCTGAATGCTCATGCAGGTAAAAATTGCCAGCCTGTACCGTCTGGGCCCCTAGGAATAAGCATAGAATGATGACACCAAAACAAAAAAACCTGCGCATAGTTATCCCCTTTCTCTTATTTTAGAAGAAAACCACCTTAATGGTGGTTTTGCCACCTGATGGTGGGCGCCGCCTCCGCTAACGAGACGAATCTTCCTATACCGCCTTTGAGCAGCTACGTTAGTCTTTGACTACCTGGCCGATCCCGCTACGAGATACCTTAATTTCGACCTTGTCAGCAACTTTCAGCGTTACATAGTCTTCCTTGAGAGCTACCAACTCACCGTAGATTCCGCCTACAGTCACAATCCGATCGCCTTTCTTCAGCGCATCAAGCATGGCTTTTCTCTCTTTTTGCTGCTTTTGCTGGGGACGGATGATCATAAAATAGAACAGCACGCCAACGATCAAAAAGGGCATCAGCAAACCTACAATCCCTCCGGTGGCAACATCACCAGCTGCTTCTGTCTGTAAAAAGAACATGCACTTCACCTCCTTCGCAACTGCTACCTGAATAATTTCTACTCACCAGCAAAGGTTCCTCTATTTTTCTGTGGCAAAAATGCTTAAAAAATCCCTGCTATACTCCAAGAGCCGGTCCTCTGCAATCGCCTCTCGGATTTCCTTCATGAGGCGGGTCAAAAACGCAATATTATGTAGAGTGGTAAGTCGAATGCCCAAGACTTCATTAGCCTTAAGTAGGTGCCGGATATACCCCCTTGAAAAGTGCTGACAAGTGTAGCAATCACAATCTTCCTCAATAGGATTGAAATCTCTGGCAAATGGTAAGTTCCGAATGGCCATGTTACCCTGGCGCGTAATAACCATTCCATGACGGGCTAGTCGCGTAGGCCAGACACAGTCGAACATATCCACTCCCCTGAGCACACCCTCTACCAAGCAATCCGGGGAACCCACTCCCATAAGGTAGCGCGGCTTATCCCGAGGCATGACAGGAATCAGATCTTCAAGAACTTCATACATGATGTCCTTGGGTTCTCCCACACTCAAACCTCCGATGCCGTAACCTGGAAAGTCGAGGTCCAAGAGTTCAAGTGCGCTTTCTCGCCGCAGGTCTTTGTACATGCCTCCTTGGACAATGCCGAACAGTGCTTGATCTTCCCTTGTATGTGCTTGTTGGCATCGTTTTGCCCATCTCGTAGTGAGATCCTTTGATTCCTTCACATACTCTCTGTCTGCTGGGTAAGGTGCACATTCGTCAAAAGCCATAATGATGTCTGCACCTAGGTCCATCTGGATCTCCATGGACTTCTCAGGACTAATAAAGTGCTTCGAGCCATCTAGATGCGATCGAAACTGGACCCCTTCCTCGGTTATGGTGCGGAGCGGTCCAAGGCTGAACACTTGGAAACCACCACTGTCGGTCAAAATAGGATGGTTCCAGTGCATAAATCGATGTAAGCCCCCGGCTTCAGCCACCACATCACTGCCTGGGCGCAGATACAAGTGATAGGTGTTGCTTAATATGATCTCTACGCCTAGTTCTTCGAGTTCATGAGGTGTGGTAGTCTTCACTGTAGCCTGGGTACCTACAGGCATAAAAACCGGAGTTTCAATGACACCGTGGGTCGTTTGAACCCGCCCAAGACGAGCAGGGGTGTTACTAGATTCATGAGTCACTTGAAAGTTTAAAGGCACTTGGTTTCTCCCTTCACGTAAGTAGCATGCAATCACCAAAGCTGAAGAACCTATACTCTTCCCTAACAGCATGCTCGTAGGCCTGCCGCGTTACTTCTGAACCTGCGAACGCAGAGACCAACATTAAGAGACTTGACTTGGGCAAGTGGAAATTCGTTAGCAGTACGTCAACAACTTTAAAGGAATAACCTGGGTAGATGAAAATGTCTGTCCACCCGGATCCTGCTCGAACCAGCCCGTTTTGATCCGCAAGCGTCTCCAAAACCCGTACTGAGGTTGTCCCTACAGCAAAAACCCGCCCTCCCGATTGTAGGCGGTCATTTATGATCCTTGCACTTTCCTCTCCGAGCTCATAGTATTCCTCATGCATAACATGATCCTGAACAAACTCGGCCTTGACAGGTCTAAAGGTCCCGAGACCTACATGTAGCGTGAGGGGGCAGACAGCCACACCAAGCCCCTCGATCTCCGTTAGCACTTCCGGAGTAAAATGCAGTCCTGCAGTGGGTGCTGCTACAGAGCCCGAGCGTTTGGAATATACTGTCTGATATCGTTCTGGATCATCAATCTTCTCATGAATATATGGAGGCAAAGGTGTCTCACCGAGGGTCTCTAGAATCTCGTCAAAGTCGCCTTCATAGGTAAACTCAACGAGACGTCCGCCACTAGCAGTCGTCTCCACGACTTTGCATGATAGAAAAGGGGAAAACACAATCTCTGCTCCAGGACGCGCCCTCTTACCCGGTTTCACCAGGACTTCCCATCGTCCTTGTTCATGGGGTCGCAAAAGAAGAATCTCCACCACGCCTTTGTTTTCACCAAAGAGGCGGGCAGGAATCACCCTTGTATCATTGAGTACTAATACATCGGATGGACGCAGGTACTCAGTAATGGCACTGAAACTGCGATCTTCAATTCTACCTGTATCTTTGTGAACCACAAGCAATCTCGATTGGTCACGCTGCTTGAGGGGCGTTTGGGCAATTAGTTCATCTGGCAACACAAAATCAAAATCATCTACTCTCATAATCTAGCTTAGAGGTCTCCTTTAATCGCTGCCACTGAGAAGTCCATATTATATAGGTCGGTCCTTGTGACGGTGCTAGTATTTTCCTTCGTCCAGCGTGCAGGAGTCAGGGCAGGTCGTACCGCCTCCACATTGGCCTGTAGACTTGTAGTCCTACTCAAAGAGCTGGAGTCTTCCCCCACTTCAGGCACTTCATTCATGGTCAACCTAGTCTCCGGCCTCTGCGGGATCACTGGGCTCGCAGGCACGTTGTTTGCGGGCATCTGAATGGCAATATACCTAGACGGGATAATACCCGCCAGTTTGGCTTCCGTTTGCAGAGAACGGGGGACTTGCCAAACTCGCACTTGGGCAAGCTGTGTGCCGACAAAAGCCTCAGCTATGGCCCTTTCGATCTCCGCATGTTCACCCACTCCGCTACCTGGGTTCTTTGATTCTACCAACTTCGCATTCTGGCTTTTTTGCGATGCAATCGTCACAACCACTTCATTTTGTCCCTGTTTGATATATCCCATGGTTTTCGCCTGGTTCGCAATCTTGGTCAACGCTGGTTTCAGGGCATCTCCCACCACATCCAGGCGGGCGACCAAGTCTTTTCCGTCACGGTTTAAACCTTCGACTGACAAGACCTTTTGGGCATCGGAAATCTGTAGTTCAATGCTGGGATTGATATCCAAAGTGATGATAAAGGCAGGTGCGATAGAAGTCGGAATGAGACTCCCAGAGATCATGGGCCAGGTTCCCACCAGTGCCAAGAACAGTGTAGCCGCCAAGCCCAATTGCCATACATTTAAGCGTTCTCGCTTAGGAGTATAGCGAATCTCCTGTCCCACTTGAACATGTTTCTTAAAAGGGACCTTAATAAACTCCCCCTGAGAAGTTAGGATAATTACTTGGTTTTTCGGTCCAATCTCCACAACAACCCCACTATGTCTCACTTGGGTCCCCTCCTTTTCACACTGGTCGGTTTAGATATTCTCGCAGATGGTAAAAATCACCAACTAAAACTAGGGTAAGGGCTATTATGTACTTCCGCTGCCGCTCGAGTGTCTTACGACTGACCTCCACCCGCTCCTCCAGTTCTTTCAGGGGAAGCGACTTCTTTGTCGTCAAGCAGGCTAGGAGTTCTGGCTCAGCCGCCAAGGTTCTGGCCACCTGTAAGGCTCGATCTCGTGCATCTTGATGCTTCGGGGAAATCTTGACGAGATCCGAAAAGCGGATGCCATAATGACTAAGGAGTTGGTCTAGGCGAAAAATCTCTTCTCGGCGCTCCTCAGTCTCTTCTTGAATTTGTAGTACGGCTTGTGCCTCCTTGGACTCAATCCGTTGGATAACGCTCTCTTCTTGCTCATCCCGCTCAAAGCTAGAAAGAGGGATCTCTTCCGTCTTTCTAGATTGGCGCCTGAAGTAATCCACCATGCGGCGTTTGATCACAATTTCTGCAAAACTGAGGAAGGATGCTCCGCCATCAACATTGTAGGAATCAATGGCTTCGTTGAATGCGATCATGGCTATACTTGCCTCGTCATCGCGCCCCAAAACCAGGTATTTTCTGCAAGAAGCAGAAGCCACCCTCAAGTAGAATGGACGATAATCTTGTAGGATCTGTTCTCGAACGCGGGTATCGCCTTCTTTCGCTTTGACGACAAGTTCCGTTAATTGACTGCGTTCATCTGGTTGATAGGCATGTGTGATAGTCATCGCTGAACCTCCCTTGACAAGTTTCGCCAGAATGAGTATTGGTATGAGGGTGGTTACTCATAACCAAATTCTTTGAGGGCGCCTGGCTTGTTGCGCCAATCCTTCTTTACCTTAACCCATAGATCGAGAAAAACCTTGACGCCAAGGAGTTTTTCGATCTGAAGGCGTGCTCCTGTCCCAACTTCCTTGAGCATCTTACCCTCTTTGCCAATGACAATTCCCTTCTGACTTTCCCGCTCTACATAAATCGTTGCCCTCACGCGCATCAGGTTTTTCTTAGGATCCTCTTTTATTTCGTCCACATCAACAGCGATGGAGTGGGGGATTTCCTCTTCGGTGCGAATCAAGAGTTCCTCGCGGATAAACTCTGCTATGACAAAGCGCTCTGGGTGATCTGTTATCCAATCCTCTGGGTAATACTGGGGTCCTTCCTCTAGACGCTCGACGATGGCATCAACGAGTGTATCAAGACCGATACCTTCTAGTGCAGAGACACCTAGAATTTCTGCAAAATCTCTCTTCTCCTTCATATCGTGCAGGAACCGCTGTTGCTGTTCACTTGCCACTTGATCCGCCTTATTGGCGACAAGGATGACTGGCTGATCAACCACAGCTAGTTCCTGCAAGACATGCTCCTCCACAGAAGTCCAGTTTCCCATCTCCACAAGCCAGAGGACCAGATCCACATCCTCTAAGGCATGAAATGTGCTTTTCACCATATACTCACCGAGTTTATGCAAGGGCTTGTGCAAGCCTGGGGTATCCAGAAAGATAACTTGGGCACCTTCCAAGGTTAAGACACATTGGATCGTGTTACGGGTTGTCTGTGGCTTATTCGAGACAATCGCCACCTTATGACCTAAAAGGGCATTGAGGAGCGTAGACTTACCCACATTCGGACGTCCTACCACCGCAACAAAACCCGAACGATAGCCTGTTTTTTTGTCACTTGGCATTAGTGTCGCCCCTCCTGAATTAGAGCTTTGGATGTAAACGCGCCGGGCAAAAGTTCTCCAAAGGTTGTCTCCACCATATCACCCTTCGTGTTTCCCAAAAAAACAGGGGTCTGAGGATCGAAAAACTCCGCCATAACCTGTCTACAGACGCCGCAGGGTGTCACAGGATGAGGCGAATCTGCCACCACGGCCAGTCCCACAAACTCCTTTGCCCCTTCGGAAATCGCCTTAAAAATTGCAGTGCGTTCAGCACAATTCGACGGACTGTACGCCGCGTTTTCTATATTACACCCAGTAAAAACCCTGCCCTCGACCGTCAGCAGTGCTGCGCCAACCTTAAAGTTGGAATAAGGGACGTAAGCTTGATCGCGAGCTCGTAAAGCTATCTCCATCAGTTCCTTGCCAGTCATGGTTATCCCACCTTCATGGTACCAAATAGTCTCTTAGAATGATGTAACCAACCCACAGCGCCGTGAGGGCCGCAACGAGAACTGCACCTGCAGCAATATTTTTAACGATCCCAGCCAAAGGATGATACTCCTTGGTGATCAGATTCACCACTTCCTCAAAAGCGGTATTGAAGAGCTCTGCCACAAACATCATACCGATGGTAAGAATCAGGATCAAAAACTCTAAGCGAGGAACCCCTAATAGCCCTGCAAGAAGCAGTACTACAAGGCCCGCGACTAAATGAATTCGCATATTTCTCTCTGAGCGGAACACATACAAAATGCCCCGCCAAGCATCTCTAAAGCTGTCATAAAGACGTCGATGCTTCATCTTACTCTCTCCCTAAGTCAAGCTCTCCTAGCACCTGCTCTTCCCTCTCCCGCATACTCCTTTGCTCGTCGGGGGTGTGGTGATCATAGCCAACTAGGTGGAAGAACCCATGAACAGCAAGATATAAAACCTCACGGGTTACACTGTGACCATATTCCTCCGCCTGATCTCGGGCCCGTTGGAGGGAAATCACAATATCGCCCAACGTCGTCGGTATCTCTGCAAGAACTCCAAAGTCATCCTCATCGTCTTGAGGAAAAGACAACACATCGGTAGGTTCATCGATACCGCGATAGTCTCGATTCAGCTCTTGAATTGCAGTGTCATCCACAAAAGTCACGCTAACTTCAATGTCACCTTGGAGACCTTCGAGCTGAGCGGCCAGGGCAAAAGCCCTAGTAATGAGTTCTTCATAATGCCCTAGATCCTCGGATTCAAGTTCATTGTTTATCAGAACTTCCATTCTTCGCCTTCTTCCCCTCGATTTCTTCCTTTGTAATCTGTTCAGGATACTCTACCCGAGCGTGGAACATACCCATAATAACCTTGGTAAACGCATTAGCTATCCGATCCATGTCATGGAATGTCAAGTCACTCTCGTCAAGTTCACCAGAGTTTAGGCGGTCCTTAATTATCTTACGTACGAGTCCTTCAATCTTGCCAGGATTCGGTTTCGATATGGAACGCACGGCAGCCTCTGTGGCGTCCGCTAAGGAAACAATGGCAACCTCTTTACCCTGAGGTTTCGGACCAAGATATCTGAAGTCTCTTTCTTCCACCGAGTCATCCTCACTTGCTTCACAGGCTCTGTGGTAGAAGAACCGGACCAAATCGGTTCCGTGATGCTGGGCAATGAACTGGGTTACGACAGGGGGAAGTTTGAACTCATTGGCTAGTTCCATCCCGTCCTTAACATGAGATGTAATAATCAAGGTAGAAAGTGACGGTGCCATTTTGTCGTGGGGGTTATCCTTTCCCACCTGGTTTTCTACAAAGAAATAGGGTCGCCTTAGCTTACCAATATCATGGTAATGGGAACCAACTCGTGCCAGCAGTCCGTCCGCCCCAATAGCATCCGCGGCTGCTTCCGCAAGGTTTCCCACCAAAATACTGTGATGATACGTCCCAGGAGCTTCGAGCATCAACCTCCGCAGAAGTGGATGGTTTGGATTCGAGAGCTCCAGAAGGCGAATTGGGGAGGTAATCTTAAATAGACTCTCCAAGTAAGGTAAGGCCCCAATGGCAATAACAGAAGCCAGTACACCCGACAGGAGTCCTAAATAGCTATGAAGGACAAGCTCCAGATTTTGCCCTGCTAGTCCCAGAGAAATCAGTAAGAACACATTAACGCCACCTACGATAAAACCAGCGCGCATCACATCTCCCCGTTGACTCACCTTCGATACACTGAGAACGGCCACCAAACCACCTATCAGGGCTAGAATCGTGACAACCCAGTTCATCTCAAAGACTAAGCCCAGGATGACTGCCAACACAACGGTGGCAATACTCGCCACTCGGGCGTCAATGAGCAACGTTAAGAGTAAGCCTAGTAGAGCCGATGGATTCAAATAGGCTGCTTCTGACCAATTGATTACGCTAAAGAGCTTACCAATCGCTACAACCGCAACCAGTACAGAGCCAACAAGGGCTACCTGGGTGCCATTTTGTAGCACATTCGGATGATCTTGACGTAAGGAAAATGTAATAAACGTCATCATACCGATGACTGTTAAGATCATCCCTGCTAGGACCCCATAGTCGCGACCTGTCTTAATCAGGCCAACATCTGTGAGAAGCCTAATGTGTTCGGGCCGTACGACATCGCCTTTCCGAACGATAATCTCACCCTGCATAATACGAACAGGTTCTACCGCGTCATAGGCTTCTTGCCGAGCGAGATTTACCTTCTCTGTATCAAGCACCAAGTTAGGCTGAATAAGCTGTCTACCAATGATCGTGGCTGCATGGGCCGGTTCGCCCCGTAGAGAACTCTTATCGATCTCCGCTTCAAAAGCATCACGGGCGTCCCTCAGTCCATCCTCACTAATCCTCTCGGCCATCGTAGCCAAGACTAAGTCCGTGGTGGTCTGAGCAAACTGATCAAACTCTGCAAAGGACAGAGCTGCGATAGCTTCTAAAGAAAGCTTTGGGATCTCCATCTTCCAGTCCCGGATCAGACGGCGTTCAATCTCCGAAACAGACAAAACTTCTGGCGTTGACTCAAAGCCCACGTCCTCGACCTGATCTGGTGCAATCCCTGAGCGAAGCAGATTCAAGATTCCAGTAATGTTTTCTTCTACCCGCAGTACAATCGCTTGATTCTGAAGGTAATAGGCTGGATCCTCGTTGGCCTGCAAGACGACATGTCGAGCCGCCTCTTCCCGCAAACGCTCTGTCTCTTCTGTATTCACTGCTGTGAGCGGTGCAGCGAGATCTTTCTTCGCAACCTGGCCCACCTCAACGTCTACACCCTGTGGTAATGCATTGATCAGTAGGATCCCCAATAGAAAGACAGCAATGAGTCCACCTGAGAACCACTGCCGAAAAGTAGTCTGTCTAAAAAGGTCTGGCAAGAGTCGTGATGCTGTTGGTTTTGCACTGCTCTTCTTCTTGCGTTTCACCATGCGCCTCCTAGGATTGCTTATCATAAGAATCATAGGCTTGAATGATACGCTGCACTAAAGGATGACGGACAACATCACTCTCGTGGAGGTAACAAAAGCCTATGCCTGCAACATTTTTTAGAACCTTCTGAATCTGAATCAATCCAGATGTCTTCCCGCGGGGCAAGTCCACCTGCGTGATGTCACCTGTTACCACAGCCTTAGAGCCAAAGCCCAAGCGAGTCAGGAACATCTTCATCTGCTCTGGTGTACAGTTCTGGGCCTCGTCCAGAATGATAAAACTATCATCGAGTGTACGACCCCGCATATAGGCTAAGGGCGCGATCTCAATGATCCCCTTCTCCCTATACTTCAGATACGTTTCCTGTCCTAATATATCATAAAGAGCGTCGTACAGTGGCCGCAAGTAAGGGTCAACCTTATCTTGTAGATCGCCTGGTAAGAACCCGAGGTGTTCTCCTGCTTCTACTGCTGGACGTGTTAGAATCAGCCGTTCAACTTCCTTCTTCTTCAAGCTGGCGACGGCTGCGGCCATAGCGAGGTAGGTCTTGCCTGTTCCAGCAGGCCCTATACCGAAAACAATATCATTGCGAGAAATGGCCCCAATGTAACGCCGCTGACCAGAAGTCTTAGGTCTAATGATCTTACCCCTATGCGTGGCCACCACCACATCGGCGCTCAATTCGTTCAAGTCTGTAGACTCTCCGTTCTCACTTAATTGAATCGCATAATAGACATCATGGCTTGTCAGGTTCGTTCCCAGACTTGCGATATTGGTGAGAGCCTTCTTGGTCTTGCTTACAGCCTCATCCGAGCCACTTATCAAAAGCTCCAGACCACGGGGTACAATCTTCACGCCAAAAGCAGACTCGACTAAGCGCAAGTTCTCATCTCGCTTGCCGCTGACCGCTTGGGCATGTTCGTTATCTCGAAGGCGTAATATCTGACTCAATGCATCAACCATCCTTTGGTGTCATCGTATGCCCCTATTATAAGCAAAATGGGGCCGAAGTGCAAATCAATGCGTTCTAAAGAGCCCGATGTCCCCAAGGACTTCTACCTGCACTGTAACCCGTATGCCATCTCCATCTGCTAGAAAATCTACCCTCTGCCTTTCCTCCCGGACTTGTTCCCGCTCAACCCCCTGTCGAAGCAAGCTCTCCCAAGCGAGTTGAAGAGCAATCCTTTCAGCCTCCTGTCTCGGAACCGACACTTTTTGGTACTCTACTTCCCGATAGTTGATTTCAGTCAGACGGAGGGGAACCATGGCTCTACCCAAAGACAACTGCCACTCTCGTTCACTTGGTATATGCGTTTCCTTCGGAGCACTTCGACCTAGGGGGATCTTGATCGAACCTATGGTAACCAAGTACTGTCTATGACTCTTTCCGGTGTAGATCGGTTCCCACCTGGTGAGGGCTGCCTCACCTACCCCTTCATACCACACTCGCGCCTTAACAACTCCCTGGGCAGCTCCAGACTGTTTGCGACCGTGGGCGTCATAGTATTCACCTGAGACAAGCAAATCGCCCTGGCGCACTGTATCAGAAACTCTCACTTTCGCTGTGCCACGTAAGACAAAGACTTCGGTTACCACCCCGTCTTGGGCCGCGTACAGGTTGCCGGGACCTGTGTACTCCCCTTGCGGCTGATCCCGCTCTGTCAAAACGATCTCTAAGCGAGTTCCCTTCATCTTGACCTGAGCCCAGGCTAAAGTCGGAAACTGCTTTAAGAGCACCCCTTCGATCAAGCGGGGTTGAACCACACTTCGGGCGACTCCGCTGCGTAGGCCCAGATCAGCTACTACCTCCTTTAGAGCTTCTGTCGGAATGGATTCTCCACCACTGACTTCGATAAACCAAATGAAGTTGGATAAGTAGGCCATGAGAGCAAGGGACACCAAGAGACCGATTGCCAAGAATGTACGATGGCGAAACTTGCCAAAGAAGAAGGGCGCACCATGCTTGTCTAGGATGGATACACTGATTTGTGAATCCCAGAGTAAGGGTCTGAGGCGCCTAAAGTCCTTAACCTTTAGACGCGCAAGCATTACATCGACCGTGGGGCGCTCCACCTTGTGTAGGACAATGTCGAGTTCTGCCATCTTATTAAGAAGCCGTTCTAGCCCCGGTCCCCGTAAGCGAACGGTTACATACCCGTACCACCACATCCAAAGAGAGATCATGTTAACATCACCTGTCGGATCTTGCCTGAGATTCTGATTTCACTTGAAGAAAAGGAGACGATTTCTAGGTTGCTGCCCATCACCTCGATCATCCCCTGGATTGACCTAGTCTTAATGCAGTCCCTTGTGTACCCAACAAGTCCTTTGTGATTGACAATATGCACTTCCGCGTCGCCCATAAGATGAATGGTAGCCTGATCAAGAAGGACTTCCGAAGGTAAATCCAAAGTATGAGCAACTTTCCTCTTCAAGTTTTGTTTCAGAGCTGGCCCCATTGTCTACCTCCTCTCTCCTAAAATTATGCAATAAAAAGAAGGTTAGACCCCCTGGACCTAACCTTCTATTCTAAGTCTAGTCTTACTAAATGAGCATACGCCCGTCCTTGAAGTATACTGGCTCACCCGAACGTGCCGAGCGATAAATCGCCTCGAGAATTTCCGTAACAATCATGGCCTGTTCTGGTAAGACCAAAGGCGGCGTATCGTTTATGATGCTCTCAATCCAGAGCCTTGCTTCCCTGTCTGCCGCAGATTCCGTCTTCCCATCATAGAAGGCAACTCCACCTGTATCGAGGGACGGATTCTTCGTGTACAGCCTACCGAACTCCTCGCCATTAATCCTCAGTCCGTCCTCCATATCCGCTCCGCCTTCGGTTCCATGGAGAATCGTTCTTGCCTCACCTGGGAAGAGGGTGTTCAACGCCCAACTCGATTCGAGAATAATCGTAGCCCCGTTTTCCATAACGATAAAGCCAAACGCGGAGTCTTCTACTTGAAACTTCTTTGGATCCCATGGGCCCCAAGCATTAGCAGCATTCTCACGCTTGTTCAGCTTGTGATAAACAGTACCTACTACATACTTAGGACGATAATTATCCATCATCCAGAGCGTCAAATCCAAGGCGTGTGTACCGATATCAATGAGCGGGCCTCCGCCTTGTTTCTCCTCGTCTAGGAAGACTCCCCAAGTGGGTACCGCCCGGCGCCTTAGCGCCCTGGCCTTAGCCATATAAATCTCTCCAAGATCCCCTCGTTCACAAGCCTTCTTCAAGTACTCGCTATCACTACGGTAACGACTTTGATATCCAATGGTAAGTTTCTTACCTGTGCGCTCAGCTGCTGCCAACATCTCTCTAGCTTCAGCAGCTGTCTTGGCCATGGGCTTTTCACACATGACATGCATGCCCGCCTCTAAAGAGGCTACCGTGATCTCCGCATGGGAATTGTTTGGAGTACAAATGTGCACGACATCTAAGGACTCTTTGTCTAAGAGCTCTCTGTAGTCTTCATACACCCGAGAACCTTGCACACCGTAGTCCTGGGCAGCCTTCTCAGCTCTAGCGACCTCGATATCGCAAAATGCGACCATTTCTACATTCTCTAGTTTGGCCAGGCTTGGCATATGTTTACCATTAGCGATGCCTCCACAGCCTATAATGCCGATCTTCAGTTTCTGATCCACAAACAACGTCCTCCTTGTGTTTATCCTTACCGACTAGGCCAAGCCCTCTTAGCACGAGGTTCACGTATGATCTCCGAGAGCACGATGGCATCAGCCCATTGCGATCCCAAGGGCTTCATGGTTTCATCCAAACCAGGTTCACTTTCTTGAGGCATTTGCCTCCATCCACCGTTCTCATCGTCGTCACTATCATCCCAATCCTCCCAGTCATCTCCCTCAGAGTCTTCCATTCTCTGGTTCTGGAACTCACGAAGGTTCTCGATGATCGCGAGATGCAATCCATCCTCCCCATGGAGCTCTTCGGACATCTCCTCAACAAGAATACCCTCCTGCGGTAATGTCTCAGGAAAGCCATCTGCACGTGTGACATCGAACAAGTCGTGTCCATCAATGGATGGTCGCCCTTGCCTCGCCCTATCCGCAGCTGCCTTTCTCAGAAGGCTACTTAGGATCATAACTGCTACATAAAGCAGTAGTCCTATCGTTCCCCTCATGGCCCTCACCTACCGCTTTGTCTCGTCGTCTTGGGAACTAGGATCCCTGTCGGGACGCCGGCCACCAATACTCTCTCGCATGTTGGTGTCGGCCATAATGTTCTGCATACCATAGAAATCCATAACGCCCAGATTCCCTTCCCGAAGGGCATCTGCAATAGCTCGTGGGACTTCTGCTTCAGCTTGCACAACTTGCGCACGCATTTCTTGAGTCTGGGCCCGCATCTCTTGTTCTCGGGCCTGAGCTGCAAAGCGCCTTTCCGCAGCCTTCGCCTGGGCGATGTTCTTGTCGGCCTCGGCCTGATCCATCTGTAGACGAGCACCAATATTGCGCCCAACATCCACGTCTGCAATATCAATAGAAAGAATCTCGAAAGCAGTACCAGAATCAAGACCCTTATCAAGGACAGTCTTAGAGATTAAATCGGGATTTTCCAGAACGGCTTCATGGCTGGAACTCGACCCAACAGTCGTAACAATACCCTCACCGACTCTGGCGATAATGGTGGCTTCACCCGATCCTCCAACCAAACGGTCAATATTCGCCCTCACGGTAACGCGTGCCTTAACCTTGAGTTCGATACCATTTTTTGCTACAGCAGAAATCAATGGAGTCTCAATTACCTTAGGATTAACACTCATTTGCACCGCTTCTAGCACATTACGTCCAGCCAAATCAATGGCAGCAGCCCGCTCAAAGGGAAGGGGAATATCTGCCCTATTTGCTGCGATCAGAGCATCAACTACATTGTCAACATTACCACCTGCCAAAAAGTGAGCCTCTAACTTGTCAATGGACGTCTCGACTCCACCCTTTTGAGCTTTAATAAATGGCAAGATGATACGGCTGGGCGTAACGCGACGAAGTCGCATTCCTATCAAGCTCATCAGCGTGACCTTCACGCCCGCGGCGATCGCCGAAACCCAAAGACCAACTGGCACAAAGCTGAACAAAATGATCAAGAAGATTAGTAGCAAAATCGGAATTATCCCTGCAAAAACCCAAGACATCTTTCAACCTCCCTAGACTCTTATTGTTCCTCTATTTCCCTAACGACCACTCTAGTTCCTTCCACATGCACAACTTCCACCGAAGATTTTGCCGCAACAAAACCCCCTTCCGAAACTACATCATAACGTCCTCCGTCAATTTGTGCTGTTCCTGCGGGACGCAGTGGGCTGAGGGCCACACCCGTCTTGCCAACGAGGTAACTGAAGTCCGCTGGCGCGCGATAACCTGCTTGAGGCGACTCTTCATGCGACAGCACCAGGCGCTTCCAAAGACTCGATTGGCGAATCCGGCTCCAAAGTAGAATAACCGCTAATACGCTAACCGAGATTGCAATGGACAGACTAAACAGGGCGGTCTGCACATCGCCGAAGGCTAGAATGATGCTGGTGAAGACCGAGGCTATACCCAAGAATCCTGTCAGGCCAAAGCCCGGGACCACTGCCACCTCTAGGATCAGTAAGACCAGACCCAAGACAAAGAACAAGATCGCTTCGAGGCCAGCTAGGCCCGTAACATAACGTCCTCCGAAGAATAAGACGAGTGCCAAAATCCCAGTTGTGCCAGGTACTCCCCAACCTGGTGTTGTTATTTCAAAGATGAGACCCAAGAAACCTAAAGTTAGAAGTAGTGAACTAACCGTGGAGTTAGTCAGAAAACGGGCAATTTGCTCCGCCCAATGTGGCGTCAACTCAAGGATCTGATAATCCTTATAGCCAAGGTCAGCCAAAAGCTCCCCAGTGTTTCCTGCAATACGATTGGCCATACCCCATTCTAGGGCATCCTCCGCGGCTAGAGTGAGAATTTTCCCTTTTTCCACAAGATCTTCGATGACCACGTCAGCATCAACCATAGCTCCTGCTAGTTGACGATCTCTACCCCAACGTTGGGCAGTAGCCTCAAACTCAGCCTTCAATGCAGAAACCGTCTTCTCCTCCATCGGTCGCGGCTCGGCCGCTCCGATACTACTCCCTGGAGCCATGGCGAGTTCTGGCGCTGCTAGGGCGATGAGTGCACCAGCAGACCAGGCCCGTTCCCGTACATAGGCAACGACAGGTACCTTTGCATCTAGGATTAGGTCCTTGATCTGGGTGGCGGCATCCACCCGACCCCCAAAGGTGTTGATGGTCAGAAGGACTATTCCGTTATTGCGCTCCGCAAGTTGAATGCCCCGTGCAACAAAGGCCGCTAAACCCGGTTCGATTTCACCACTGATGGGTAGAGAATAGACAAGGGAGGACGCTAGGGCTCCTACGCTCAATGCCATTACCAAGACTAAAGCCAAGATCATTCGCTTCATGGGAATCACTCCTTCTCGAAAAAATGGCTCGATATCGTTGGATGCGACATCGAGCCAAAATGAGTTACCGATACTTCCTCTTGCGGGCTGCCTCAGACTTTTTCTTACGTTTTACACTTGGTTTTTCATAATGTTCCCGTTTTCTAGCCTCCGATAAAACTCCCGACATCCGGATTTGCTTCTTAAAACGGCGCAACGCATTATCGAGGGACTCATTTTTACCTACTTTAACTTCTGCCACCAGTATCCCTCCTTCCAATGCTGACCGCGTCCAGCTTCCCATACGCCTTCTGCATAATATCATACCTATTATAATCTATTTAGCTCCCATGGTCAATAATCAACCTGGGGGCCATTGTAAAGAACGCCCACCAATGAGATGAAAGTGTAGATGATGCACACTCTGGCCACCATCGGGCCCAGTGTTCGCAACGACTCTAAAGCCCTTTTCTAGACCCTGCTCCTTGGCAAGCTCTTTGATGGCAAGCATGATCTCGCCAAGTAACGCTCCATCGCTCGCTTCAATATGGGCCAAGCTCTCGATATGTCGCTTTGGTATCACGAGGATATGTGTCGGTGCTACAGGGTTCAAATCCCTGAACGCTACCAGTTGATCCGTTTCAACTAGAAATTCGGTAGATAGTGAGCCACTTGCGATTTTGCAAAAGATACAATCACCTGACACTTCACTTCACTCCTTCTTACCCGTTGACAGATCCCCTAACCCCATCGACTGAGGCCTCGAGTACACGAACAGAGACGATTTCACCCACCAAATCCGCATCAGGCGGCGCCTCAAAGGTGACTTTCACATAATTATCCGTATGCCCGATGGCCTGGTTTTCTTGCCTCTGTTCGACCAAAACATCTACGTTCTTGCCAATAAATGAACAATGGAAGCGTTCTGCCATTGCTTCCCCTAATTGTATTAGACGTCTACTGCGATCTTCCTTCTGCGCTGGCTCAATTTGGTCAGGAAATGTAGCAGCCATTGTACCAGCACGTTTCGAGTATTGGAAGACGTGTATCTTGCTAAATGCCACATCTCGTGCAAGTTCCATCGTTTGAAGAAAATCCTCTTCCGTCTCCCCTGGAAAACCCACCATAATGTCCGTTGTGATCGCGATCTCTGGAATCCGGGTTCTCAGTTCTTTGACAATGGCTCTAAACTGAGCATTTGAGTAACCGCGCCCCATTCTGCTTAGGACGGAATCACTCCCACTTTGGAGAGGAATGTGCATGTGGCGACATACAACCGGATGTGTGGCTACGAGGTTGATCAGTTCGTCTGTGATCTCATGGGGATCCACCGAACTGATTCGTAGACGCAAGAGTCCAGACACATCGGCGATGGAGGCACTAATCTGTCCTAAGCTCAGAGGGGGATCTAAGTCCGCCCCATAAAGACCAAGATGAATGCCTGTGAGGACAACTTCTTTGTAGCCCAAGGCAATCGTCTGCTCCACCTGCTCAAGGACACTTGCAGAGGATCGGCTACGGGAAGGTCCCCTCGCATAGGGTACCCTGCAATAGGTACAGAATTGATCGCAGCCATCTTGGATCTTCAACGTGGCGCGAGTTCTTCCCGAGAAATCTATAGAAGGCATATCTTCGAACGTTGAGACATCAAAGATATCCTGAACGAGTGAACGCTGTTCCCAACGTTCAAGGCCCTCGATCTCTTCCACTATCCCGGTACGCCCATCTGTCCCGACTACAAGAGTCACTCCCTCGAGAGCTGCTACATCCTCTGGCGTGGTCTGGGCCAAACAGCCCATTACCACAACCTTGGCTTCGGGATTGCTCTTGTGGGCGCGCCGAATCATCTGACGTGACTTTCGATCACCAAGATTAGTTACAGTGCAGGTATTAATCAAGTAGACATCAGCCACCTCTTGAAAATCTACAATCCTGTAGCCAGCATCTAGAAATTGAGTTACAACTGCATCTGTATCATATTGGTTTACTTTACAGCCTAGTGTGGCAACAGCAAGAGTCTTTCGGTTGTCTATCATGCTAAATCTCCCCACTTGTATCCAATAATGCTCAAAAGAACCAAGCCCGCCGTCTCTGTTCGCAAGATACGAGGCCCCAAGGTGCAGACCCTTGCCCCGGCCGAGGCCAGCGCCTCGACTTCATCTGGAGCAAATCCTCCCTCGGGCCCAACAATAACAGACACCTCTGACGTCTGTTTTTCAAGTTTCCCTATCCCTTGCTGTTTCTCACCCTCATAGGCAAGTATGACAAGTTCATCTTGAGCGGAACGCTCCTTGACAGTAGCCCTCAGCTGAGCGAAGTCGTGCAAGTCGCCAATCACAGGCAAACGAGTACGGCCGCTTTGTTTGGCCGCCTCATAGGCGATGCGTTCCCATCTTGCCTGTCGACTCTTGGCCTTTTTCTCTTCCAGTTTAACTACAGTGAACCGAGATGTAAATGGTACAACCTCTCTTACTCCCAGCTCCACAGCCTTCTGGATCACAAAATCCATCTTATCGCCCTTGGCCAATCCCTGAAAGAGAGTGATCTCCACAGGCGATTCCTGCTGATAATCGAGGGTTTCCTCTACCAGACCAAGAACTTCATTGCCGATACTCTCAAGGCGAATTCGGTAGACCTGACCACCCTCATCGACACCTTCGATTTCGTCCCCGCTCCGCAATCGTAGAACTCTCGTGAGATGATGGGCATCGTCTCCAGTAATCACTACCCGCCCACCTTGGATTTGTCCTTGCTGCAAAAAAAACCTTGCCAGATCAATCACCTCGTTGAAAGAGGTATCCCACCCATTCTCCCTGCTCAACTCGGCGCAGGAGCCTTAGACCAGCATCATGGGCTAAAGATCGGATTTCCAGATCCCTCCCTAGAATCACTCCTGCAGCAATGAAAAAGCCTCCAGGAGCCAAAACGTCGTAGATATCCTGAAGCATGGGACCTATTACATCGGCCACAATATTCGCGACAATCACGTCGCTTGTTCCCTCTAGATCTCCCAATGTTCCTTGCTGAATCGGAAAATCCACGTTGTTTAGATCTCGATTCTCTTTCGCAACCTTAACTGCGACCGAATCAACGTCCACCGCTTGGACAATAGCCCCGAGCTTTGCTCCTACAATGGCCAAGATCCCTGAACCTGTACCCACGTCCCACAGCACCTTATCCTTGAGATTCAAGTCTTGTAAAAATTGAACACACATCGCTGTTGTGGGATGGGTGCCGGTTCCAAAAGCCATTCCAGGATCTAGTTGGACAACCAGATCCACTTCGCTGGCCTCTTTCTCCAGAGGCTCCCAGGAGGGTTGGACCCATACTCGCCCGATACGAAGGGGCCGATAATACGCTTTCCAGGCATTGGCCCAGTCAGCCTCATGAATACCGCCCTGTTGCACAAGAACATGCCCAGGGTCAAAACCAAACTCTCGCAGTCCTTCCAGATCTCGCTTCAGATCTTGAAGCTGCTCTTCACTAAACCTCTGTTCAGGAAAAAAACATGTGATCGTCACTTGTTCCGAATGAATCACTTCTGGGAAGTAGTCACCCCAGCCCATCTCTTGGGCGCGATCCACTAAGTCGGTGTCTTCTTCGGCAAAGCTAGTAATGTCCCAGTTGTCTAGGACTGCATATGCACCTTCTACCGCAGTACGATTAATCCTAATCTCTACCTTCTGCCAATCGCTCATGGGCGGATTACCTCCTAGCGCAGGGCGTCTTTGACACGCTCAAAAAACCCTTTACTTTCACCAGGCAGCTCTCCGCCACCCTCTTTGGCAAACTCACGCAGCAGCTCCTTCTGACGAGCCGTCAGCTTCTCTGGCGTGACTACCTTTATTCTCACAAGTTGGTCACCCCGCCCAGGCCCTCTAACATCCTTAATGCCCTTATTGCGAAGGCGAAACACCCTGCCGGATTGCGTTCCCTCTGGGATGCGTAAATTGACATTTCCCTCCAGGGTCGGGATTTGAATCTCATCACCTAAACTGGCCTGGACAAACGAAATCGGTGCTTCCAGGATCACATTCCGTCCTTCTCTGCGGAAGAACTCATGGGACTTGACACGTACTAGGACTAAAAGGTCCCCTGGAGGACCACCCCGTACACCGCTTTCGCCTCTCCCACCTAATCGTAGGCTTTGTCCATCATCGATCCCCGCTGGAATCTTAACTTTGACGGTGGTCATCTTGCGCTGGGTACCACTACCGTGGCAAACGCTACAAGGAGTGTCAAAGGTCTTGCCTTCCCCATGACAACGACTACAGGTTCTGGTACTGGCGAATTGACCGAGAGGGGTCTGTTGTACGTAGCGCACCTGTCCACTACCATTACACTCTGAACAAGTCTTGATGGGCGTTCCTGGTTCTGCCTGATTGCCGTGGCAATGATCGCAGATTTCGGTACGGGGTACCGAGATCTCTTTCTCGGTGCCAAAGGCAGCTTCTTCAAACTCGATGGTCATATCATAGCGCAGATCAGCACCCCTTTGGGGGCGATTGGCCTGACGAGTGCCAAACCCTCCCCCAAAGAACTCACTGAAAATGTCTCCTAAATCCTCGAAGCCGCCGAAGCCTCCAAAACCGCCAAAGTCGCCAAAACCGCCCTGGCCAGCGTTATCGAAAGCTGCGTGACCAAATCTGTCATACTTCTCGCGGCGTTCCGGATCGCCAAGCACTGCATAGGCTTCGTTAATGGTCTTGAACCTCTCTTCGGCATCAGGTTCCTTATTTACATCAGGATGAAGCTCCCTTGCCAACTTTCGATAGGCTTTCTTCACTTCATCAGCGGAGGCGCCTCTAGGGACGCCTAGAACATCATAATAATCTTCTTTGGCCAAGCGTTACACCGCCTTTATACCCGCGGACTTAAGACTCCTCTGTAAAGTCTGCGTCCACTATATCTTCGTCGCCTCCCTGGGCGTCATTTGTCATGCCTGCGTCCTGAGGCCCTGCAGCCTGAGCTTCTTGATAGAGCTTTTCGGAAATCCGGTGGAGTACCTCATCCAGGGCCTTCATCTTCACCTTAATCTCATCTGCATCGTCTTTATCCACGGCGGCCTGCAAGTCTGCCTTGGCGGTTTCGATTTCTGCTTTCTGTTCTTCTGTGACCTTGTCACCTAGATCTTTAACGGTGCGATCAACAGCCCAGAGAGCGTTGTCAGCCTGGTTACGCAACTCGATCGCTTCCCGTTTAGCCCTATCCTCTTCAGCGTGCTCTTCCGCTTCCTTGACGAGCTTATCGATATCGGTCTTTGTTAAACCGGTAGACGATGTGACTGTGATTTTCTGTTCGCGTCCTGTGCCTCTATCTTTTGCCGTAACATTCACGATACCGTTACGATCAATATCAAAGGTTACCTCAATCTGAGGAATTCCCCGGGGTGCGGGCGGAATTCCGGTGAGCTGAAAACGTCCCAGGGTCACGTTATCTGCAGCCATCGGTCTTTCGCCCTGCAGCACGTGAATGTCTACCGCTGGTTGATTGTCCGCTGCGGTTGTAAAGACATTGCTCTCTTTACAAGGAATACTCGTATTGCGCTTGATTAGAGTAGTCATGACTCCACCGAGGGTTTCGATACCAAGAGATAGGGGCGTGACGTCAACTAGAATCAGACCCTTACCCTGCTCGAACTCCCCTGACAGAATACCCGCCTGGACTGCAGCACCCAAGGCTACACACTCATCAGGGTTAATACCCTTATAGGCTTCCTTACCCATCAGCTTCTCAATGGCTTCCTGCACAGCTGGGATTCTAGTGGATCCACCAACAAGAAGAACACGGTCAACATCCCCCGGCTTTAGTCCTGCGTCATTCAAAGATTGACGAATAGGCTCCAGAGTTTTTTCCACTAAGTCCGCGGTAAGCTCATTGAACTTGGCACGGGTCAGATCAATGTCAAGGTGGACTGGTCCACTGGAGGAGGCACTAATAAAGGGTAGATTAATATTGGTTTGGACTAAGCCTGATAGTTCAATCTTGGCCTTTTCTGCTGCTTCACGCAGGCGTTGCATGGCCATCTTATCTTGGCTTAGGTCAATGCCTGTTTGCTTCTTGAACTCACTCACCAGATACTTCGTAATGCGATCATCAAAATCGTCGCCACCTAGGCGATTGTTACCGCTTGTGGCCTTAACGCCGATATACCCTTCATCGAGCTCCAGAATGGAGACGTCGAACGTTCCGCCCCCCAAGTCAAAAACGAGTACCGTCTGCTCATGCTCTTTATCTAGACCATATGCTACCGCAGCAGCCGTAGGTTCGTTAATAATCCGCTCGACTTCTAAACCAGCGATGGTTCCTGCATCCTTGGTGGCCTGCCTTTGGGCATCCGTAAAGTATGCTGGAACAGTAATCACTGCTTTGCTCACTGGCTCACCTAAGTAGGCTTCGGCTTCTTCCTTGAGCTTACGCAAGATCATAGCAGAGATCTCTTGTGGCGTCAGGTCTTTGCCGTCTATCTTAACCTTGTAATCCGTGCCCATATGCCGCTTAATCGACGAAATTGTGCGCTCTGGGTTGGTTACAGCTTGGCGTTTGGCGCCTTGACCCACGATGCGTTCTCCATCTTTCGTAAAGGCTACGACTGAAGGAGTGGTCCTAGAACCTTCAGCATTTGGGATAATAATAGGCTCGCCGCCTTCCATCACGGCGACAACAGAGTTTGTTGTTCCTAGATCAATACCAATTACTTTTGACATTCGTCTTCCTCCTTATTCGGTCCCACTAAGACCCTAGTATGTCTAAGTACTCTTTCATTCAGTAGATAACCCGTTTGAATCTCTTCTAGCACAATGAGATCTGTGTCTCCTTGATCGCCCGCCATGGCCACCGCCTCATGCAGGCCTGGGTCAAAAGGCTGGCCCTTAGCTAATATCGGTTGCAATCCATGGCTAGCCAAGGTCGTCATTAGGCCTTGGTATACCATTTCCATGCCCTGGAGAAAAGGATTGCTTTGGGCATCAGAATCCGATGCTAGAGCCCTTTCAAAGTTATCCAAGACAGGCAAGAGATCCTCAAGTAGTTGCTTACTCGCGTCCCTCGTTATGTCTTCCATCTGAGCCTGTGTACGACGACGGAAATTGTCGAAGTCCGCCTTCAATCTGAGCAACTGTTGAGCAAGCTGGGCCTTATCGCGTTCTAACTGTTCCAGAGCTTCAACATAGTCTATGCCCGGCTCTTCCTGCCCATCTACCTCGCCTTGCTCTTGATCCATTTCCAAAACACTCTCTTCCATCGTTTCATCTCGTTCCGTCACCAAAGTTCCCCCTTCGTCAGAAAAATGACCCTTGCCTCAAGGGTCCATTCTCCGTTTACTACTTGTCTTCCGTCAGCAAAGCGCTTAAGGAGTTTGAAACCTCATTTACCGCTGCCACCACTCTTGCGTAGTCCATGCGGGTTGGTCCAATCACCCCAATGGTACCTACTACATCATTACCAACATAGTACGTACACGTTACCAGACTGCAACTTTGCATAGCGGCTGACACATTCTCATGGCCAATGGCAACTTGTACTCCACTGGACTTAGCAGCACTCCCAAGAAGGCTCCTTAGATACTCTTTTTCTTCTAATGCCTCAAAAAGAGCGATGGCCCTATCCACATCACGAAACTCTGGTTGACTCAAGATGTTTACAGTCCCTGAGGCATAGACCTGTTCACCCTTGTCTTCTGCCAAACCCTGCAGGATCAGTTCGACAAGTACTTTTCCGATTTCTCCAAAGTCCCTAATTACTTCAGTAAAAATGGTGGGACCCAACTCTCGATAGGTGATACCTTTGAGTCTCTGGTTGAGAGCCGTTGACAACTCGGTGATCTGCTCCGCAGAGTAATCGCGCTTAGTGCGGATCAGACGATTCTTCACAATACCAGGGTGTAGCACGAGTGTGACTAAAATCCCGGTGTCTTCTAGCGCAACCAACTGCAAATGTTTGAAGACCAGTTGATCAGTGCTTGGGGCTACGATTAAGGACACCGACTGAGTCAGTAAAGCCAATAACCGGGCTGCTGCGTGTATACTATGCTCAGGAGTTAACTGGGCCTGTGCAATCTCATCACGTAGCCTTTTCAACTCTTGCCCCGGAAAGACATAAGGCTCCATCAAGGCATCAACATAAAAGCGATATCCCTTGTCCGACGGAACTCGCCCAGCTGATATATGGGGCTGCTGCAGGTAACCAGTCTCCTCCAGATCAGCCATTTCGTTGCGAATCGTGGCTGGAGAAACGCCCAAATCATGTTTACGGGCAATCGTTCTTGAGCCCACCGGTTCGGCCGTTTCAATGTAGTTATCTATGATTGCCCTGAGAACCAAACGTTTACGTTCATCCAACATGATTTCACCTTCCTCGTCCTTTAGCACTCGACTCACGGGAGTGCTAACAGCTTTTACCCATAAAATATCACTTCGCCCTCTGTTTGTCAAGGGGTGAAAGGTCACCGCAGAAAGGCACTGGAAACCTGATTTTCCAAGAGTAATCCTGTCGGGGTGACCCTCAGCCACCCTTCTTTATACTCCACTAGATCCCGCTGCAGGAGCTCTTCGATGGCCCCGCGGTAGAGTTCCCAATAGCTCACCTGATAGCGATTACGAAACCACTCTTCCTCAACACCTTGTAGGAGGCGCATACCTACCATCATTGTTTCATCCATCTCTTGCTCTATGGAAACTGTGGCGCTTTCCTCATAATAGGGGATTCCCTCGTTCCAGGTTTCCATAAATCCGTCAACATCTGCCGCATTCCGATAGCGAAGTCTCTGGATGTAGCCGGTTGCCCCACTGCCCAAGCCGATAAATGACCTGTTATGCCAATAAAGTAGATTGTGCTGGGAGCGGAAACCAGGCAAACAGAAATTGGAGATCTCGTAATGTTCAAAACCCGCAGCCTTCAGCATACGACAGGTTGTTTCATACATGACGGCCTGCTGATCATCCCCTGGTACCTCCACGAGTCCCGCATTCACCCAAGTGGTTAAGGGAGTTCCCTCTTCTAGGATCAATCCGTAGCAGGACAAATGGGTAGGTTCAAGTTCGAGGGCCGCTTCTAGCGTCTTCACCCAATCCTCATTTGTTTGGCCTGGTAGACCAAAGATCAAGTCCAAGTTGATATTGGTAATTCCCGCCTCCCTTAAGGCCAAGACGCTCCCACCGACTTCTTCACTACGGTGAATCCTGCCAATAGCCAAGAGGAGATCGTCTTGAAATGCCTGCACACCCAAACTCACCCGGTTGACTCCTGCATCCTTAAGAATCTTGGCGCCTTCTGCTGTCAAAGACTGAGGATTCGCTTCCATGGAGATCTCTGGGTGCTTTACGAAGGGAAGTTCTTCTCGGAGAAAGAGAATGAAAGCAGCAAGCTTGTCCGGGGGAAGTAGACTGGGCGTACCCCCACCGATAAACAGTGTGTCCAGAGGCTCTTGTCCCCAGATTTTTCTGTAATAAAGGGCTTCTTGACGTAATGAAAGAAGATAGTTGTCGGCAACAGAGGAGAAACGCTCCTCGTCGCCAACAACTACCGAATGAAAATCGCAGTAATTACACTTCTGTGCGCAAAAGGGAATATGCACATAGACTCCCATCTTCAACTCACCTTAATCCACTTTTAAGATGGCCATAAAGGCCTCTTGGGGAACCTCTACACTACCCAAGCTCTTCATGCGTTTCTTACCCTCTTTTTGTTTCTCCAGTAGCTTCCGTTTACGGCTGATATCTCCGCCATAGCACTTGGCTAAGACGTCTTTGCGCAGGGCTCGCACTGTTTCCCTGGCAATAATCTTATTACCAATGGCCGCTTGAATGGGCACCTCAAATTGTTGCCTGGGTATGACATCCTTGAGTTTTTCGGCCAAGCCCCGCCCCCGAGAGCTTGCCTTATCTTGATGAACGATACAGGAAAGGGCATCGACTGGACTTCCGTTAAGCAGAATGTCCAGTTTTACGACCTTCGACTCACGGTAACCCATGAACTCATAATCTAAGGAAGCGTAACCCTTGGTTCTTGATTTCAAGCGGTCAAAGAAATCCATAATGATCTCCGCCAAGGGTAAGTGATACTCAAGCCGGGCACGTTCAGGCGTAATGTACTCCATATTAACGAAGACACCTCGCCGATCCTGGCAAACGTCCATCACTGCCCCGACAAACTCATCTGGAACCATAATCGAGGCCGTCACAAAGGGTTCCTTAATGTGATCGATGCTCGTAATCGGGGGCAAAGAGGCCGGGTTATCGACTTCCATCATACTACCATTGGTTAGTACAACTTGATAAACAACGCTCGGTGCAGTGGTAATCAGGTTTAAATCAAACTCACGCTCCAGACGCTCTTGAACGATCTCCAGATGCAATAAGCCCAAGAATCCACAGCGGTAACCAAAGCCAAGAGCTACTGAGGACTCGGCCTCATAGGTCAAGGCAGCATCGTTGAGCTGTAGCTTATCGAGGGCATCCCTAAGTGCAGTGTACTCCTCATTCACCACCGGATACAAACCGCAATACACCATCGGTTTTGCCGGTCGATAGCCTGCTAAAGGCTCCGTAGCTGGTCTCGAGGCGATTGTGACAGTATCGCCGACACGGGTGTCACGGACATCCTTCATACTAGCAATCAAACAGCCAACGTCGCCAGGCCCTAAGGACTCCACTCGTACTAGGTTGGGGCGGAGAACGCCGAGATCCGAAACCTCGAACTTCCGACCAGAACTCATCATCTGAATGATATCGCCCACCTTGATGGTTCCATCGACAACTCTAGCATAGGCTACGGCTCCACGATATTGATCATAGTGCGAATCAAAAATCATGGCTCGGGTTGGGGCCTCAATATCTCCCTTCGGGGCTGGAATACGGGCAACAATATGTTCCAAGATATCTTCAATACCTTGTCCAGTACGGGCACTAACCAAGACGGCCTCGTCACCAGGAATACCGATGCTGTCTTCAAGCTCCTTAATGACTCGCACCGGATCCGCATTGGGAAGGTCGATCTTGTTAATGACTGGAATGATCTCCAAATCGTGATCCAAGGCCAGGTATAAGTTTGCCAAGGTCTGGGCCTCAATACCCTGGGAAGCATCAATCACTAGGAGTGCTCCCTCACAGGCCGCTAGGCTACGTGAAACCTCGTAAGAAAAGTCCACATGCCCCGGCGTATCGATCAAATTCAGAATATACTCTTCTCCATCCTGAGCCCGATATGTGAGGCGAACAGCCTTGAGTTTGATGGTAATTCCCCGCTCGCGCTCAAGATCCATGGAGTCCAGCATTTGTTCTGCCATTTCCCTTTTGCTCACCGTTCCAGTGTATTCTAAGATTCGATCAGCCAAGGTAGACTTGCCATGGTCAATATGGGCGATAATGCAAAAATTCCGGATGTTCTTCTGAACCATAGGTTTACCAATTCCTTCATAAATAATCTGCACACATTATATCATAGAGGCGGACAATTTCAAAACTGCCTAACCTCGACCCTTGAGCTTTTTTCGCAGAGTCTCCAAAATAAACTGGGTCTCCTCCATCTTCAAGACGATACTCAGTACAAAGTAGACCAACATACCTACGCCAATAGCAGCAAATGTCTGGATCAACTGGGCGAGCTTGGAGGTCAAAGCCAGATAGTCTCCGACGAAGGATGCCGTATAAAAGGCACTCCAACCCATGACTACAGAAGCGATCGTGGATTTCACAAACGTCGCCAAGAGACGCCTGTCTACAAATCCCGGGAGGCGGCGTCCTAGAATCCATAGTGCTAACACCATGTTGAAGATAGAACTCAGTGAATACGCAAAGGCCAACCCACCCGCACCCAAGTCAGTCCACTGTAAGAAGGCCAGGCTCAGCAAAAAGTTCAATACCACAGTAACAAATCCGATCTTGACCGGAGTCTTCGTATCCTGTAAGGAGTAAAAGCCCCTTGTCGTCACCTGCAAGGCTGACTGAGCAATTAATCCGGGAACATAAAAAAGTAGTGCAAAAGCTGTGGCAAGAGTGTCAGCCGCAAAGAACTCTCCGCT
>Ga0265293_10001145_pt1 | contig 59558 bp, 62 predicted proteins | sample Munlanlewell138R_FD_192505 | JGI IMG/M metagenome (GOLD analysis project Ga0265293, IMG submission 192505) | Leachate microbial communities from a municipal landfill in Southern Ontario, Canada - Leachate well 138R | ecosystem: Engineered > Solid waste > Landfill > Unclassified | place: Canada...
TATGATATATATTCTATATCATTAACTATATATTCTTCTATCATAACATTTAGTTTCGAGTTAAATATTAACTTTTTTTACTCTATTATCATCTAAAAGTTGTTAGTTATTATTTAATAATGCTTATCTCAAAATATATACACTGTACTAAATTATCTCTATTTGATACCTTGCGTTCAAGGAGTTTGAGTATATGGGTTTACTATTTCCAACAGATTACAAACCGCTGATGACAACACGCCATACTGAAAAGGCTATTAAGTTTGTTAAAGATACTTTTGAAAGTGAATTATCTGCAGGATTGTATCTATCTAGAGTTACCAGTCCTCTTTTTGTAGCTTCAGGTTCTGGTGTTAATGATGACCTTAATGGGATTGATCAGCCTGTCTCTTTTCATATCAAACAAATGAATAATAATAAGGTTGAGATTGTTCAATCTTTAGCTAAATGGAAGAGAATGGCTTTAGCTGACCATGGTTATCAACCTAACAGTGGTCTTTATACTGATATGAATGCAATACGCCCTGATGATGAACTTGATGCTACCCACTCTATTTATGTAGATCAGTGGGATTGGGAACTAGTGATGGAAGAAGGTAATCGGAATTTAGACTACCTTAAATTTGTTGTAAATAAGATTTATAGAGCACTCAAACGAACTGAATTCCTAGTTGGTGAACTTTTTCCTATGTGTACACCCTCTTTAGCAGAACAAGTCACCTTTATTCATGCTGAAGATGCCCAAAAAGAGTATCCAGATCTCACTGCAGATGAACGGGAGCAAGTACTTACCCAAAAATATGGGACAATCTTTTTACTAGGGATTGGTTGGCCTTTAGCTGATGGAAAACCTCACGGCTCTAGAGCTCCAGATTATGATGATTGGTCAACTCCATTAGATAACGGGTATCGTGGTCTAAATGGGGACTTAATTATTTGGGATAGTGTCCGATCTAAAGCAATGGAACTCTCTAGTATGGGTATTAGAGTAGATAAACCTACCTTATTACGACAACTCGAACACAGTAACACCTTAGAACGCAAAGAATTATATTGGCATAAACGGTTATTACATGGTGATTTCCCACAAACTATTGGTGGAGGAATTGGTCAATCTCGAATGTGTATGCTATTGTTAAAAAAAGCTCATATAGGAGAAGTTCAAGCCTCTGTGTGGCCTTCTCATTTCTATGAAGAGGCAAAAAAACACAAAGTACAACTATTATAGGTAAGATATGGCAATAGTTAATTTTGGTTCAATTAATATAGACAAAGTATTTACAGTTGATTCAATTGTAGTACCAAAAGAGACTATTCACAGTCGTCGTGTAGATACTTTCACCGGCGGTAAAGGGGCTAATCAATCTGTCGCTGTTGCTAAATCGGGGTATAAAGAGATCTATCATGCAGGTCTTATCGGCAGTGATGGCTCTTGGATCATAGATAAACTCTCTTCTTATAAAGTAGATACTCGATTCATTGAAACAATAAAAGATCATCTAACTGGTCAAGCAATGATCCAAGTCGACTCATCAGGACAAAATGCTATTGTGTTATATGGAGGTGCTAATCACTCATTTACACACTCATATGTCGATACTGTATTAGATCACTTTGATAAAGGCTCTTGGGTATTGTTACAAAATGAGATTAATCTCAACGATTATATTCTTAAACAAAGTTACGTTAGGGGACTTAACGTGGTATTAAACCCTGCCCCCTACGATTCAACGATAACAGACTTATCGTTAGAGTACCTTAGTGTATTAGCGTTAAATGAAGTTGAAGCTGAAGGTCTTAGTGGCCTTTCTGACCCACTCAAGGCATTAGAGAAACTATGTAGTGATTATCCAAAGACAGCGATTCTTATCACTGTGGGACCGCATGGAGTGTTATATGGGAAAGGTAGAACTACTCGATACTCGTATGGGACTTGGGATGTTCCCGTTGTCGACACAACTGCTGCAGGAGATACTTTTATTGGGTATCTTGTCTCCTCTTTAGCCCAAGGGCTCAGTGTAGAAGAAGCACTACACCTCTCTAGTGCTGCAAGTAATTTGACTATTATGACTCACGGTGCAATGGACTCAATTCCCACTATTGGTGAATTATCCCGTATCAATGAATATACCAAAAAAGAGTTCTCTTTGCCTTAAATCATATCCCGTACATGTGGTGGGTCTGCACCTTTACGACTCACGGTGATACTGGCAGCTTTTACAGCATATTGTAAAATCTCTGTTGCGAGTGCTTCGTCGATTATATCATGTGGACCAATGAAGCGAGCAGAAAGCATAGCAAGTATGACGCCACTGATGGTATCACCTGCTCCAATAGTATCAACTACAGTAGCTGGTGTTATGGCATCAACATGGATATCAAATGGTGGGTTATGTGAAATCCATCTCACTCCTTTTTCTCCAAGGGTAAGGACGATGTGCTGTGCACCACCAAAGCTTAACAGTAAATCAATTGCTTCCTCTAAAGTGAGTTTTGGATACAGTAAGGATAGATCTTCATCACTTAATTTAACTATATGTGCTAAAGAGACAACTTCTTTCACTCTCTTAAGATACGAAGCTTCATCTTCAATAACTGAAGGGCGAACATTGGGGTCAAATAAGATTAAAAGAGAAGAGGAAATCTTTTTTAATGCTTGTATTATCTCGTTGCCACTATGTTCTAAAGCTAGAGAGATTGAACCGACATGAAGATAACGTAATGCATCATAAGCTTCTACAGTTCTTAAGATACTCTTTGCATCATAACTCTCTATAGTAGTACCACGAGTATAAAAAGAGTATTGAGCCTGCTTTTTATCATCTAATGTGGCAATTGCTAGTGTTGTGGGTTCAAATCTAAAAGTAAGCTCTTTTACAGTATTGATCTCTTCATGCTTAAAATAAGAGAGAAGCTTCTGCCCAAAGAAATCTTTAGATAAAGGAGAAAGATAAATCACATTGCCTCCCAAACGAGAGGCAGCGACAGCGCAATTAAGAGCGCAACCACCGTAGTGGTATGCTAAAAGGCCATCACCCTCAACGACACAATCGATGAGGGCTTCACCTAAAATCCCAATCATTGATTCAATGTGGGGCCAATAATTTTATCAATAAACACCGGTAAGAAGTTATCTTCAAGTTTGTCTGAAGAGAAAATTGCGTTCACAGTATCTTGTTGTGTTCTTTGTTGAGCCAAGAAAGGATAGAACATAGTAAATTGTGCTTGTAAATCACTTTCCATGGGCTCTTGTGAATCAATACCAACTACTATATAGCCATCAGAGGTCTTAAATGGTCCCACTATTGACCCTACTGGCTGGGTGTACAATGCAGTAATAGCAGTAGTGTCTTGGCTTAACTCTGCTAACGACCCACCTTGATCTGTATACATAAATCCACTGAGTAATTGTGATAACCCTATGTTTATAGGAGTCGATTCAACACTCACTGTTGTGAGATTTGCTCTTTGAGCATCCGAAGCAAGGTTTTTAGCTTGAACAGCATCTTGGGCGAATGCTATAGCTTGCTCTTCGAGATATGAAGAGAGGGCACTTTCATCATGTAAAGATAGATAGGTTTTTATATCAGCAATCACATCACTCTCGTTAAAATCGGGTTCAAATGGACCTTTGTTTACACGGTAGAAAGTGTAGCCTCCTCCACCGATAAAGATTGGTGAGAGAGAGCCTTCGGCTGTTGAAAAGAGGACATTCACCTCTTCAGGGATATCAAAGTTGTGTTGTAACTCATGAAGGTACCACGTTCCAGCTTTTCCACCCTCTTGGGCAAACTGATCTAAGGAGTGTTGTCGTGCTGCATCTTCAAAACTCAATTGTTGTTGTTCAATAAGTGATTTAACACTTTCAGCTTGTTCTTTTGATGCCGAGGTAATCACTGAAATATCTAATAAGGTAAACAGTGATGGATGCTTTTGGGCATACTCGATAGCTGTTTCATCAGGAAATAAGGAAGAATCAAATAATACATAGCTAAATGAACGTGAATGATTTCCAATGTCGATGATATAATCCATCTCTTGTGGTGCAATAAGGGCAGTAGAGTTATCAGTCATGATAGTTTGTACAGGTAGCAACTCACTATATTGTTGTTTTACCCTATTACGGCTCTCAACAGTCGCAGCATTATATTTTTCGGCATCAAATTTACCGTCAGTATCATAAATTCCACTCTCTAAAATAAGTTTGTTCACCGAGGAGTCAACAACACGTATCCCACTCTTTTTCGCTATATTTTGCATAGCAGTAAAAAAGACGGTGTTTTCAAATGCTCCACGCCATACTTGGTAGGCGGCATTTTGACCACTTCCCCGAACTTGTTGAGACAGAGACTGGTATTGTCGTGCAAAGTAGTTCCCTTGAGCAAATTCAATCTTCTCTTTATCGTACGAACCAAACACCCAAGAAGACTCAGAGGAGCCACCAAATGAGGGAAATACACCAAAAATCATCACTACTGCAATAGTAACTAAGATGGCATAGGTGAATATCATGGCCCAGGAGATACCTTTTTTAGGTCCTTTCTCTTTTTTCTTTGGCTCAGGAGGAGTAAATTTGACTACGTTCTCCTCGTTTTGTTCGGGCTTCTTCTGATCATCTGAAGGCATGTAAAACCTCTCTAAGTAAGTTAAATCAATCTCCTTTCAATTGAAAGGACATCTTGGCAAAAATACCATGTTGAGAGTTGCGTGTCAACGTAACACTTACGAGTCTCAATAGTGAAAAATTCTCTCTTTACACTCTTTTATAACCGTAGTGGCATCTACTTACCACTTAATAATTCCCCTCTTTCACATAGGTGATATAAGAGATGTAATTGACATCGGAAACACCATCTAGTATTGTTTTCGATGTTGGTGACGGGTAGTAGCGCAGGGGCTAGCGCACTTGGTTCGGGACCAAGGGGTCGGAGGTTCAAATCCTCTCTACCCGATACACACAATAATGTATTATCATATCGGATCGATGTTATTACCTCTTTTATAATTCACCAGATGCCTCGATAAAGGAATATGTATGAAAGTATCGACAATGGGGCGTTATGCTATGAGAGTTATGGTTGAACTCGCTAAACACACCAGTGGCTTAACTACAGCTAAAGAGTTATCTGAAGCACAAGATATCAGTATCAAATATCTAGAACAGATTATGATGCCTCTTGTCCGTTCATCTTTGGTAGTGAGTGTTCGTGGATCACAAGGGGGATATCGTCTTGCTTACCATCCACATGAAATTACTTCTTTAATGGTACTACAAGCGGTCAAGGGGACTGTGCACCCTGCCCCATGTCTAGATGAACACTCCTATCATTGTCCAAAAAGAGAACAGTGTGAAACTCAATATCTATGGGAAACGTTGAAAGAGAGTATCGACTCAGTCTTAGACTCTATCTCCTTACAAACCCTTATTGACCGTCATAACAAAGCGTCAATTGGGATGTGGTTGTGATATAGTTACATATAACTACATACTGCAAACTCTTTAATCAAAAAGAATTGACTTTTTTATCTCAGTATATCACCATATGAAGATGTCTTAGTTTTTATGGTAGTAGTTATTATTAACTAGGACAAAATTATAGGAGATTTTTATGCGTGCGTGGGATATATTAGACTCATATAGAGGTAGTTTTTTTCAAGGGGAGTGGCCCTCTATTCCCCATATGGTCAAAATGACAGTTGATGCATTTCCCAGCCGAATCGCTTTTTCTATATATCGAAAAGAGGATAAAGAGACCTATACATATACACAAATGTACCAACGTATTTTAGATATCGCATCCTTTTTAGACCAACAAGGAATTTCTAAGGGTGATACGGTTATCTTAAATGGGAAAAATTCTCCTCAATGGGGTTTAGCTTACTTAGGCATCCTATTTTCAGGAGCGACTGTTGTCCCATTAGATAATCAGATGCCGATTGACCGAGTCGACTCTCTCAGTGAATTCAGTGAAGCAAAGGCCATATTCGCCGACAGTGATGTATTAAAGAAACTTGGTAAGAAAAAGTGGTTTAACAGTATCTCCTTCTCCGTCTCTTTGGATGAGAATTCTCCAACCGGAAGTATAAACTTCTCTTCAATAGAAGAGGGAGGAAAGGAGATTGCTCACACTGATTATCCCGATGGTGAAGATACTGCTGCTATTTTATTCACCAGTGGAACTACGGGTAATGAGAAAGGGGTTATTCTCACTCATGCAAACTTTGTCAGTGATGTGTATCAAGCAAGTGACTCAGAGTTTCTCACTATTACTGAAGAAGATGTATTGTATGCTCTGCTACCACTTCATCACTCATATGCAATGACAGCTATCTTTTTAGAATCCCTTAAAATTGGCTGTGAGCTGATTTTTGGACCACAGATGATAGTCTCTAAAATCTTACAAGATCTTAAACTGGGTAACGTCACAGTCTTTTTAGCCATTCCTTTGTTATACAACAAGCTCCTTGCTGGTTTGATGAAAAAGGTACGAGAAAAGGGAATCTTTGCGTATGGTTTTATCCGATTACTGATGAAAGTTAATGGCTTAAGTCGATCTCTTTTTAAGATTAACCATGGTAAAAGATGGTTTAAGCAACTTTTAGATGGGATAGGAATGTTAGAAAACCGTATTTGTATCTGTGGAGGTGGTCCCCTCTCTCCAAAAACATTTACTGAGTATCAACAACTTGGGCTCGATTTTGTTCAAGGATACGGTCTTACTGAAACAGCTCCAATTATTACCTTAAACCCTGTCAGTCACTTTAAAGTAAAGAGTGTTGGGAAGGTCTTCCCTCTTGTAGAGATGCGTATTGCCGATGCTGATCTCTTAGGCGTTGGTGAAGTTCAAGTAAAAGGACCAAATATCTGTAAAGGGTATATGAAAGATCCCGAAGGAACACAAGAGCTATTCACTGAAGATGGTTTTTTACGCACTGGAGATCTTGGTTTTTTGGATCGAGAAAACTATTTGTATCTTAAAGGGCGAGCGAAGAACCTCATAGTTACCGAAGGGGGAAAGAACGTCTATCCAGAAGAGATTGAAGATCAGTTCCAACTCTACGATCAAATTGAGCAAATCCTTATTAGAGGCTATGTAGCTCATAAATTTTCCAAGTCGGAAGAGATTGAGGCAGTCATCTATCCAAATCCTGACTATTACACACCACGCAACCTAGATGCCAATCAGATTGCCAAAGATATTGAAAAAATTGTCACTGATGTGAATAAAAAGCTCATTGCATATCAAAAAGTTACCAAAACCACGATATTGCAACATCCAATGGCAATGACCAGTACAAAAAAAATACAGAGAAATAAAGTAACAAGAACCATCGATAGGCTTTTAAAAGGTTAAGAGTGTGGTATCGTAAAAACATGAATATACTCATTACACACGGAACACTATTACCCATGACTCAAAAGGATCTTATCCTTAAAGAAGATATTGCTATTGAGCATGGAAAAATCGTCTCTATTGGAGAGGTAGATCCCTCTTTTGTCCCCGATAAAGTCATTGACGCAACAGATGCCCTTGTACTTCCCTCTTTTGTCAATGCCCACTCTCATATCTCAATGACCTATTTTAGAAACTACAGCGACCAAGTCGATAGTTTACAAGATTGGCTTTCAGCAGTGTGGGCTTTAGAAGATACATTAAAAGAAGAAGATATCTACCCCGCTTCACTACTTGCAATCGTTGAGATGATTCAAAGTGGAATTACCACTTTCAGTGATATGTATTTTTTCCCTCAAGGGACTGTTGAGGCAATGAAAGAGGCAAAAGTCAAAGGCTCTATTGGACTAACCCTCTTTGGAGATGAAAAAGAGACTCAAAAACGACTAAACTCAAATCTCCCCTATTTGGTAGATATTCGAAATCAGAGTAAGAATCAAATCTTATTCGACATAGCTCCCCACTCGGTGTACACATGTAGTGAAGGGACCTATAAGATGGGCTCAGAAGCGGCTAAAGATGTAGGTTGTGCCCTTCACACCCATGTCAGTGAAACCCTCCACGAGGTGAATCAGAGTATCGCTACTTTTGGCCTATCCCCTGTTAAGTATCTTGAGAAATTAGGAGTATTTGAAGGTTCTTGCTACCTTGCTCATGGGGTACACGTCAGTGATGAAGATATAGAGGTTTTAGCCCAATATAAGATTCCTATTATTCACAACCCAAGTAGTAATGCAAAACTCGCTTGTGGTATTGCCCCAGTTACTTCGTTTCTTGAACATAGCATACCTGTTGCCTTAGGGACCGATGGTCCTGCTTCAAACAACTCATTAGATATGTTTTTAGAACTGAGATTAGCCTCATTTTTAGCCTCGTTAAAGAGTATGAAACCCCATGCTATTACTCCGTATCAGCTACTACGAATGGCAACCATTGAAGGGGCCAAAGCTCTTGGACGAGAAAAAGAGTGTGGAACCTTAGAAGTAGGCAAAGATGCCGATATCATCTTAGTTGATACCACCTCAACACATATGAACCCTCACAATGATTATTACTCCTCTCTTATCTTTTCAGCAAAATCGAGTGATGTAAAAACGGTGTTGTGTAAAGGGGAAGTATTGATGGAAAATCGCCAAATTCCCCATATCGACCTTGAGCGTCTGTTGGACCAGGTGAACTCACAATGGGAGCACATTAAAAAAAGGTAGTTTTTACCACCTTGTGCCCAAAGACCGCAATAATGCCTTTAAATTAGCTCATGGGTGATGTTATTGGTAGAATTGGGAAAAGAGTTCTGCAAATTGAGGGTCACGCAAACTTCGCTCACTTCGACTCATCATGATAGGGTACTCTTTTAACACCCTCATCGGGCGGTGCGAGAGTTTTACTACTCGATCAGCCATCAAAAACGCCTCTTGAACATCATGGGTGATGTATAACACTGTTCTTTTATTTTTCTCCCACAAGGTGATAAAGGCTTGTACGAGAGACCATCTGAGAAGTGAATCTAAACTTTGAAATGGCTCATCTAACAACATAATTTTGGCTGGGAATGCAAATGCTCGGGCAATAGCGACTCTTTGACGCATCCCACCGCTTAGTTGATCTGGTTTAAATGAGGCATACTCTTCTAATCCAACTAATGAGATAAATTCCATCGCCCGTTGAATACGCTCTTTTTTAGTAGGAATGCTCTCTCTGAGTACTAACTCAACATTCGTAAGAACACTATCCCAAGGAAGTAATCGAGGTTCTTGAAAGAGATAACTCATAGGTCCTTTCTCTTGATCATTTAACTCAATATATCCAGAGTCGATACTCTCTAGTCCTCCAATGAGGCGAAGCAGTGTTGTTTTCCCACAACCTGATGGTCCCACTAGAGCTGTGATTGCATCTTGTTCTACCTCTAAAGAGAAATCTGAGAGAACCATAAGACTCTCACCATCAACCATATAATGTTTACTGAGATTATGAATGACCATGGACCCTCTCAAAGTGTTTGGTTTTCAGCTCTCTGAATCTTTTTGGAAGTTGCAACATAGCAATAAACAACACATCCCCTAAGGCGGTAAGGAGAATAGCGATCAGTGTCCATGCGAGCACTTCAGCTGTCTCTAAGTTAATTTGAGCTAATTGCATCCTTGATCCCACTCCATAACGGGGGACGGTGAGGACCTCTGCAGCAATCACTACTTTCCACACCATAGATAAAGAGGCTTTAGCTCCTGTAATAAGTGATGGGGTTAAGGAGGGGATAATCAAATGCATGATCCGATCTTTTTGAGAGAAATGGTACATGTGACTCATCTCACTAAGATCTTCACTAATGAGACGGACTCCCTCTTCCACTTGGACAAACATAACGGGAAAACCCATTAAAAAAGCACTAAAAAGTGGAACTGTCCCACTGGAGAACCAAATAAAAGCCAATAAGATAATCGACATCACTGGAATTGCTTTACACATCACCAACAAAGGTTGTAGTGCAGCAGAAAATAGTGGTTTATACCCCGCAATGATACCTAACACAGATCCAACAGTAACAATGATTAAAAAACTCTTTAGCGCCCTACCAACCGTGGTAAGGAGATTCACTGAGAGAGGTTTATACTGCAGAAGTGTGATAAACGCAGAGAACGTCTTACTAGGAGTTGGAAGGATCACTTGTGCATCTAAGACAAGAGAGCCAATATGCCATACTCCTAGTAAGAGTAATAAGCTGAGAACTACAACTACTTTAGTAGCTAAGGTAGAACGAGGCATCTGGCACCTCAGAACCGATTGATGTGTAATCAAAACCGTATAAGACTTTGTAGTAGACATCAACAGCATCAAAAGCTTCTTTGGCAGTTCTAAATACTAAGTTACAACGTGGAATAGCAGGTGTTGCCATTGCCGCATTCATAATTCCTAGTTGTTCAATGACAACCCCAGCATCTTGTGGATGTGTGGTAACCCACGTAATCGACTCTTTTATTGCATTCATCACAACGGGAAGATCTGCACTATGCTCTTGGGCAAACTTGTCACTCACTACAATAACAGTCATAGGATAATTAGTAGTCCCCGTTAAAGCAGACCAAAGTTGTTGTACATCCATAAGAGGAACTGCCTTCTCATTACTATTTAAAACCATGGTAACAAAAGGCTCAGGAAGAACTGCTAAATCGACACGATTGGCAATGAGCATTTGTGCTAATTGAGCTGGAGCTGCAACTCCATAATCTAAGAAGATATCTTCATCTACTTGGTAACCCAATGCGGCAATGAGAATCTGAGTTAATTGATCAGGAGTTCCACCAGCACCAGGAATCGCTATATTTCTATTATAAAGATGTTCAAGTTCGGTAATAGAGTGGTCGGTTGTTAACAACATTAACATCCCCTCTCCTGTTACAGCAGCTAACTTTACACCAACCCCTTTGTTAAACAAGTTTGCAGCCACATTAGTAGGAAGAGCGGCAATATCCAACTCTCCATTTGCCAAGCGGGCAATTACTTCATTTGGGGATGGAAATACTTCGATGTCGAGTGTAATGCCGTTGTCAATGTTCCCATCGTCTTTTGCAAGACCGGCGACTCCAAAGCCACTAGGTCCTTGCATGACAGCCATGCGTACCACATTGGCAGGAACGACCTCTTTAGCCCCTTTTGCAACAAGTGGTGTAATAAGAACGAACACCACAATCATTAATACTATGCTAAAACGTTTCATACGATACCTCGTTTCATATTGGCTTATCTAAGCCTTGTATCAAGAAGAGACGACAATTCTAAAGAACCGTTTTTTACCAGCTCTGAGAATGATTTCTCCTTGAGTTACCCATGACATGTCGATTATTGTATTAATATCATCGACTTTTTTATCTTGAACTGTCGCTCCACCTTGCATGACAAGGCGTCTGGCATCACTGTTTGTCTTACATAAGTCAGTTTTGGCAAACAGTTGAACAACTCCAATTCCCTCATCTAGTTCACTTTGTGGAATCTCAAGTGTTGGTAACCCCTTTTTTGCCTCCTCCGAGACGGATCCCCCAAATACGGTTTTTGCTGCTGCTTGGGCCTTTTGGGCCTCTTTTTCGCCATGAATAATCTTGGTTTGTTCAAACGCAAGGCGCTCTTTTGCCTCATTAATATTTTTAGAAGGATCATCATAGGTGGCAATCTCTTCTAATGAAAGGAATGTAAAGAGCTTCATAAAGCGAATAACATCAGTATCATTGACGTTACGCCAATATTGGTAAAAATCGTATGGACTAAACATTTCAGGGTCCAAAAAGACGGCTCCTTTCTCACTCTTACCCATCTTATGTCCGTCTGCACGGGTAATGAGATTAAATGTAAGTCCATAGGCGTCTCCTTGAGAGACTTTACGAATCAAATCAATCCCAGCAACAATGTTACCCCATTGATCATCTCCACCCATTTGTAATGCACAGTTGTGTTCGTTAAAGAGGGTGAGAAAGTCAAATGATTGTAACAACTGGTAGTTAAACTCGATAAAGGAGAGTCCTTTTTCGAGTCGTTGTCGGTAGCTTTCAAATGTGAGCATTTTATTAACAGAGAAATGGCGACCAATATCTCGTAAAAACTCAATGTAATTGAGCTTCCCTAGCCAATCATAGTTGTTAAGCATGATTCCCTTCCCCCACCCTGTAGGTGGTTGTTCAGAGAAATCTAACACGGTCCCTAATTGGCTTTTAAGAGCAGCACTATTTTCTTCAATCTCTTCAACACTGAGCATTTTTCTCATCTCAGTTTTCCCTGAAGGATCCCCGATGAGACTTGTCCCTCCTCCAACTAAAGCAATTGGGTTATGTCCATGCTCTTGTAGGTGGTGCATGGCAAAAAATGGGACCATGTGGCCAATGTGAATCGATTTTCCTGTGGGATCGACTCCCACGTAGAACGTTACTGGCCCTTTGTCCATTAAAGAACTTAAGCCTTCAACATCGGTACATTGAGCAATAAATCCTCGATCGTAGAGTACTTGTAACGCTGTATTTACCTTCATACGCTACACTCTCTTGTAAGCTTTCATCAAAGAGCGGATATGGGTAGTGAGTTCACTTATAGCAACTCGTGTTTGCTCCATCGAATCACGATCACGCAAGGTGACAGTATTATCTTCAAGTGTTTGGTAATCGACAGTAAGACAATATGGAGTGCCAATTTCATCCATTCTTCGGTAGCGTCGCCCAATAGCTCCACTTTGATCAAAGAATGTAGTGAAGTCTTCTCTTAACTCTTTTTCAAGTGTACTGGCAAATTCAGCAATTCCATCTTTTTTCACAAGTGGGAGAACGGCAACGGTAATTGGTGCAATAGCAGGATGGAAATGCATCACTGTTCTTGTTTCACCATCTTCAAGGAGCTGCTCTTCATAAGCATCACTTAGCGCCATAAGGACATTACGAGTGAGACCAGCCGATGTTTCAACAACATAGGGGGTGTAACGCTCTTTAGTCTCTTGGTCTAAGTAAGTGAGATCTTTTCCACTAAATGTTTGGTGTTGGGTAAGATCGTAATCGGTACGGTTGTGAATCCCCTCTAACTCTTGCCATCCCATGGGAAAGAGGTATTGGATGTCGTAAGCCTCTTTAGCGTAGAAGGCGAGTTCATCATCACCATGTTTGTCCCATCTAAGACGATCGGCTCTTATTCCCATTTTTTCGTAGTATGCGATTCTTTGTGCTTTCCAAAAGTTAAACCACTCATCGTCGGTTCCTGGGGCAACAAAAAATTGCATCTCAAGTTGTTCAAATTCTACTGATCGGAAGATAAAGTTCTTTGTTGTAATTTCGTTACGAAATGCTTTTCCAACTTGGGCAATACCAAAAGGTATTTTCACTCGACTGCTTTGAAGAACATTTTTAAAATCGACATAAATACCTTGGGCAGTTTCAGGACGTAAGTAGACCACACTACTCTCATCTTTGATCGATCCAAGGTGGGTAGTAAACATCAAGTTGAAATTTCGTGGTTCTGTGAACGAGTCTTTAGTACCACAGTTGGGACAGGGAGCTTCTAAATCGACATGGTCGGCTCTAAAGCGACTTTTACACTGTTTACAATCGACTAAAGGGTCGGTGAAATTCGAAACGTGACCACTGGCTTCCCACACTTTTGGGTGCATCAAAATAGAGGCATCAAGACCGACGATATTATCGTGCATTTGGGTCATCTCTTTCCACCAGAAGTCTCTGATATTATTTTTAAGCTCAACTCCTAAGGGGCCGTAATCCCAAGATCCGCTCAACCCTCCATAAATCTCGCTCGATTGATAAATAAATCCTCTTCTCTTACATAAAGAGACAATCTTCTCCATTGTTACGTCAGACATTTAAAACCTCAGCTTTAAGTAGTGTTATAGCCCTTTGTAGTCGGGCTTTTGTGTTCTTTAATCCTAATAGGAGTATGGAATCTAATAAAGGGGGACTCACCGCAGAACCGGTAATAGCAACCCTTAATGGCATAAATACTCCTTGCACCTTAATTTCCAAGGTACTGGCAAGTTCAACAAGAGCGTTTTCGACCTCATCAAGGTTCTCTTTGTTCAGTGTATCAATGATGGGTAAAGCACGCTCCAATGATAAGAGTGTTTGTTCAGCACTCTGCTTCTTAGGAAGCAAATCTGCAACTTCTAATTGTGTAATATCTTCAAATAAGAATCTTACCAAAGGGACAACATCTTCGAGTTTTTTAAGTCTCTCTTTGACAAGTGGCAGAAGTTTATATAGTAGCTCCCTCTCTTCGTTGGTAGGAGGAGTCGCAATAAATGCGGCTTGTTGTAGATATGGTTCTAACAAAGAGATTAACGAATCATCATCTTTTTGACGAATGTACATCCCGTTGTACCACTCAAGTTTTTTATAATCGAATACTCCTGGACTTTTTGATATTTTCTCTAAGATAAAGAGAGTGCTTAACTCCTCTTTGGTGAAAAACTCTTTCTCCCCATCGTATGCCCAACCAACAAGACTTACATAGTTCATCAAAGCTTCAGGGAGATACCCTTGCTCTTTGAACTCACGAACGCTGGTAGAGCCGTGGCGCTTGGAGAGTTTTTGACCATCTTTACCCATCACCATCGGGAGGTGACAAAAAAGTGGAGCCTGCCAACCAAAAGCTTCATACAATAAGACATGAAGAGGGCCCGAAGGAATCCACTCTTGAGCTCTGAGAATATGGGTAATGCCCATCATATGATCGTCAATGACATTAGCAAGGTGGTAGGTTGGAAACCCATCAGATTTAAGAAGTACTGGATCTGGGTTCACATCTACATTTGCTCGGGAGATATCACCCATCAACATATCGTGAAAGGTTGTTTTCCCTTCGAGGGGGACTTTAAGTCGAATTACTGAACTTTTTCCTTCAGCTAATAGCGATGAAACTTCTTCGGAAGTTAACGAGCGACAGTGGCGGTCGTAGCCAAGGTGTTTCTCTTTGTTTTTCATTTGTTGTTCACGAACACTTTGAAGTCGTTCGCTATCACAAAAGCAGTGATACGCTTTACCTTGATCAACAAGCATCTGAGCATGTGCTTTGTAGATCTCAGTCCGTTCACTTTGAATATATGGTCCGTAGGGACCTCCGATTATAGGTCCTTCATCCCACTCTACGTTGAGCCAATTGAGAGTTTCATATAAATCATCAAGCGCTTCAGCTGTTGAGCGCTCTTGATCAGTATCTTCAATTCTGAGAATAAATGTTCCCCCGTTAGCACGGGCAAAAAAATAGTTAAATAATGCTGTCCTAATCCCACCGATATGTTGTAACCCGGTTGGGGATGGAGCATAGCGAACTCGAACACTCATGGGGAGAATTCCTCCTAGAAATATGGGACAAGGGCTTTACAGCCACCAAATATGTTTTAGCCTAAATAGGGAAAAGTAGCAACAACCACAGCTAAACGCTCAGCCACTCAACAGTTGCTGTCATAGCATCGTTTCGTGTTTTGTCATCGATATCATACTGAATAAGATGAGTTCCCTTCTCATAGTGGATCCAATTATTATTCCCCTTGCCCAGTTCAACAATCTTTTTCCCATCTAAAGGACCGATAGTTGCATCCTCTTTACCGGTGAGTACTAAAAAGTTTGTGGTAGTGTCACCAACGACTCGGTTCGCCTCTTTCATCAATAAAGAGAGTTGACGAAGCTGTTTCATATAGAGAATTGACCAATACTCTTTTCCTAAAAAAGCATCATCATCACTATCTCGCTCATCAAAAAATTGATAACGAGAATCAGCTTTCCACCCCGAAGGAAGTTTTACATTAAAAAAAGCTAAACAGGAAATAAGAGTGTGGTTTAACTTTGGAATAGTGAGTGCCGGAGCGTAGAGAACAGAAGTAGCAATTTGATACTTCGCACATAAGATAATTGAGATTGTTCCACCCATTGAGTGTCCTACAAGTGAGACTTCCTCATAAAGCTCTTGTAAACGAAGAAGCTCTTTTTCTGCCGCTCCAAGCCAATCTTCTTTACGGGTGGTGTTAAAATCTTTTCCGAAAGTACCGTGCCCTGGTAGACGAATAGCAAATACATCAAAGCCTTGTTCATACAATAATCGAGCAGGTAGAGCCATCTCCCCAGGATATCCAGCATATCCATGGATTGCCAAAATAGCTTTACGAGGCTTTTGTGTGTGAAGTAATTGTATTGGAGTAGCACAACGACGAATATCCATTTCAACCTCCTACGAAAGAAGGTTCAGTAAGTCAATTCGACTACGCACCTTCGTCTTAGAGAATATATTTGCTATATGGTTGTTCACGGTATTCACCGAAATATTCAACTCATATGCAATCTCTTTATTGGTTAACCCCTCTTTAATGAGGGTAATTACCGAATACTCTCGTTCGGTAATGTTAAATGTTTCTACACTGCTAAAGGTGAGCTCTTTCTCTTCATGGTGGGGCATTTTTTTAAAGTAGATAAATAAAAACACCAGTAAAATAATAGAAAATGCCATGAAGTAAATGGGATAGGTAATGTACCTCACTGTAGGAAAGATAATGCTAATAATTAAAAGAGGTAACATCGTAAACGAGAGAATGATAATCGCTTTACTAACAGTTCTCACATCGACATTACTGATAGTTTTAAGATTTCTCATCAACACTCCAATTGAGAAAGAGAGTGAGAAAATAAAAATCACAACCATAAGAGTTTGGAAAATCCAAGTTGATGAAAAGATGAGGTCTAAAATTGAGATAACCATAAATACCGAAGCGATGGTAATAAATAACACCATCATGCTCCTCAGTGGTTGAGCAAGAAGCCATCGGGTGAAAAATGGAACAAATGCAATGAAAAATGAGATATTTGCAGCTAAGAGGGCATTAATAACGACGGTACTTACAAATGCTGCTGTTGGACCTAAAAAGAGGTCAACAAAGACCGAAAGTACTTGTAACACTATCACCAATAACAGCGAGGAGTGAAATACAATGAAGTATTTAGTCCACTGGTACGCCTCTCTGAGATGAAACACCACGGAGAGGACTAACGTCATACACCCCGTGGCGAATGAGAACATGTATAGTAGGATGATCCACCCTTTTATCATGGTCTTTAGTTATTCTTTATTCCAATCATCTTTTGGTTGTATGTCATATCAGCATTACCACAGATAGTTGAAATGTCGTTGAGCAGTTTAGTCATACTTACCGGAGCAATTCCACCGGCATCTCGAATTGTTCGCTCATTGTATTGACTTGCATTAACCACCGCTTGAGCTTTAGCTGGGAATAATTTCAAGTGGAGGTTTGCCCCTTCACTTAACAAATACTCAGCACTTGAATCAAACTGTGGAAGGACTTTAGCCAATTCACGATCAATAAGTTCACTACTTTGTACAAATGATTTTGGGGAAGTGAGGTGTAACAGATACCACAATGAGAAAGAGGGATTTGCCCACGCTAGTTGAACTTTCCTCTTTTTCGCTATCATTTCGACTTCTTTAAACTCAGTTGCACTCATTCCAAAATCTTCAAAGCTAAATACTACCCACTGACTATCATATTTTTGACGAGTTCTCTCTTTAGCCGCTCGCTTGATTAAATCTTCAACGCCGGTTGCCTCTTCATCCCATATTACGGTCATATTCGTGTAGCGACTATCTTTCCGCATCTGTGAGAAATAGAGGGATTCGGCTTCATTTGCGGTGACAATGAGAATCGTTTTTCTCGGTTTTTCACTTCTTTTTTTACGTTTCATATCACAGCTCCTTCTTATTTCTCAATAAACACATATTCACTGGTAATGGGTAAAGCACCATATGAGCCAGTGAGATATAATTGTTCATTCAACTCTCGACGTGCTTTTGTATACTTAAAGTCGGCGAAACTGAAATATTCAGTAGCCGATTGGCTTGTTTTTTGGGCAAACCAAATACCGTCTCTTCGTAACACTCCCTCTTTGAGTAATGCAGGGTTACAATCGACAACTAACATTTGAGAGTTGTGAAGATGGTTACTCGATTCAAAGACTTGAACAACATGTTCTAAGGCATAAGGGTGAAGTAACATACCAAAGTCATCAATAATTAAAACTCTTTGATGTGTAAAAGCTTCAAACATCGCAATAGCAATTGTGGTTAAACGACGTAAGCTTAACGACTCGTTGCTAAAATAGGATGCGTAGTGTTGTGTTACGTTTGTGTGGACAAAAATGAGACGATCATCTTGGAGTTTTACATCCCGAATGTCGGTAATGTCGATACTCCATAAAAAGTCGATTAACTGTTTTTGCCACTCTGGATGCTCTTTAAGTTGTTCAACAATCTGCTTTTCACTTGTACTTGAAAGCCCAAATGGGAGAATCATTAATTGGTGTTCGAACCAGTGGTAAATAGGTTCCAATGAGAGAGACTCTTTTCGTGCAGCTGCAGCTAAGTAGGTATGGTTGTGAGGGACTTTACCCACAAGGCGTTTTTTCTCCCCTCTAAACATCTTACCCCAGCGGTATGCGTAGTGTAACTCGTTCTCCTCTTTAGGAGCTAAGGTACGCTCAAACATTAATTTTCTTGAACGTCCCACAAACATGTGGTACGACTCTTTGTGAATTTTTGTTCGATCTGCAACTAAGGAGTAACGACCAATAAGAGGTTGTCCGTTATCCTCATCTACCCCTAAAATAATTTCAACAGTGAGTGTTGATGGAGCTCCTTTATCTTCGCTGTAGGCAAAACTTGTTCCTGCAAGAAGCTGTAATGGATTTTCCACATCCTCTTCACTGAGAATAATTGCTCTTAAAGCCTCTAAAGCTCGAACGGCAGTACTCTTACCAGCTCCATTAGGACCAATAATAGCAGCACTCTTAATCACCCGAAGGCGATCTGAAACTTCAACCACTTTCGATGGGTCTAATCGATTGTCTCGAATAGCTTCAAAAGAGATTGTCTGCGCTTCATCTACCGATCGAAATTGAGATATCGTCATATCAAGCAGCATATTCAATTCCCCCTATTAAGATTGTTTCATACGCACATAGCATACATTCACTTAAAAGCATCTTCTTATGCTTTAGTAGGATTATAACCTAATTTCACCCTTTGGTATATAATAAACAAAGATGTATTAATAAAGAGGACTTTATTAGAACTCAATCATCACTTGTGAGTCTATTTGTTCACTTTTGAATGGATGTTTCACCTCTTGAACTGAACTTACAAGGTCACATAGTTCAATAAAGGGCTCTGAAGCGCCTCTACCGGTGAAGACAATGTGAGTTTTTCTCTCTTTTAGTTTGAATTGAGAGAAAAAGGAGAGAAAGTCACTTTCGTTGATGTAGTGTTGATTTAAGAGATAAGTAATCTCATCTAAAATGATTAAGTCGTACGTTTCAGATAAGACAAGCTCTTTTGTTCGCTCCCAAGCACGATCAAAGAGCTGTTGACGCTCTGTTTCATCCTCTTTCTCCCATAAAAAGCCACTTCCATAGTTTTCCCATAGGACTCCCAGCTTTTTTGCCATTGTTTTCTCACCTGTTTGTAATGAGGATGGTTTGATGTATTGGATAACAGCGACTTCTCCTCCATGACCTAAGGTTCGAAATAAGAGCCCCATTGCTGCTGTGGTCTTCCCTTTTCCATCTCCGGTATATAATAAAAAAAGTGGGTGTTCTTTATAATTGTTTTTCTGCACGCTCTTGCTCCATGTGGTAATTTCTCATTCTTTTTAGTTGTCTCTCTACTTGGGCGTTGGTATAGGTTCGTGAAATTTCACTCATCAAAGCAATCCCATCCTCTCTGTTTCCCATACTCTCTAATAATATGGCAGCATTATACCCTGAGGGGAGATGTTTTGATTGATTCCACTCTTGAACAAAGAGGGTATACGCAGTGGTATATAACCCCTTTTTTGCGACTTTATAAGCCTCTTCTACATCGGTGTTCTTCGGTTTATTTCCCATCAAAGAGATATGTGTGGTATGCAGTGTTGGTACTAAGGAAGCAATCATCTTCTCACTTAAAGAGTCAATCATCTGTTCAAAAAGTGGTAGTACTACTGGAGCAAAGATAATGTGATCTTCTTCACTAGATAAAGGAGTCTCTTTTTGAAGTTGGTCACTTAGCCTTCCCCCATATACTCGTATTCCAGTTTTTGTATCAATGACATTGTAATTAAGACTTATCATCACTTTTTGCCTTAGCACGTATGAGGGATTTTCACTTTCAACACTTTGTTTTGCAAACACATACTCTTGAACATCCATTCGTGAAACTGAGACATCTAATAATGCATCGATTCCTTGGTAGTATAAAGTGGCAATCTCATCCCGAGTTTTAAGATGATGAGAAAACGTAATACTTTTAAAATAGTGAGAAGAGTGTAACTCATTTTCAATAACTTTTGTCGCATAATCACTTACTAGGCGCTCTAAGAATGTTTGATACCCGGGATAAATGAGCGATGAGTAACTATGAGAGAGATCTTCTACAAGATGGACATCTCTTTCAAGAGGAAATGAGGGATATGGATCGACGCTACTAAAGGCGATATGACGATACTCGCTCATATCGTATTGAGCACTTTGTAACAAACGAATAGGAATTTGTGTGGCACAACTACTGAGTAGAGCAATCAAAAGAGCGATGAGTAACAGACTATTAAACCTCTTTTTCATAGCTATACCGTTTGTAAAATCCGCTCACTATTAAAGAGCTTAGCTACTCCCATCGATCCTAAAGCTGCAATAACAATATGGGAGATAACAGCTATAATAACATGGTGAATCACCACCATCCCCAAAAGTGCCTCTTTCATAATAAAGATAGTATTCACAATTGGAATCATAAACAACAAGATATTTGTTGAAGGGTCCATATACATCGTAACAACTCCAACTAAGATTACCAGCATATACAATGGCATCACATACGAACTTCCCTCTTTGACTGTCTTACTTAAACATCCAACAAGGGTAATGACTGTTGCTGTTAACAAAGCTGTTGATAACAGAGTAATAATAATAACAACCATCGAGGCAATACTCACTTCAGCTGAAGTTATCCCATCTAAAGAGAATGTTGCAGCTCCAATGGGGACAAACATCGTAATGACTAACCCTAAGTACGTTGCTAAAGCACTGGTGAGTGCCACCACCGAGACATAGACAATTTTCCCCCATGCTATTGAGGTACGAGATACCTGATTTACCAACAATATGGCTAATGAACCACGCTCTTTTTCTCCACTTGTTGTATCTAAACCGGCATTCATCGATCCCGCAAACAAAAAGATCACTAAAAAATAGGGAAGGAGCATAGCTAACATCGAAGTGGCACTTCGAGCTTGAACAGCTGCTGTATCCTCTAAGACAATATCTAAAGTATGAATATCATCGTACGACAAACCATATTCAGCTAATAAGTTGTTCGCTATTAATAACTCATATAACCCCAATACCCGCTCTAACGTATCAACAGCCCACTGAGTTTTCTTACTGGAAGAGTCGTATGTAACAATAACATCGCTTTGATCTCCCTGGGCATACGTTGTGGGAAAGACAATTGAAATTTTGGCAGTTGCCTGAGAAGCTGGATACCACTGAAGATGTTCATCTAATAAATTATCAAGCACAGGATCGTAATTACCCCGTATATCTAAAGCATAGCTGGTTTGTTGTGCATCTTTTTCCATGGAATCTAACACACTTCCCATTCCCAAGAAAATAACAGGGAGAATAAACAGCGGTAAGATAAAGGTTGAGAACACTGTTCTTTTATCTTTAAAGAGGTTTTTTAACTCTTTTTTTAATATAATGAGAGCCTCTTTAATCATAGAGAATTCTCCTTCTTTTTCTGAACAAGTGAGAAAAACAATGTTTCAAGATCGTTGGTTTTATGAATCTCTAACACCTCTTCTAAGGGACCTTCACAAAGAAGTTGCCCCTCATACATTACCCCAATTCGGTCACACAAGCGATGAGCATCACTTAAAATATGTGTCGATAGAAGAACACATTTGCCTTCGTCTTTTGCCTGACGAATAAAATCACTCACAATTTTAGATGCAATCACATCTAAGTTGCTTGTTGGTTCATCAAAGATAATGTCGTGTGGCTCATTAATTAATGCGACAGCTATTGAGACTTTTTGAGTAATTCCACTTGAGAGTTTAGCTATTGGTGTATCCATATAGGGTCCAAGTTCAAATTCTCGAGCTAACTCATCCATTCTTTTGGCAATATAAGTTTCATCCATTCGATCGAGTTGACCAAAGTAGTGAAGTAATTCTCGTGCACTGAGTTGACCAGTGAGGCGCATCTCGCCGGTGAGAAAACCGATTCGATCTCGCACTGCTCTACTGTGTTCAATAACATCTAAACCATCAACACTAATACTCCCTTTGGTCGGTTGTAGTAATGTTGCTATTGTTCGAAGAGTCGTAGTTTTCCCAGCTCCATTTGGGCCAAGAAGGCCAAACACTTCCCCATCAAAGGCGGTAAAAGAGACCGAATCTACAGCCTTCACCACCCTCTTTCTTAACTGAAACTCTTTCGAAAGATCTTTTACAACAATCATAGATCTGTTTCCTTTGTATTATATCGAAAGGCCACTTTAATGGCCTCAAGCATACTTATTTCTGAAGCGAGGTTTTTTCCCGCTATATCAAATGCTGTTCCGTGATCGACACTTGTTCGAATCCAAGGTAAATTCCATGTCACCGAAACAGTGCGATCAAAATCGAGTGTTTTAGTGGCGATATGACCTTGATCGTGATACAGCGATAACACTGCTTTATAGTGGTTTTTGTGTGCTAAGTGAAACACACTATCTGCACTTATTGGTCCTACTACATTCATCCCCTCTTTTTGAGCCCGCTGTACAGCTGGAGTAATATAAAGAGACTCTTCATCTCCAAATCTTCCCCCTTCTCCGCTATGGGGATTTAAAGCAGCGATTGCAAAAGGGAGACTTTGATCAAAGTTACTCTTTTGAGTAATGGTGTAACACTCTCTTATCCCCTCATAGAGACTTTCAACTGTGATAGCATCAATAGCTTCTTTAAGTGAGAGATGACGAGTGAGGAAAAAAACTTTTAGGTTATGGGTTTCAAACATGGTAATTGGAGAAATCGAGTGGGTAAACGTTGCCAGTAACTCAGTGTTACCAATTTCTTGTATTGAGGAAGCGGCTAATGAGAGTTTGTTTAACGGAGGGGTAACTAACACATCTGCTACCCCCTTTGAGCATAATGAGGCTGCTTGTTTTAATGCGTGATAAGCAGCTGCACCACACTGTGGTGATACTTCCCCATATCTAAATTGTGAAAGATCAATAGTGTTTTGATCCAATAAAAGCTTTACACTCCCCTTTTGTAAGTGAAAAAAGAGATCTTTTTCACCCTCTACAGTTGCATCAAAAGGCCATTGCAACGAAAGATCTTCAGAGACTTTTTTACATACAGATGCATCGCCAATCACGATGTATGACGCATCAATAGGTAGTGAAGGAGCAACTAATGATTTTAAGATAATTTCGACACCAATACCTGCAGCGTCCCCCATCGGGATAGCGCACACAGTTGTTGTTTTCATGCAGACTCCTTTTTGTCTTTGTAGAGACTATAACAGCTGTCTTTTTTCACTGCAAGTGAGTGAAAAAAGTATGTAAGATTGGTAAATTCATGATTGACACATCGGTTTTTCTCTCATACTGTTTATTTATCCGCTGAAATAGGGGGTGACGAAATGAGTCCAAGAAAAGAAGAAGATTGGGAAGACGATTTTTACGACGATGAAGAAGATGATGATGATATCCAAATCGACGACGACTTTGATCCAAATGAGCTGCGAGAGGACGACGATTACGACCATTACGAGGATGAGGAAGACGACGACGAATTCTCAGGCTTTTTCTTAGATGACGAAGAAACTGATGTCATCGAGGATGAGGACGATGATGACGAAGATGACGATCTATTCTTCTACGAAGAAGATGTCATTGACGACGACGAAGACGATTTCGATTATTAACGATCTCTCTTATATCTATTCTCCCACATGCCGGTTTTTACCGGCATGTTTCTTTCTCCATTGATTTGTGAATATTTTACGCATACTTATGCATCTTTATGCATATCCATCTTTACAAAGAAGTTGCCTCCGTCTATAGTTGTCATCAATACACAACTAAGGAGTTTTGTTATGAAAAAAACTACATTGATAATGCTCTTATTGCTTGTGGGTATTTCTCTACTATTTGCAGGAGGAGCAAAAGAGAAAAGTAGTACCCCATTAGTAGGAGTTTCTAAGTTCCTCAGTCACCCTGCGTTGGATGCAGTTGAACAAGGTCTTCAAGATTATCTGGTATCAGTTGGCAAAGAAGTACGATTTGATTTCCAAAACGCCAATGGAGAGGCATCCTCTTCATCTCAAATTGCACAAAAGTTTAAAAGTGACAACGTCGATGTTGCTGTCGGTATTGCTACCCCTACTGCCCAATCACTTGTTAATGCATTACCCCAAACTCCAGTTATCTTTAGTGCTGTCACCGATCCAGTTGAATCGGGTTTAGTACTAAGTTACGACACACCTTATACCGAAAATGTTGCTGGTGTTTCTGATATGACTCCAGTTGAGGCTCAAATTGCCCTTTTAGCTGAAGTTACTGGTGCAAAAACTATTGGTAACGTCTATGCAAGTGGTGAGGCAAATGGAGTTATTCTTATGGAGCAAGCAAAAGAAGCTGCTAAAAACTTAGGTTTGGACTTTGTTGCGGCCCCTGTAGCAAACACAGCTGAAGTCATGACAGCAACTCAAGCAATCACAAATCGTATCGATGCTCTTTATATCGCAACAGATAACACAGTCATCAGTGCCCTTCCATCAATTAGTGATGTAACAACAAAAGCTAATCTCCCATTTATGGCAGCCGATCCTTCAAGCGTAGAGGGAACTAATTTTCTTATCGCATGGGGCTTTGACTACTATAAAATTGGTTTAGCAACTGGTAAGATGATTTCTGAGATTCTCGATGGCAAAAAAGCTGGAGAACTCGGTACTGAATTCTTAACAGATGCGAGTGATTTTGAGTTATGGGTCAACCTTGATACAGCCAAAACACTAGGTATCACAATCACATCCGATGTGTTAGCATCTGCAGCTGTGATTGTTGAAAACGGTACAATAAAAAAACAGTAGAGAGATTGTTCGATGCTAGAAGGGATATTTGTTGATGGACTTATTTTCTCCATCATGGTGTTAGGAGTTCTCATCTCCTACCGCATTCTTGATTTTGCTGATTTAACGTGCGACGGCTCCTTTGCAACAGGAGCCGCCGTTGCGACAGTTGCCATTATTAACGGCTCTAGTTTACCAGTAGCACTGCTGTTAGCTGCTGTAGGTGGAGCTGTGGCAGGAGCTGTAACGGCAACCATTCACAATGAGTTAAAAGTCCCAGGGCTGTTAGCAGGAATTTTAACCATGACGATGCTCTATTCGATTAATATTCGAATTTTAGGGGGAAAGGCAAATATTCCTCTGTTGAGAATTGATACATTGTATACAAAATTCCCAACTCTTTTCTCTTTTGTCTCAACGTCTTGGGCTCAACTATTAGGGACACTTATTATCGTATTAATCATGAAAATTACCGTTGACCTCTTTTTTAGAACTGATTTAGGGATTTCTGTTGGTGCTATGGGCTCCAACGAGCAGATGGTAGTAAGTATGGGAATTGATCCCAAGATTCTTAAAGTTATTGGAATGGCTTTTTCAAATGCACTTATTGCCCTTTCTGGGGGATTATTAGCACAGTATCAAGGGTTTGCCGATGCAAACTTAGGTCAAGGAATGGTTGTTCAAGGATTAGCTGCTATTATGATTGGAGAATTCCTTTTTGATAGTAACCGAATCTCTTTAATCACGTTACGTGTTATTTTCGGTGCCATTATCTACAAAGCTCTTATGTTCTTTGGCCGTTATTATGGATACCATATTAACCTCACCCCAAGTGATTTAAAATTACTCACCGGTATCTTAGTTGTCGTGAGTCTCATTATTGCTCAAACACGAAGTGCAGCAAGTAGTGCTGATGCTCGAAAAAAAGCCCTTAAAAGAAACAAACAACGACGAGCTGAGCTATTAAAGGAGGCTAACGATGTTAAACATTGAGCACATGTCGAAAGTCTTCTACCCCGGGACAGTAAATGAAAAAACAGCGATTGAGTATTTGAATCTTCATGTTAATGAGGGAGATTTTGTTACCATCGTTGGAAGTAATGGCTCTGGTAAAAGTACCCTTTTTAATCTTATCGGTGGAACCTACCCAGTAACAGGAGGCAACATTTTTTTAGATGGTAAAGATGTCACCCACACTGCAGAGCATAAAAGAGCCTTTACCTTAGGAAGAATCTTTCAAGACCCCACATGGGGAACAGCTGCAAAGATGTCGATTGAAGATAATATGATCACAGCCCTCTCCAAAGGGATGAAAGGTTTAAAAATAAGTCTTAACGCTTCAAAAAGGGCCCTGTTTAAAGAGGAGCTTAAAAAACTCTCTATGGGATTGGAAGATCGATTAAAAGATAACGTAGGACTTCTCAGTGGAGGCCAGCGTCAAGCTCTTACTCTTTTGATGACAGTGTTAAGTCGTCCTAAGATGTTACTACTTGATGAACATACAGCTGCCCTTGATCCACGAAATGCCCAAATAGTGATGGATTTAACGATGCAGTTTATTACCGAGTATAAACTGACAACATTGATGATTACCCATAACATGCAACACGCCATCGATTTTGGGAATCGTCTTATTATGATGGATGAGGGAGAAATTATCGTCGATTTATCAAACGATCAAAAGAAAACCCTCACCGTCCCCCGCTTAGTAGAGATGTTTAAATCAATCAAACAACAAGAGTACGCCTCCGATGAGGCCCTTTTAACTCTCTAGTGTTAATGAACCACCCTCATAAACAGGGTGGTTTTTATATTTCCTACTCATGGTTTTACCCATACTTTCATATAACTTTGATATCGGTATTTACTTCTTACTCTCTTTCATGATTCCTTCAAATGAGTTGCTTTTACTAAAAATCTTTTTTACACTCACATACATAAAGAGCTCAAGGAGTATGTCATGGATGGTGTAGCACTGGTGTATTGTGAAGGTTTATTTAACTCAACACTTGGTAAAACAGCTCATGGACTCGTTCGTTTCACTCGCCGATATACTGTTGCTGGTGTTATTGATAGTACCTTAGTAGGTCAAGATGCGGGAGAGGTTTTAGATCAAAAACCAAATGGTATCCCCTTTTACAAGGATCTTGATTCGGCGTTAAAGCAACGGGATGATATCACCCACTTTGTATTTGGTATAGCTCCAGATGGGGGAAGATTATCATCAGAAATGAGAAAAGATATATTAAAAGCACTTAAACTGGGTTTGAATGTCGATTGTGGCTTACACTACTACCTTAGTGATGACTCCGAGATGGTTGCTGCAGCACATACAAGTGGTTCTATTATCCGTGATATTAGAAAAGCTCCCCCATTTGAACAACTTCACTCTTATACAGGACGAATTAAAGAAGTCGACTCTTTTCGTATAGCCTTTTTAGGGACCGACTCAAGTGTAGGAAAAAGAACAACTGCTTGGATTTTATTAGATGCCTTTGAACAAAGAGGAATTACGACAGAATTAATTGCAACTGGTCAAACTGCTTGGTTACAAGGTGCCCAATACGGAGTACGTATGGATGCACTAGTGAACGATTTCGTTGCTGGTGAAATTGAGAATGCTGTGTTAGAGGCATGGGATGATAAAAAACCTCAACTGATGTTGTTAGAAGGACAAGGAAGCTTATTAAACCCCATTTATCCAGGGGGATTTGAAATACTTAGTGCAGCTCAACCTCATGTGATTATTATGCAACATGCTCCAAAGAGAGTCGATTATGACGGAATTGAACACTCCCCTATCCATCCTCTTTCAAAACAAATTGAGGCGGCTGAACTCATTGGCGGTATCCCAGTTATTGCAATCACAGTAAATCACGAACAGATGAGTCAACAGGAAGTACGCTCTTGGAGTGAAAAAACAGCCAAAGAGAGAGACCTTATTACATTAGATCCCCTTATAGATGATGTAACACCAATTATTGATCTTGTGTTGAAGTTCATGGAGAGGCGATCGTGAAGATAATTAACAGTGTTGCTACCAAAGTTCCTCTTACATTAGATGAGCCTTTTACAATTGCCTACAGTTCTATCAAAGAGACGACTAATTATTTTTTAACTCTTACGACAAATACCGGTTTAACAGGATTTGGGTGTAGTGCCTACGACGAAGAGGTAACTGGGGAGAATGCGACTACTATCTCATCTACTTTAGAGAACGTCATCATCCCCTTTTTGGATGGGAAAGATCCCCTTCAATATGCCTCTTTGTTAGATTCTCTTTACTCAACTATACCCGATCAACCTACTGCATTAGCTGCAGCTGATATGGCACTGTATGATCTTTTGGGTAAGATTGCTCAATTACCTGTCTATAAACTACTTGGTGGAAATAGAAATAGGATTAAAACAAGCATTACTATCGGAATTGAAGATGTTCAAACAACTGTTGAAAAAGCTCTTATGTGGAAAAAACGGGGTTTTTTAGCACTTAAATTAAAAGGGGGGTTATCCTTAGATGAGGATATAGAGCGGATGATACGAGTTCGAGAAGCAGTCTCTGATGAGATTGATATCTACTTTGATGCCAACCAAGGATATTCAATTGAAGATGCTAAAAAAGCTATTTCAAATTTGCGTCACATAGGCGCTACCTTTATAGAACAGCCATGTGATAAAACAAACCTTGATCAGTTTAAGCTCCTTCAAGGAGAACTTCCTGTGGTTGCTGATGAGTCTGTATTAGGTCCAGAAGATGCTCTCTCTTTAGCAACCATTTCAAAGGTAGATCTCTATAACATTAAATTAGCAAAAACTGGTGGTATTCGAAGAGCTCTTCAACTCGATGCTGTTGCTCAAAGTGCCTCCTCTCACACGATGGTCGGTTGTATGGATGAAGCAGGTTTGGGAATAGCAGCAGCGTTACATTTTTGTTTGTCATCCCCAAATGTACAATATGCCGATTTAGATGGGCATGTTGAATTTATAGATGATCCTTCTTACGATTCAGTTATTATCAAAGATGGGTATATCTACCCTCAAGATGGCTTTGGTCTTGGTGCTCTGATTCGTTAAACAATACTGATGCTTTTATTTCAGAAAAATGCATTATTTTTCTCTTTTTGACGTTGCTTTGCGTAAAAAAATACTTTCTATACAGGTGCAATATCGTATGTTACACTTTTGTCATCAAAGAGGTACGAAAAGGAGAGATTCGTATATGTTTGGAATTTGGTCAATTGTGCCGCCACTTGCCGCAATTATCTTGGCCATTGTCTCCAGAAAAGTTGTCATTTCCTTGTTCGTGAGCGTATTCATTGGAGGAATGATCTTTAGTGGATGAAACCCATTTGCAGCAACAGCTGTCACCTTTACATGGATGAAAGATGTTATGGTTGATAGTTGGAATGCTCGATTCTTAGTGTTAGTAGCCCTTTTAGGAATAGGAGCTGCTCTCATGTTTAAGGTTGGGGGGTCTCATGCCCTTTCCCGAGCTTTAAGACACAAAATCAATAACAAACGAAAAGCCCAACTCTTTGCTTGGTTTTTAGGTGTTATTGTATTTTTCAACGACTATGTAAACTCTGTAATCGCTGGAAACGCTTCAAAAGATATTACAGGAGAGTATCGCGTGTCACGTGAAAAACTCGCCTATATCCTCGATGCGACAGCTGCACCAATGGCTACTATTGGCCCTGTGTCAGACTGGATTGGGTACCAAGTATCTCTTATTGCTGCTGCATTTGCTGCAATTTCATTTACTGGTTCCCAACCATATTTTGCCTTCTTAAACTCAATTCAATGGAACTTTTATAGTGTATTAAGTCTTGTTATCGTTCCTTTGATTATTTTTGAAGGGGATTTTGGTCTGATGGCAAAAGCTGAATTAAGAGCTTTAAAGACTGGAAAATTAATCGAGGATGGGGCTGTCCCCCTCTCTTCGGTTGAGATGGACTTAGGAGAGCCCATCAGAGCTGAAAAAGCAAACGTCTGGTTCTTTATCCTCCCATTAGTGACCCTCATTGGAGTCGGTATTTGGGCACTATGGTACACAGGTGGAGGACCTGAGGGGAAAAACATGATGGATGCCTTAGCCGATACTGAAGTAGATATTGCTCTCACATGGGCCGCCTTTGCTATGGTTGTAGTCGGAGTCATCCTCGCATTTATCCAAAAATTTACTATGAAAGATCTTGAAGATACTATCATGGGTGGAATCAGAACAATGCTTCCAGCACTGGTTATCATGATTTTAGCATGGGCCATTGGCGAAGTAACTGACGCTCTTGGTACTGCAGACTTTGTTGTACAAACAACAGCCTCATGGATGAGTCCAGCTCTGCTCCCATTTATTATTTTCTTGATTTGTATGTTTATCTCGTTCTCTACTGGAACAAGTTGGGGAACAATGGCAATTATGACACCAATTGGAATTCCTTTAGCGTATACCATTGGTGGACTTCCAATGATTCACATTATTATTGGAGCTATCTTTGCCGGCGCTATATTTGGAGACCACTGTAGTCCAATTTCAGATACGTCTGTCATGGCTTCAATATTTGCAGGTTCTGACCATATTGCTCACGTAAAGACACAAATACCGTATGCAGTTATCGTTGCTGTCATCTCAGCTTTCTTGTATCTCTTGTCATCCTTTATTACCAAAGGATGGGTATTAATGCTTCTCGGTATTGTAATCTTAGTAGTAGCAGTCAAGGTGTTGTCCTTGCTCTACAACAGAGCAAACTTCACCGAAGAAGAGCGGGCACTACTGAAACAAAAAGAAGCCTATTTTAGTGAATAGACTTACGTAAGGGGAGCTTTCGCTCCCCTTCTATGTTCTTCATGTATGAAGAATCTATCTTACTGGGAGCTCTAACTCTATACGTGGTGCTTGGTGCCACAATTTTTCTAAACTATAAAATTCTCTCATCTCACTACTCATTAAGTGGATGATAATATCTCCAGTGTCGATTAATAGCCAACCATCACTTGTAACTTGTTTGTGACGGTTTAACACTTCGATTCCGTGCTCTGCCAAATAACCCCAAAGAGAGCGACTGAGGCCTCGAAGGTGTCCAAAACTTGTGACCGTTGCGATAATAAAACAGTCGGCCCAAGAAGAGCTCTCTGAGACATCTATGGCGACAGTATTATCCCCTTTATGATCGTGAATATAATGAGCAATGAGTGTAATCTGTTCTAACGTTTTACTATCTATCATCGGTGTATAACCTCTTATAACTTAATGGGCAAATTGTTTTACCCACTGTTGAATCCATTGTGTGTGTGTACCGCTTATTGAAGGACCATGGACAAAATATCCCATATCGATCACCTCGTAAGACGATTTCTTTATTAGTTGTAACAACTTCTTAACATCTTTTGTTGTAGTACGTGGACCTAAAAGAGACTCAAGTATAAAAGCCAACTCACTTTTACTCAATAACCTTAAGTGTTTCACACTTAAGCTTATCATCGCTTCTACTGAAGGGCGAATTGATGTTGAAGGCAATCCCTCTTGCTCTACAAGGTAAGAGGCCAAAGAGTCCCAATCACTACGTGTTCCACGAATATAGTGAGACCCTTGTAGACCAAAGAGATCTTGAAGAGCCCCTAAATTATCACTTTCCACCCCTCTTTGTTCAAGCGACTCTTTATAATTCAACACGAGATCTATTGGCATAATAACGACAGAGGTTTTCTCTTTGTGTGTTGGGAAAATGGCAAATGCATACCGATCAGAGTAACCATACCAAAAGCGCTGTTGTGAACAAGAGAGAAAAAGTAGCACCATGAGAATCACAATTACGAGTGTAGTGAACAATCGACGTCTCTTATTCAAAGACTCCCCCCTCTTTTAAAAAGAGTTTACACTCATTTGTAGAGTTGGATACTACCTTAGCTCGGCTTTGAATATAAGAGATGTGGTTTTTAAGGATATGAAGGGTCATCTCTTCTAAAGAGGAGAGTTTAATAATAGTTTCTCGCTCTTGTAAACTCACAAAAGTTCGTCCAACTTCAATATAATCTGCAACATATAAAGCAGCACCTAAAGGGCCCATCTCTTTATGAGCTAAGGTGTGCCACCGAATAGCAACTTGCCACTTTGGATCTATTGGGTCTTTAAACGTTGGTAAGAGAATTGATGCAACTGCTCCATGAAGTAACATGGGATTGTCTTGTTCAACTCTCTCCATACTTATATGGTGCTTTGTTGCTATGTGTAATAGATCTTCATCACTCATCCATCGACAACAATCGTGCATTACTCCTACAAAAAACGCATCTTCTTTTGTGATTGATGGGACAAATCTGTCACAAAGATGGATTAGTGAATCGGCAGTATTGAACGAGTGAGTAATTCTCTTAGGTGAAAGATGTCTGTTTATGTACTCTTTATAATTGGTATAACGCATGTTCTAACAGGTAATTGGCAACACTGTACGGCACTAAAGGAGAGAGCGTTTTCATCGTTGCTTTATGAGATTGCATTAATTGACGCACAGCAGTTGAGGAGTCTTCCATAATAGGGTTATCTAAAAACCTTCCACGAGCTCCGGGAGGGAAATGTTGAGGAGGGGGAACTAATTTACGTCTAATGACAATGAATTCAACTTTATGGCGTAGTTCATCAAATCGGTACCACCTTCTAAGTCCATCTAAAAGATCATCTCCTAATACCATTCCCAACTCCCCTTCAATGGGGTAACGGTTGTACAGTTCAGTCACGGTATCAAACATATATGAAACTCCACCACGATCTATCTCACATGAGTCGATAATCATCTCTATGGGAGTGTGATTAGGATAGAGATTCACATACTCTTTGAGAGCTAAATCGAGCATGGTTAGACGATGGGCATCGCTAATAGAAGTCTCTTTTTGTTTATGAGGAGGGTTGGCTACAGGGATAATAATCAATCGCTGATAGTCAGTAAGTGTTGCTAACTGGTGAATAAGGTGTAAATGGCCGAGATGAATTGGGTCAAACGATCCGCCGAAAACCGCTGTTCTCATGTCTCCTCTTTATACTCTGCATCAAAATCGATTTCTGTTGTAAAACCATCATCCTCTACTACATCAGAGAGTGAAACCATCTTAATAAAAGCTTGCTTTACCTTATCTAACCCCTCTCCACTTGTGTTAGATAATCCAATAATCTGTACATCAGGACGCTCTTTTTGCAACTCTTTGAGTCGCTTAGGACCCTCTTCTAAATCAATCTTTGTCCCAATGACAATCCGTTTTTTTGTTAACAAAGAAGGATCATAATCGTGCAACTCTTTACAAAGAATATCATAAGCCTCTTTATAAGAATCATCGGTGAGATCAATCAAAAAGGCAAGTCCCATTGTACGACTAATATGGCGTAAAAATGTAAAGCCCATCCCAAGACCTTCACTGGCACCTTGAATAATCCCTGGGATATCTGCCAACACAATATCGTGATCATCGTAACGGAACATCCCTAGTTGGGGGATACGGGTAGTAAACGGGTAACCTGCTACTTTAGTCCGAGCATTGGTTAAATTATTTAATAAAGAAGATTTACCTGCATTGGGGAATCCTACAAATCCTATATCGGCGATAATAAGAAGCTCAACTCCAATTCTGAGTTCTTCCCCTGCTTCCCCCTCTTGAGCGAAACGGGGAGCTTGCCGAGTAGATGTTCTAAAATGGAAATTCCCTTTTCCCCCTCTTCCTCCCTCTAAAAAGACCCACCTTGTCTCATCCGAGAGATCTTTAATGAGAGCTCCTGTTTCAGCATCTTTAATAACAGTTCCAGGAGGGACAGGTATTTCAACATCAAGACCATCTCGACCATACTTTTTTCTCCCCATCCCTGGTTTGCCGTTTTCTGCTCGAAATGTTCTGATTTGTTTTAAATGGGCTAGTGTTCTGAGATTCTCTTTGACGACAAAGACAACATTGCCACCTTTACCGCCATCACCACCATCGGGTCCACCTTTGGGGACAAACTTCTCACGATGGAATGAGACACAACCATTGCCTCCGTTTCCGGAGGCAACATCTATATAGGTCTCATCTGAAAATCCAAACATGTATTTGTATGTGTATGAAGAAGCGTCGTATTATTGGGCTTCTACAATTCGGATATATTTACGGTTGTTGCGTGTGTGAAAGTCGACTTGCCCAGTTGCTTTTGCAAAGAGCGTATAATCCCTTCCGCAACCTACGTTCTCACCTGCGTGGAATTTGTTTCCTCTTTGACGAACGAGAATCTCACCAGCTTTGACAGTTTGACCACCAAATCGTTTGACTCCCATTCGTTGAGCATTGGAGTCACGACCGTTTTTAGAGCTTCCGCCACCTTTCTTTTGAGCCATGATTATTCTCCTTACGCTTTAATATCTTCAATAGTAATCATTGAATATGATTGACGATGGCCATGTGTTCTTCGGTAGCCTTTTCGTCTCTTGTATTTAAATACTTTAACTTTTTTATCTCGAACTTCTTCGCCTAGTGTTGCAACAACTTTAGCACCTTTCACATAGGGGGTACCAAAAACAGTTTTTTCACCATCGGCAACAACTAAGACAGAATCAAATTCTATTTTTTCGCCAGGGGTTTGGTCAAATAGATCAACTTTAAGCGTGGCACCTTTTTGTGCTTTATATTGCTTCCCTTTTATTTCAACAAGTGCGTACATGTTTCTACATCCTTACTTCAAAATTATGCAGTGTCACTTATACCATAAACAGAGCGTTCGTGGCAAGTGCTCCTACATCGACTCCAAAAATGGAATACCCACTAAATCATAGGCATTTTTAAAGACTTGTAGAACCATTGAGACAAGGGTAAAACGTGCTTTAACTAATACTTTGTCCTCTAATTTGAGTATTGGGTACTCATGGTAATAACGACTAAATAAACGAGATAGATCATACAAATATGTTGTCACAAGTGAGGGGTTTAACTCTTTAGCTGCTTGATCTACCACCTCGCTAAAAGAGGCTAAAAGAACCATTAACTCTCGTTCTTCACTTAACGATAAGCGTGAGGCATCAAATGCAATATCTGTATACTCTTCTTTCATCTGATTAAATGTTTTCACCATACTACTGATGCGAGCCCCCATGTACTGTAAGTACGGGCCAGTATTACCATTAAAAGAGATTGATTCGGCTGGATTAAAGACCATATCTTTTAATGGGTTTACTTGTAATAGATAGTAATTAAGGGCTCCTAAGGCGATAGCTTCACTTGTTTTGTCCACATCATCGACCATATCTTCTCGCTCTTTGGCTACAATTTCAGATCGAGCCAATTCACTTAATTGGTCTAAAAGATCATCAGCATCGACGACATTTCCCTCACGGCTTTTCATTTTACCATCAGGTAAGTTAACCATTCCATAAGCAAGGTGGTGTAACTGCTGTGCCCATGAGTAGCCAAGTTTCTTCAGTACATAAAATAAGACGGTAAAGTGATACGATTGTTCACTTGCTACCACATACGTCAATGAGTCAAAGGGCCAATCTTCGTGTCGGCTAATAGCTGTTCCAATATCTTGAGTGAGGTATAAGGATGTCCCATCTTTACGAAGTAAGACTTTTTTATCGAGTTTAATCTCTTCTAAATCGACCCAAATAGAGCCATCTTCCTCTTTATAAAAGATTCCTTTCTCTAGACCTTCTAAGACGATATCTCGGCCGAGGGTGTAGGTGTCACTTTCGTAGTAATAGCGGTCAAAAGAGACTCCAGTACGCTCATATGTTTCACCTATACCATCTAAAGTCCATCTGTTCATTTGTTCCCACAAATCTAAAACTTCAGTATCACCTTGTTCCCACTTTTTAAGCATCTGTTGTGCTAATGTTGTAGCTTCAGGATCCTCTTTTTCCCACTGGGCAAATTTGACATAGTAATCACCAACAAGATGATCTCCTTTAATTTTAGAGCTCTCAGGGGTCTCCCCTTTCCCATACTTTTGATACGCAAGCATCGATTTACAAATATGGACTCCCCTATTGTTAATCAGATTTACTTTATGAACTTCAGCTCCATTTGCTTTTAATAATGCACTGATACTTTGACCTAATGCATCGTTACGCAGATGACCCAAGTGAAGTGGTTTATTGGTATTGGGACAACTAAATTCAACCATCACTCGTCTCCCTTGTAAGGAGTGTGTGTGCCCAAATTTCTCGCGCTTCTCATGTACGTGTTTAAAGAGATCATCTCCTAATACTTTAGAATCTAAAAAGACATTCACATAAGGGCCACTTGCGACAAGACGTCCAATGGGGCGTCCTTTTGAACTCTCTACTCGTTCAATAATGGTTTCAACGAGATTGTGTGGTGAAGTTCTAAAGAGTTTAGCGAAGGCGAAAAAAGGAAATGCAAGATCTCCTAAATCTGCTTTGGGTGGTTTTTGAACTACTAAGGAAATAGGTTTTTCAAGTTGTATATGTTGATCAGAGGCATACAAAGTCAACTCTTTTTCTAAGCACTCTCGCCACATCTGTTTATATTTCTCAATCATCAATTGCCTCCACGTACAGCATTACTATAAGAAAAAGTAGCTCTTCTCTTCAAGTGGCTTCTTGCATAGCTCTAAGCGTTGGTGTAGTGTCTAATCAAAGGATACAGTATGAAAGACATAGACTATCTCACAGGGCGTTATCTCAACTCATATCTCAAGAGTTTTGACCGTTTAGGTGAAGCAAATTTTATGAGTTTTAGACCCATCCCATCGATGACAATCATCGAAGATGTGGTTGAGGATTTGATGGAACTCTTATTTCCTGGTCGTAGTGGGCGTCAAGTTATCTCACACGATGAGATTCGCTCTTTAGTGAAATCATTGATGAGTCGAGTAGGAGAACAACTACAAAACCAGATATTCTTTGCGTTATATCATGAAAACCCTCTTAACTTAGCCGATGACCAAACAGATGAGTATCATACTCAAGCCTACGATATCATTGAAAAATTATTTGAGTGTCTTCCACAGATGCGTATCATGATGAAACAAGATGCACAAGCTGCGTATGATGGTGATCCAGCTGCTACTTCCACTCGAGAGACTATTATCTCTTATCCAGGGGTTCGTGCTATTACGATGCACCGCGTTGCACACTTTTTATATGAGCATAACGTCCCCTTAGTTCCAAGAATGATTAGTGAGACAGTACATAAACAAACTGGTATCGATATTCACCCAGGAGCTCACATCGGAGAAAACTTTTTCATTGACCACGGAACAGGTGTCGTAATCGGAGAGACAACTGTTATTGGAAATAATGTGAAGCTCTACCAAGGGGTAACCCTTGGAGCTTTAAGTTTTCCCAAAGATGAGCGTGGTGCTTTGATTCGAGGAACTAAGCGTCACCCGACATTGTGTGATGGGGTCACCGTCTATGCAAATGCTATTATTTTAGGTGATGTGACCATTGGAGAACACACTGTTATCGGATCAAATACGTGGATTCGAACAGATATCCCCCCTAGTGTGATGGTTCAAAATGAAGAGGCTAAAACATTAATGAGAGAGCGTAAAAAAAGGGAATAACTACCGTTCTCCTATCTCTTTAATATATTCAGAGGGAGTAACTCCTGCATACCGCTTAAAGACTTTACTGAAGTAGTTGCTATCGTTAAAACCAAGAGCATCACTAATCTCTTTAATCGATGTTTTTCCATCTTCAAAATAGAGTTTTGCAATACCAACACGTTGCTTACTTACATAAGCCGGAATGGACATTCCTGTCTCTTTTTTGAACTTTCTTGAGATGTGTGAAATGTGGGTATTATGCATCTGCCCTAGTTGCTCTATTCTCACATCTTCGGTGAGATGAACAGCGAGGTACGTCACTATTTTACGAATCATAGGAGAGTAGCTATTTACCGAAAATTCTAACACTGCTCGAGTATAGTCGGTGGCAATCTCTTCGTATAAAAAGGTGTACAGGTAATCGACTGATGTCGCATTTTCAATCATTAAAGAATATTTATGTGACAAAGAATAGAGGTATAGAGCTTGCACTCCCCCCTGTCGGGCAGAAAATCGACATAGAGCATTAAACGCTAGTAACTCATTTTTACACTCACGAAGAGACATGTGTTCACTTTGATTATCATTACTTGTAGCATGAGGGAAGATAATCCGACGCTGTTCCAAAAGATCTTCAACCTTGTAAGGATTACTCCATTTCACTGCATGGAGAAGCTCTTGTTCTAACTCATAACGTCGCTCTATTTCTACCATGTTTAAAGACTCTGTTATGTAGGGCCTTGTAAAATCAAATTTTTCTTCCATCTCTCTATTCCTTTTCTCTTAAAGTACCTTGTTTAGAGCCAAAAATCAAGACAAATTTCCACTCTTAAGGCCTCTATGAGGCTATTCGGTGCTACTATTTACACATGTGCCCTAATCTTACCTTATATATCAACTGTGCCAATGAAAGAACTTTTTTGATGATTGAATGATGTTTCAAGGCATAACATTATGCCGTGTTTAGACTGCTCTTGTAATTGTCTTATAAGAGAAACCGATGAGTTTTTCTGTTTTTCCGTAGAAATTGATACAAAACAAGTTAAAGAGTAGAAATTAGCATAAAGACAACTTTTTTCGTAGTGAATTAGCCTCTCAACTGTGTAAAAAGCAATTAATCCTACCATTGTTGTTCTTATTTCAATATAATGTAGGTATGAGTATAGATGAAATAGACAAATCGATTATCCAACAACTTAAGTCCGATGGACGAGTAACCAATAAGAAAATCGCAGAAACGTTAGAATTGTCTGAAGGGACAATTCGAAACCGCATTAAACACCTAGTTGAAAATGAAGCACTAAAGATAAAGGGTTTGACAAATCCTGAAAGTGAACCACATAAACAATATGTGTATGTCATGATTAAACTCTCTGGCAATAGAAATAGTATTGAGGTAGCTCGAAAGGTTGCAGCACTAGAACCAATTAAATCAGTCTCTATTATTGCAGGAAGATACGATTTGGTTGCTGAGGTTTTTATTGAGACTCATACATTAATTGATTTTCTTAATAGTGAGTTGTCACAAATCGAATCTGTATTAACAGTTGAGAGTCTTATGACTTTGAAGAATTTCAATAAATGGGTTTAATAGGCTTCTCGATCTTCGCTTAACTCGCCACATAAGTTGGTCTCAAAAAGCCTGGAGATTTTCTTTATGTCCTTTGGATAGCGACTTAATAAGTAGCATAATTTCATTACGGATGCTTCTAAAGTCATATCTTGACAACTCAAAGCTCCTAGTAGTTTTGCCTTATGGCCACTTTCATACATATTCAATGAAACACTTCCGTGGTGGCTTTGTGTTTGAATTGCAACAATACGATTACTCGCAATGATACGTTCGATAAAGGTAAGTAATCCATGTTCTTGATCTGTAGGCATATTCCCTACACCGTACGCACTGATAATGAAGGCCTGAATGTCTGAAGAAAGAAGGTCATCCAAATATTGTGGACGAAGACCAGGAAAGATAGGTAGCACAAACAGTGACGGCTTCAACTGGCAGAATGGTGAAAACTCTGTATTTTGCCGTCCTTGCGCTTTTACGTTGAATAAATTAAAGCTGATATTCATTCCAGCTTCTCCAAGTATCGGGAAGTTGGGGCTTTCAAAAGCCTCAAACTTCCATGTCGATACTTTAGTGGAGCGATTCCCTCTCAGTAGCCTGTTCCCAAAAAAGATAGCTACTTCTTTAAAATTACTCGTTGCTACTTCAACACTATTAATAAGGTTACTTTTTGCATCTGTTCTAATCTGTATTGCTGGTCTTTGAGATCCTGTAAATATTATTGGTTTATGTAAACCTTGTAACATAAAAGAGAGGGCACTGGCAGTATAGGCCATAGTGTCAGTACCATGTATAACAACATACCCATCTACATCACTACAGCGATGAGCAATGAGTTGAGCTAATATATTGATATTATCTAAAGAGAGTTCTGCACTGTCGATTGTAAATGGAGACTCAATTTCCACATCAGCAAGTTGTGCTAACTCTGGAACCGATGAAAGAAGTGATGCGGCACTCGATTCATTTCGAGGCCTTCTTCTCCCATCTTCTTCAAGCATACCGAAAGTGCCACCTGTATGTATAATCAATACTTTTTTTAGGATGATTCGTACCTCCACCCTTGCTTATCCATTCTTTGAACAAAATCAATGAGATAGTCAGTAAGGGCTTTTTTCATAATCTTACCTTTCTCTTCTGTGGCCAAAGAGGGAACTCCACTTGCTCCATAATCGGTGATATCTTGGAAATTCCACACCAAATCAACCACTGGGTCATAGTCAGGCAACATCCCTTTCGCTTCAGAGAGATCACACAAATGAGGCACTGTTGCCATAGTAATTGACGTCTCCCCTTCTCCTCCATGACCAAGTCCATCCCACACTCCTAAAGTGCCTTCTGGAATCAGTGGCTTAATTTTTGACCACCATGCTCCGAGCCAAGCCATATTCATATCAGGGAATTTTGTTTTCATATTTCTAATTGCGTATTCAATACAAGGAATATTTCCGTCATGACCATTAATAATCAAAACCTTACGAATATTCCAATGATAAAGAGAGTGAAGCACCTCATAAGCTACTTGTCCTAAAGTTTCTAGACTGAGGGTGATACACATAGGTTTGTGTTGGTAATGTAGACTCATTCCATACCAAAGAGGAGGAACTACAAAAGTATGATCTAATGCCTTAGCAACATCTAAAGCAATATCATATGGGGTGAAAACATCTGTACCAAAAGGGAGGTGAGAACCATGACTCTCTGTTGCTCCTAAAACGAATATCGCTTTCTCATACTTCCCTTCAATAAAACTTTTTTCGTTTAGTTCTTCTAATTTTACAGTTTTCATTTCATGTTCCCTTCTTACATATTTAGAATCATATGTTGCTGCCGAAGCAGCAACATAGTGGTACTGTTGTGTTCTATGGCCACCAAGTTTTGAGATAATCGAATTGACCGTTTTGAACACTAATAATTGCGATTGGTTTTACAGGTACTCGTGTAGGACGTGTATAAGCAATACTTCCTGTAACACCTTGATAGTTCATTGTTTCACCTAATGCTTTTTGAAGAGCTTTCCCGTCGGTTGAACCAGCTCGTTCAATAGCATCGGCTATTAATCCAACAGCATCAAATCCACACGCTGCAAAAGCGTTTTCTGGATCACGACCAAACTCTTTTTTATATTCCGCAATAAAATCGAGTACTTCTGGTCGGTTATCTCCACGGTAGGTATGAGTTGAGAAGTAGACATCATTGGCATACCTGGGTCCTGGAACGGTAGCTACTAACTCAGTGTCATACCCATCTGCGCTAAGTATTGGGATGTTAATGCCCGCCTCTCTTATCTGCTTAACGGTAAGTCCAGCTTCATTTGGAACTGAGCCTACGAAGACCGCTTCAGCATCTCTTGCATCTCTTAGTCGGGCAATATGAGCTGAAAAATCGGTATCTCCTGTTTGATAAAAAACCTCGTGAATAATTGTCCCGCCTAACTCAATAAATCGTTGTTTAAAGAATTTTGAGAGGGCCAATGTAAAATCCATGGAATCGTCAGTCCAAATGACTACTTTCCTTACTCCAAGATCATTCCAAGCAAAATCGGCAATAGCATATGATTGGTCATCATCACCAAACGGAACCATAAAAAACATATCCCCAACCCACACAGGAAGTTCTGGGTGTGTTGCTCCTGAAGTGACAAATGGTCTGCCATTACTTTGGAAAATTGGGGCTGAAGCCATCACATAGGTAGTGTCTCCGTACCCTAACCCTGCGACAACTCCATCTCCAATGGCTCTTCGTGCTTGAGTTGCAGCAGCTTGTTGGTCTGTCTGGGTATCATATCCAACAACTTCAATTTTCCTTCCACCTAAAATCCCACCTGCTTCATTAATTAATTTAGCTTTTAACTTAGCTCCATTTAACCCTGGTGCATCGATGGAAGAAAACCCTCCAGTTACGTTAAATAAACCAGCGAGTTTAATGGGGGCATCTGCTGCCTCTTTCTGAGCTCCGGCACTTACCATACTCATTGATAACATACTTACTAAGAGGATTAACACGATGATATGTGCCTTATGTTTGTTTTTCGACATAATGTACCTCCTACATTATTTTCTCATTGAGATTTCGTTTTACGAAATATCTCTTTGAGAATTGTTACGTAACAATTTTGGTTCCGACGTACCAAAAAGACCACGTACTCTGAATATCAACACAAGAAGTAAAGCAATTGAAATTATTATTTGACCAAGACCATAGAGGCCTAACATCTCTTCTAATGGACGTAAATATTCGATAAGCAAAGAGATTCCCCCTGCTGCGACTAAAGATCCTGTGATACTACCACTTCCTCCAATAACCACCATCACTACAATATTAAAAGCAAGTCCAACCGAGAATGAATCTGGAGTAATAACAGTTGTCAAATGGGCCCATAGGCCTCCACTAATTCCTGCAAAAAATGCACCAACAACAAAAGCAATCATCTTCATCGATGTGACATTTATTCCTAAGCTACTGGCTGCCATCTCATTTTCTCTCATGGCAAACAGAGCTCTTCCGAACGAAGAAAATTTAATTTTCCACGCAACATATACAGTGATTACTAAAAAGAGATAAATCCACCATATAGATGACTTAAAGGGGATTCCATTTAATCCTAAGGATCCACGAGTAAATTGTTCAGCATTTCTAAATACGACCCTCATGATAAAAATGGTACCAATTGTCGCAACACCTAAATAGTGACCTTTGAGTCGTAAAACAGGATACCCAATAATGAAGGCAACCAAAGCAGCAAAGAGACCTCCTATAAGGATTGCTGGGAAAAACGGCCACTGTTGTACACTGAGCCACTGAGGTAAATTAGGAAGAAGGTGTATCTTACGAGCTGCTGGAAAGACTAATAATGCTGCTGTATACCCTCCAATTCCCATAAATGCAGGGTGTCCTAAAGAGAACAATCCCGTAAATCCATTAGTAATATTTAAGCTTACTGCTAACATCATGTACAAAAAGATGAAGCTAATTACAGAAACTATATAAGGATTTAGCAATGTATCAGCAATAGCAACAGCAATAAGACCTATCACTCCTAAGATAAACAGTGGAGGAATTGGGACTTTACGTGTTCCAACTCTTATTCTCATGCCCTTTGTTCCTCCGATTTACCTAAAATCCCATTTGGCATAAACAAGAGAATAAGAATCAGTAGTCCAAAGACAAAAGCATCACGATACCCACTCATTCTCCCTGGAAGCAATCCAACAAATAGTATTTCACTAAACCCTAAGAGGTATCCTCCAATTGCTGCTCCAGCTATTGACCCTACCCCTCCAATAACTGCAGCAACAAAGGCTTTTAAGCCTGGTAAAAATCCCATAAGAGGATCGACTTGTCCATATCGACCTCCCCACAACATCCCTGCATAAGCAGCAAGAGCGCTTCCAATCATAAAGGCGACCATAATGACTGTATTCACTTTAATACCCATCAAGCGTGCCACTCTCATATTCTCAGCTGTTGCTCTCATAGCAACACCCATCTTAGTTTTATGAACAAAGAGCAATAAAAGAGCTAAAAGGATAATTGAAGAGAAGATAATAATAATCGACAAAAATGTGACTTTTACACCACCTACAATAATGTTCTCCCTAAAAAAGTCGGGAAGACTAAAGTTTTTTGGTTGAGCTGTAAAAAGAAGAATACCTAAGTTTTGAATGAGTAGTGAGAGCGCTAAAGAAGCTATAAATCCTGTGACTTGTGGGGCATCTCTCATAGGATAAAAGGCTACTTTATCTATTACGAATCCGATAAAAGCTCCCAATACTAATACGCATGCTATTGCTATTGGCCATGGAACACTCATTTTCAAAAGACCAATATTTATAAAAGCGCCAATCATAATCACATCGCCATGAGCAAAATTAATGAGACGTAGAATACCATAAATCATGGTAAAGCCTATGGCAATAAGGGCATAGAGGCTTCCTTGTATAAGACCATTTATAAAAATTTCAGTCACATACATATTACACAACTCCCAAATAGGCTTTTTGTACTTCACTATTATTTTTTAATTGAGTACCGCTCCCACTCATAGCTATTCTTCCAATCTCTAGCACATAGGCACGATCTGCAATATCTAAAGCCTTTGCTGCGTTTTGCTCAACAAGTAAAATACTCGTTCCATCTTTATGTATTTGTTCTAACATTGAAAATATTCTTTCGACAAAGAGGGGTGCTAATCCCAAGGAGGGTTCATCAAGGAGCAATAAAGTCGGACGACTCATTAACGCTCGAGCAACTGCCAACATCATTTGCTCCCCTCCAGATAAGCTTCCTGCTTTTTGGTGTTGACGCTCATGTAAAATGGGGAATAAATGGTGAACATACTCCAAATCTTCTTCAACTTCGCTTCTATTTCTTCTTAAATAGGAGCCGATTCGGATATTTTCAGCAACACTAAGCGAAGCAAACACTTGCCTCCCTTCAGGACACAAAGAAATTCCATGTGAAACAACTTTTTCTGTTGGAATATGTGTAATATCGATCTTGGTGTCACTCTCATCTTTTTGATACGTTATTGAACCTTTTTGCACTTTGTTGTAACTCATAATTGTTTCAAGAGTTGTTGTTTTACCAGCCCCATTCGCTCCTATGAGAGCGACAACTTCTCCTTTGTGGACACTAAAAGAGATGTTTTTTAGAATATGGGTTTTACCAATACTCACATCTACATGAGCAACGTCTAATATAAGTTGGCTCATATTTGCTCCCCCTCATATCCTAGATAGGCTTTTATAACCTGAGGGTTGTGTTGTATATCTGAAGGGGCCCCTTCTGCTATGAGTTTGCCTTGATCGAGTACTTGAATGTGCGAACACATCCGCATGACTACTCTCATATCGTGCTCAACTAATATAATAGTAAGATCAAACTCATCCATGATATGGGTAATTAACTGAACAAATTCTTCAGTTTCACTGGGGTTCATCCCTGCAACAGGCTCATCTAGTAAAAGCAACTGAGGTTGTGTTGCAATTGCTCGAGCTAATTCAACACTTCGTTGAATTCCATATGGTAACATTCCCGCAAATTCATCTTTCCATGACACAATTTGTAACATCTCTAATAATTCATAAGCTCTTTTTGTAATCACTTTTTCTGAAGATCTGAATTGTGGTGTATGAAAAAGAGTATGACCTAAGCAAGAACCCTCTCGTTGATGCAAGGCCGTTTTCACATTATCTAAAACACTCATACCCTCAAACAGGCGAATGTTTTGAAATGTTCTAGTCATTCCTAATCGTGCTCTAAGATGAGGTTTAAGAGAGGTAATATCCTTATTGGAAAATGATATGGTACCTGCACTAGGCTCCAACACTCCACTGAGGATATTAAAGACAGTAGTCTTCCCCGCTCCGTTAGGTCCTATAAGGCCTGTTAGTGTCCCTTTATAGAGGGTTGTGTGATATCCATTAAGTGCTTGCAAACCACCGAAGTTCTTACCAAGATTTTGCACCTCAAGTAATGGCGTATCATCCATGGTCTGTTTTAAAGCCATGCTCATAGTATAAAACACAAAACAACATTGTCAACAATAAATTATCTTTTAGCCAAATCGAACTGTGAGATACTATACTATTCGTAATTATTAACGTTTATTTTACACTTTACGCACAAAGAGGGCAAACCAAAGAAACTATGCTTTATCGTACTGGATAAACGTCATTATCTATGGTGATAATTCTTCGATAAACGTTAGTGTAGATACGTAAAGAGAAAATCATCATATCTGAAAATTACCTTGTGCTATTTCTATGCTGTAGCAACTGGTAGATGATCCACAAACGTAGATGAGAGTGTGACATTCACTAGATCACCTCTTTGGTAGTTCGAAGAAAGGTCTTCTACCCAGAGGTGGATGTAGTTGCTACTAAGAGCTTTCCACATCTTTCCGTGTTGTTTTTCTAAGATGACTTCAACTTGTTTGTCGACATGTCGGTTTACATACCGACGATAGTGGATGTGAGATAAATCTCTGAGTCGTTTAGCCCTTTGGTCTCGCACATATTCGGGACTTCGATCGGTCGCATCATACAAGTCAGTTTGTGGTCGTGGAGAATAGGGAAACACATGAAGTTGACTGACATCTAATTGTTGTAATACTTCAAAGCTTTTTTCGAATTCAACATCATCTTCTGCAGGAAGACCAGCGATTACATCAGCTGCAATAAATGGGTCATCTTTCACACTTCTTAGTTGTGCAAAAGCATCATACAGTCGCTTCACATCGTAGTGTCGATTTACCCTTTGTAACACCACATTACTAGCTGATTGAATAGGGAGATGAAAATGAGGTTGAACTCTTGGATCTCTGCATACCTCTATGAGTTTATCATCAAGACGATCGGGTTCTAATGAACTGAGGCGAATGCGGACATCATCTCCAATTGAGTCTAATAAACGTTGCAATAAGGTTGCTAAGTCGATGTGTTCACTCTCGTAGGCACTAATGTTCACCCCTGTAAGGACTACTTCTTTGAGCCCCTCTTGTTGTAAGAGCTCAATTCGCTTAAGCACATCATCATGGTGTAGACTTCTCGCTTTTCCACGAGCAACAGAGACACGACAAAAAGCACATTGATTGTCACACCCGTCTTGGATTTTAACAAAAGCTCTACTGTGGAAAGAGAAACTTGCTGCATCATACTCAAATGGTGAGACCTCTACAGCATTATGTTCTTGGGCAAATGTGAACACTGCATCATATAACTCAAGTTGTGCGATGTGGGCATTGCGAAGATAGAGAGGGAGTTGTAACAAAGATGGTTTATCATCTAAGGAGACAACAACAATTTTCGAAGCGATACTCTCAAGCTCTTCCTTCTCCATTTGGGCGTAACAGCCTGTAACTAATACAGTTGGATGATGCTCTTGGGATGCAAACTTTCTAATCATTCGGCGAGCTTTTTGCTCAGCTTTACTGGTAACAGTGCACGTATTAATAATATATAAATCGGCGGGTGTTGATGAATTAACGACGTCAAAACCGTGATGGGTAAAAGAGTCGGCAATAGCCTCACTTTCACACTGGTTTAACTTACACCCCAACGTATAGATGTGAACATTCATGATATCTCCACAGACAATCTCTCTTGCTCTTCTAATACAGCAAGCATCTTGTCTAAAGCCTCTTTGAGTTTGATATGCATGTCATGTGTGTATGGATTATAACGTTGAAGATCATAAAAGAGCTGTAATGGGTCATTACAGGTTTGCTCAACAATCGTCAAAAGACTCTTATACCCTACTGTAGCCAACTCAGTATTTTTGAGATCTAACTCATCTAACACCCTTCCGATAAAGTGGGTCACACCTTGAGAGTATGCCGACTCTTTATCGTGTTGGTCACAACTCATCTCAACAACTTTCAACTCCATCTTTTTAAATTGATTAATCCAAAAAGTGGTAGTTTCATCATCGGCTTTCACCGGAGATAACACCAGTGGAAGTCCAGCTAATCCTTTTGAACCACTATCAGGGCCAAACATCGGGTGAGTTGCAATACTTTGCACTTCTTCACCAAGAAGATGTTTCATCAAATATGCTGGATACGATTTTACAGAACATGTATCTAAGATTGTTGCCCCTTTTTTGATATGTGGAGCAATCCGTTTAAGTACATCTTCTAAAGATGATATTGAGACACAAAGAAATATTGCATCACATTGGAGTAACTCGTGCTCACTCACAATAGCAACATCTTTGGGATAATGAGTTTTCGGTGATCTACTATATCCTTTGACAGGGAGAAACTGAGCTAATTGCTCGGCCCAAAAATAGCCAAATCTTCCCAAGCCATATACACCAACAGTCATGGTCCTACTGTAGCATAGAACACTTTTGAGCTACAATCAGTTGACCATCACATCTGTGGTAAGGTTGCCTCTTTAGCAGGGTCATATCCCAAAGAGGGATTGGCTCTTAAATCGTAACAATATTGGCGTAGTTTATCTGCATGTTGTTGATCACTCAAATTCTCATCAAGCAGATCAGGGGTAATCACATCTCCTACAACCATCTTCAATGTCGAGCCGTATAGTTTAAACATCTCATCTACTAAAAAGATTGTCTCAATAGAGGTCTTTATGCCAAAGATTTGTCTAAAACGGGTCCATCGATGAACCTTCTTACTGAGTTGACCATCGATGTAAATCACCACTATTGGGAGCTTATGCTTTCGAGCGATTCGGACAAAGGAGTCTCGCCATTTATAATCATATACTTCACCTGTTGATAATAAGCGGGAACAATATCCTGCAGGATAAAAAAGCAAACTCGCTCCACTGATAACAGCGTTCATCAATGTGCGAGCTCCCCCCTTATTAAAAACACATGCTGTTCTAATTGGCTTAATGAATTTGAGGTAGTTTTGGACAACTAACTTCATCTGTGGAAACAGCCGATGCAGTACCGAAAAAAGGGCCATCGACTCTGCTCCACCATACGGGTGGTTCGCTGCAACAATGACTCGTTGTCCTTTAAGTGCCTCAATTTTCTTAAAATCATCTTCATGCCACTGTATGGTGAGATCGAGTTCTTTAACAACTTCGTCTAAGAATGTTTGAGCATCACTGTTGCAGTGAGTTGAAAAAAACTCATTCAAGTGGTCAATGTGAAGTAGTCGTTCTAAAAAAGAGTAGATACCATTGGGAATCCACTTCGCAAGTTTTGGAAAATCCTTGCTTGCTAAAGCCCTAATGTCGATTGGTTGGTACTGATCTTTTTGCATTGGACCATTGTACCATTATTTTCTAAACAATCTACACTCCTGTGATAAGAAGACTCTCTGGTATAACTCTGTTTTTGACCTTTGGATTGTTATTGTATAAGAGAGTATGGTATCATTTTGGGTGAAAGAAAACCTAATGAGGAGTCAATAATGACATTTGCACAACAGATGAAAGCTAAAGCCAAATCATTACAAAAGAGGGTGGTTTTAGCGGAAGGAACCGAATTAAGAGTAATTGCAGCTGCTCGTAAGATTTTAGACGAACAACTTGCTAAAGAGGTCTATGTATTAGGACCAATGAATGAGATTACCACTCTTGCTTCTCAAGAGAACATCTCATTAGAGGGTGTCTCTTTAGTAGATCCAACAACCGACTCAAAACGCTCTGCTTACGCTGCTGAATATTATGAATTGCGTAAACACAAAGGGATGAGTGAGCAAGAAGCTGCTGATCTTATTGTTGACCCACTGAGATACGGGGCAATGATGGTCCGTTTAAATGATGCTGATGCACTTGTTGCAGGAGCTCAACGAACTACCGGAGAAGTCCTTGTTGCTGCGTTTCACATTATTAAAACAAAAGAGGGAATCAAAAGTGCCTCCTCTTGTATGATCTTAGCTACAAATAACAAAGAGATGGGTGCAGACGGTTCGTTCATTTTTAGCGATTGTGCCACTATTCCAGAACCCACAAGTGAACAACTAGCCGAAATTGCAGAAGCGAGTGCTGAATCATGTCGCACTTACTTAGGTGTTGAGCCCATTATTGCCTTACTGTCCTACTCAACTAAAGGCTCCGCTCGTGGTCCTATGGTAGATAAGGTGACTGAAGCTCTGAAGATCTTACAAGAGAAGCGACCCGATTTACAAGTTGATGGTGAGTTACAACTCGATGCAGCTATTGTTGAATCTGTGGGCCAAAGTAAAGCTCCAGGATCGACTGTAGCAGGAAAAGCAAATGTATTAATCTTCCCCGATTTACAATCTGGAAATATTGGTTATAAATTGGTACAACGAATGGCTAACGCTGAAGCATTTGGTCCTATGATGCAAGGATTTGCTAAACCTGTGAGTGATCTCTCACGTGGGTGTAGCACTGAAGACATTGTAGTCACTACCGCTGTCACTCTCAGTCAATTAGCATAATAGCTTCCCTAACAAGGTGATGATGAGGTTTCTCTCATCATCACTTTTATGTAAACTCCGCTGTAAGAAGGTATCACCCATGAGTCGAGACGTTGATCTTCTAGATCAGTCACATTCACCTACAAAAGTTATATGGTTGTTAGCTTGGCCCGTCGTCCTCGATCAACTCTTTACTACACTATTACAATATGTCGATAGTGCCATGGTTGGCTCTTTAGGGGCTGTTGCAACGGCTGCTGTGGGGGCAAATAGTTCGACCATTTGGCTTGTTAATGGATTGATGTACTCTTTTGGTGTCGCTTTTGGAGTGTTGGTTGCCCGCCATATTGGTGCTGGTGAAAAAGAGGCAGTTGGGCATACTATACGACAAGCGTTCATTGCGATTATTGCATTTTCAGTTGTTGTAACCACAATAATGAGATCCATTGCATTTAAACTCCCCTACATCATTGGCGTTGATGAGTCCGTAGCACATGATGCTGGACTATATATGAGCTATATCGCTTTAGCTTATCCCTTTACCATCCTTTTTGCTTATATGGCAAACCTCTTACGTAGTAGTGGTGATACCCAATCCCCTTTGATCAGTAATATCATTACCAACGTAGCAAATATTATTGGTAATACTTTACTGATTTTCCCTACTCGTGAGATTTCGCTCTTCGGATCCACCTTCACATTATATGGGGCCGACTTAGGGGTTCAAGGAGCTGCTATTGCTACAGCTGGATCAACTGTGCTCAGTGCCTTGATCCTCTTTAGTGTCTTTTTATTCAAAGACTCCCCTATTAAAACACGATTAATTGGTGTGAAATGGGGTTTTGATTGGCACATATTTAAACAAGTATTCAGATTAGGAACTCCATTGGCACTAGAACGGGCAACACTTAATATGGGACAAGTTGCTATGACGATGATTGTTACTCGTTTGGGGACAGTTGCCTTAGCAAGTCACCATTTAGCTATTACTGCCGAATCGTTAACCTATCTCCCAGTAAGTGGATTTTCCATAGCTGCAACGACCTTAGTTGCCCAATCTTTAGGGGCTAACAATAAACCACTAGCTCGTCAGTTTGCCCGTAGTAGCCTCCGTGGTGGCATTGTGTTGATGAGTAGTGCAGGAGTACTACTGTATCTATTGAGTGTGAATCTTATTGGACTACTTACTCGCGATGTCAGTGTTATCACATTGGGATCAAAGGTACTTAGAATTGTTGCCTTTGCTCAACCATTTTTTGCTATGAGCATTGTTATTGGTGGGATTTTACGAGGAGCTGGTGATACCAGGTGGCCGTTTATCTACTCCATCATTGGGATGTGGGGTGTACGTCTTATCCCCGCTATTATACTGAGTTTTTTCTTTGTACTTCCTTTAGAAGTTGTGTGGCTTTGTATGGTTGCCGATTTAACAGTTCGTGGCCTTCTTAATTACTATCGCTATCATAAGGGTACTTGGGTTCATGCGTGGGATAAGCATATCGCTTCATAATCTGAGCTAAAGCAATCAGTGTCTCAATGCTCAAGTTCTCACTTCGCTCTTTTTCGTCGATGTTGGCCTCTTCTAAGATAGGTGTAATAAAAGAGTTTCCAATTCTTTGAATCTCTTTATTGTTAAGGAGATTATTTTTAATAGTCTTTCTTCTTTGGGCAAAGAGATCTCTGATGAGGGGGAAAAAGAGCTCAGTGATTCCATCATCTAATAAAGGTTTCTCTTTTTGAGTTAGAAGAATCACTGAAGAGGCAACCTCAGGTGGTGGATAGAAATGGCCTGAGGAGAGATTCATGACAATTGAGACATCGTAGAAGCACTGTGTAAGAATCGAGAGCGTGGAGTATGCTTTAGTTCCACTTTGAGCTTGGAGGCGGTGAGCTACCTCTTTTTGAAGGGTAAAGACCATCCTCTTTGGGTGAATACCCTGCTCTATAATCGTTGCAATAAAGAGACTTCCAATATTATACGGTAAATTCCCACATACCACCGAGGGTGTTCCATTTCTTTGGTACTCAATTTGGTAGGTTTTTAACACATCTCCACTCACTAGATGAAAGTTTTTTTCATCACCAAAGGCTCTTTGTGTTAATACCCGTATAAAGCCGTAATCAATTTCAAAGGCAGTAACATGAGCTTTAGTTTTCAAAAGGTGAGATGTAAGTGCTCCAATGCCAGGTCCTACTTCCCACACAGTAGAGCCCTCTTTTGCATCAACAAGGCGGGTAATCTCTTTAAGCACATGATCACTAAGTAAAAAGTTTTGTCCAAACTTTTTACTTAATGCTAGTTGTTCTTCTTCTAAGAGTGTTCGTATTGCTGTGAGTGAATCGTAAGGAAAGTCCCACATTGTAGCTCCGCCTTAACTCGTTTTGTAGTGCACAACTAGCATACTCAACTCCTTTTAAGACAGTCAACACACCAATGACAAACAATAGGTAGAAAAAAAGATCCCCCTCTATGGAATAAAAAGAGCCCCACTCAACTATCTTCTGGTAAGAAGAAGCAAGAGCAACCAAAGCTTTCTCTAACACAACTACAGGGGCAAGAACATACATCATAGTCACACTGAGCAACATGGTTGCTAATGGGATAATTACCAACGAAAGTGGAATTCCAATGGGGTACCATACACCAAATAGGGCCAACGAGAAAGCTGTTGTTCCCATATTCACCCCAATGGCAGAGCCAAGACCTTGAGCTATAGGTAGAGGTAATAAAGGTGTGATTCTTCTACTTATCGAAGAAGAAAAAAGAACTAAAGAGAGAATTGACCCATAGGATAAAAGCGAAGCAACGCTGAGCATAGTCGATGGAAATAGTAGTAGTTGTACCACATACGCTTTCAGTAGCGAGAAGCGTTTTGTTCCCACATGGGCAAACAATACCAAAAGTAGTGCCCTCAGTAGTGATGCTCGTACACCTACAATAGCGACATATACCACTGCCACACAAAAAGAGATGATAAAGGAGGCTTTTTTAGCCGGGGTTTTTGAGATAAGAAAAGCAAAACCCATCATCACAATATTCATATGAAGACCCGAAAGGGCTAATACATGGGCAGCTCCACTTTCTAAGGAGTACTCTTTTAAGAGAGAATACTCATCCATCACTCCAATAAAAAGGGCTTTTGCCATATAAGAAGCGGGATACGGTAATGTGTTTAATTGTGAAATAATACTCTTTAAGAGAATTATTCGATGGCTCACATACCACTTATGTAGCTTGTTAATGGGTAAAGAGCTTTCAACGTGATCTGCAATGACAATGGGCGCTTGAGCATCAAGGAGAAAAGAGCCCCTTACGGTGACAAAAAAACCTTGATACACAGAAACCTCTTTTTGGGAGATGATGACAACTTCCCCTTTTGCACTTGTTGTATCACCTTGAGTGTTAGAAACAGAGGTAACGTTACAACTAAACACACTGTTGTGTGATGCGCTTAAAGAAGTATCACTTGTTGCAATACCTTGTAGTGAAATAATGTGGGGTGTTCGTAGCCCACTATCAAATGTCTGTTCATACGAAGCTTTAAAAAGAAGAATGAGACACACTAAAGTGTATATGAATACCCACCCCCCTTTTTGTAACCTCTTACCGCCAAAAACAGAAATGAAGATACATACACCTACACATACAATAAATCTCAGGTGCCACACTCGATGTAAAGTATTACTGATTAGTAGATACTGAATGATAAGTAACACCACCAAGGATATATAAGGATAAAGAGGGAGATTTTTTTCTCTTTGGTCCATATAGATATATGGAAAAAAGAGCTATTTTACTTCGTTAGTTCAACTAAGAAGGCCAATAAAGGGATATCTATCTTCTTGGTATGGGATGCTTTCAGTAATCGAGCAGCCAATAGTTCATGGTTCTTTCCACTTTGATGAACTTTTTTCACTTGAAGATACATCTCATATAAGGAGTGTTGTTGAGATTTCACATGTTGAATAAAGAGTTTTTGTATTAGGAGATGAGTGCTCTCATCGATTTTCTTTGTATGTAACGGTTCTAAACTCTCTCCATCAAAACGGGCAATCTTATTGGCCAAGGTCATCGGATCTAAGGCACTACAGCGATCGATGTAATCTTCGTATACAGAAAGGTTCTCATCAATAACAAACGTCCCTCGAGAGGCGTTTTGTTTCAATACAAGACGCCTTCGTTCGGCAATTTCACTTTTTCGATCTTTTGAGGCAAGATACCTCCAACTTACCAACGACCCAACAGTGGCAATAATAAGTTCATCTACCATAGGGATAGGATCACGAACAACAAGAGAGAAAAAGACATACAAGATAAGGAAAATAAAGGCAGTGATTAACAAACGGGGAATGTATCTTCTCTCTTGAATCCAATAATCGACACCTTTGTCGTATTGTTGATACAAGGTAAAAAGAGCATCATCTTTCTCTTGTGATGTTAACCCTGTCGATGCGTACCATGTAATTGTTTCAGTATCACTCCACAAGCCACTTTGCTTTACATCGGAAAATGGGGTGATAAACAGACTCGGATTTTGAAACCGTCGAAAGATAAAGCTCTTTGCCATCTCTTATAATTCCTCTTTGTATTGAACAAGGCGCTGTTGCACAAGTTGCTCAAATTCCTCTTTTGAAAGTCCCTCTGCGTGGAAGTAGATATAGTATTTAATCTTCGGCTCAGTTCCACTAGGGCGAATCACTAATTTTTCACCGTTTTCGAAATAGAGCATCACAACATCACTTGAAGGAAGTCCATCAACATCCCCTCCAAGAAGATCAATTACTTTGGTAATCTTCTCTTTTGCAAATGAGTCCCCTACTCTCATGGCTCTAAAGCGTGCCATGATCTCGCCCATCTTTTGTTGACCGCTAGGACCTTCATACCCATAAGAGAATACTTTTTCTGTGTATCGTCCATAGCTTTGGTAGATCTGCTCTAGCCGTTGTAACACATTGAGGTTTTGTTGTGTGTAATAAGCGACCATCTCAGTAGCTAAAATGGCACTAGAAACTGCATCTTTATCTCGTAGGTTCTCTAACGAGAGATACCCAAAACTCTCCTCACATCCGAATAAGAAAAACTGTGTATCAGAGTGTTCAATCTTATTCATCTCAATGGCAATATATTTAAAGCCTGTAAGAACATCGATACACTTACCGTTTTGTCGTTCCACAATCTCTTTGACTAAATCGCTCGTTACAATCGATTTGGCAACAACAGGTTGTTTCTTATTCAGTGGAGCTTTCACACTCATCAGATAATCGACCAACAATACCGCTATTTGATTCCCATTTAACAGTTGGTATGTCTCTTTACTCTCATCTGTTGGAAGAGCTACTCCTAAGCGATCAGCATCGGGGTCAGTTCCGAGCACGACATCAGATTTGTGTTGTTTTGCTAACTCAACAACAAGACGCATCGCCTCAGGATCTTCAGGATTTGGCATACTGACAGTGGGGAAATTCCCATCATATTGACGTTGTTCTTCTACAATATCATAGGAGATACCAAGACGATCATATAAGTGTGTAATAGGTTCTAAGCCTGAACCGTGTAGTGGCGTGTAGGCAACGTGGATAGAACTGTTTCTCAATACCTCTTCATGAGTAAGAGATTCAATTACTGAATCGTAGTAACTTTGTTCTACTTCGGGAGGCATATAAGTAAGCAGACCTTTTTCAATGGCCTCTTGTTCATCGATGTGAAGAATCATATCGCTGGTGATACGTTCTACCTCTTTCGCAATTCCCACATCGTGTGGAGGTGTTACTTGTCCCCCATCACTCCAATACACTTTATACCCGTTGTATGCTGATGGGTTGTGACTTGCTGTAATAACCACCCCTGCAGTGCTCTTCAGATGACGTACACTAAAAGAGAGAACTGGGACAGGGCGCACCGTATCAAAGAGCATCACTCGAATATTGTTCGCACATAAGGTAAGGGCGGTTTGTAAGGCAAACTCGGATGAGTAGTTACGAGTATCATAAGCAATAGCAACACTGGGATGTTTGGTGTGCTTGTGTAGATAATTGGCAAATCCTTGAGTCACTTTACGAACCATAAATGAGTTAATCCTATTGGTGCCTCCACCTAAGATTCCTCTCATCCCAGCAGTTCCAAAAGCTAATTCACTGTAAAAACGTTCATACAGCTGCTCAAAAGCCCCCTCATCAAGGGCATCGGCAACTTCTTTGTTAAAGAACTCATCTTTCTCATCACGAATGTACTGTGTAGCCTTTTGTATAATCTCTTTTCTAACTTGATCAGTGACGTCCATCAAACACCTCCACATTGAGATCTTCTATTGTATCACATAAAGGGGAACACCCTGCTGCGATTAACTCTTTTTTTTCTCTAAATCCCCACGTCACAATTGCAACATCACATCCGCCATTTTGAGCTGTAACATAATCGACCTCGCTATCACCGATGAGCATCAGTTCATCAGCTTCACATCCAACGCTCTTTTTAAAAGATAATAGAGAAGAGGGATCGGGTTTTAAAGGATAGCGACTACTGGCCCCTTCAACAAATACGAATGGGTAATCAGAGAAAAAATGCTTTACGATAACTTTTACTAATTCATCAGCCTTATTTGATAAAACTCCTAAGACCATGTTGTGTTTCACAGCACGATCTAGAAGATCACTCATCCCTGGATAGATAAACGAAAAGTCTACCGGTTGAGATCGATACGCCTCCATCATTGTCTCAATTAATGTATTGAGTTGATCCGGTGTTGGATAGATATCTTGAGCATGAAGAGCCCCAGTTAATGCATTACGTAACCCACGTCCAACGTGGGTCATACATTGCTCTACACTTAAGACTTCTCCTTGAGCTGCTAACAAAGCGACATTTAGGGCATTGGTAATATCTTTGGCAGTATGAAGCAATGTCCCATCTAAATCGAACAAAAGAGCTTTCAGTTTCTTTTTTTGAATCATATCTTACTATATCCGAACTTTACTTAGATTGTCATCCTCGATACAATAGGCTCATTCATGTACAAAAGAACATTAGCTTCCACAAATTTTGGGAATTTTCTCATGCCCTTGGTGACTGTCTTAGTGCCTTTGTTATACACAACATTTATGAAGCACTATAACTTGAACTACGAGATGATTGGTCGGTTGAGCTTGACCACCTTTTTAACTGTGATGATTGTCTCACTCTCTTTTGGGTCATTAGTTGATCGCTTTGGGATGAAAATCTTTATTGTAGGTGGACATCTGTTTCTTAGTGGTGGATTTATCTTATTCGCCTTCTCTACTCGTATAGCTCCGAATCACCCCTACCCGCTTTTTTTACTCTCTACTGTACTGTATTCGATTGGCGGTGGATGTATGGAGTTATTATTAAGCGCTATTGTAGAATCGATTCCCTCAGATGAGAAAGCTGCAAATATGAGTTACATGCACTCCTTTTTTGCTTGGGGACTCATTGTCATTGTCGTTATTACCACACTTCTGATGTACCTCTTTGGAGAATTGTATTGGCCATACATTCTCTTATTTTGGTCCCTATTCCCCCTGCTAAATGCCTATTTCCTCACTCGTTCTTTATTTCCTCCTCAAGCTCTTAAGGAGCACCGTGGAAGTATTACCTCGTTGTTGAAAAATAGATATGTAGTGGTGGTGATGTTAGCTTTATTATGTGCAGGAGCAAGTGAGATTACCATTACACAGTGGCAAGTACATACGCAGAGGCCGCCTTGCAACTTCCTAAGGCTTTGGGGAATTTAATTGGGTTATCACTGTTTGCCCTTTTGTTGGGAGCTGGTCGGCTTGCCTACAGCACATGGGGCAAACGCTATGAGATGTGGAATGTGATGTTTGTTGGAGCGTTGTTTACCTTGTTGTGTTACCTTGTCACAGCCTTAGTGTCTCACCCAATGATCTCTTTAATCGCTTGTGCAGCCTCAGGAGCTGGTATTGCACTACTGTGGCCTGGCTCTATTGTGTTAGCCACACGCCATGTAGTGAATTTCGGGGCAGGTCTTTTTGCCCTCCTTGGTGCTAGTGGCTCTTTAGGTTCAGCTGTTGCCCCTTGGCTTGTTGGCGTATTAGCGAACAATGCACCGACACATGTTATCCTCTCTCCTCTACGCATTGGTATGTTAGGTGCTTCATTTTTCCCTCTGCTTCTTATCTTTTTACTTATCTTGATTAAAAAGATGGATCAGGAGCAACGCCCTTAGAAAGAGGACACAATAAACAGAGACGATTGTCTAACCCAAAGAGATGTGGTACATAGGACTTTAAGGAGTTTGCTATGACAAGAAGTGAAGCACTAAAGCTATACAAACAATACAATAGTAGTGAGAATCTCCTTCGACACAGTCTGAGTGTTGAAGCTGTCATGCGTCGATTTGCCCAAGAGTTAGGCTACGATGAAGATTTTTGGGGCAATGTAGGTCTTCTTCATGATATAGATTATGAACTGTACCCTGATGAGCATCTTCAAAAAGCACCTCAGATGCTTAAAGATGCCAATGTAGATGAACAAACCATTAGAGCGGTGCTCTCACACGGGTGGACGATTGTCAGTGATGTTGAACCTATTCATCCCATGGAGAAGGTGTTATTCACAATCGATGAACTCACTGGTTTGATTAACGCAACAGCATTGATGCGCCCTTCTAAAAGTTTAGATGATTTAACAGTCTCTTCGGTGAAAAAGAAATTTAAAACAAAAGGGTTTAGTGCCCAAGTAGATCGCTCAATTATTACTAAAGGAACTGAGATGCTTAATCTCTCACTTGATCGAGTGATTGAACTGGCAATTGAAGGGATGCGAAGTATAGGTAGCGAATTAGGTTTTCTCTCTTTAGATCAGTAACAAAGAGTTGTTTATTGGCCTTTAAGCATACCATTTGACTCTATGTCCGTTGCACTATTATATTACTTGTGAGGTTTTCCTCTAAAATTGCATGAAGGAGTCACCATGGAAACAATCTATACGATTGAACGTTTTGAAGAAGATTTTGCTGTTACAGTAACCGATGGAAGATTTGTGAATATCCCTTTTGAGGATATCCCCGAGAACTCTGAAGTTGGAGACAAACTCAAATTTGTTGATGGCTCTTACGTTAAAGCCTAAGGTAATGAATTGCCCCCACGTATATTTTTAGGTATCGTGGGGGTATGAGTCGTATTATCTTTGGAACATGTTCTTGGAAGTATCCATCATGGAAGGGTCTAGTCTACTCTTCTGATTTAAAACCGATGGAGTATCTACAAGAGTATGCCCAACACTATTCCATGGTCGAAGTCGATCAGTGGTTTTGGTCCTTAGGTGAATCGAGTTTTGCCCTTCCTGAGAAAGAAGTCGTTACCACCTACAACAACCAAACACCCGAATCTTTCCGTTTCACTATAAAATGTCCTAATGCCTTAACGCTCCCTTTTACACCAAAGCAACACATAAACACCTCTTTTCTTGATGAAAAAGTCTACTCTCAGTTTCTTGCTTCTTTAGAGCCGATACACAATAAAATTGGATTAT